>Ga0075530_1000990_pt1 | contig 13507 bp, 12 predicted proteins | sample NGEPerD_2_FD_75101 | JGI IMG/M metagenome (GOLD analysis project Ga0075530, IMG submission 75101) | Arctic peat soil microbial communities from the Barrow Environmental Observatory site, Barrow, Alaska, USA - NGEE PermafrostL1-D | ecosystem: Environmental > Terrestrial > Soil > Wetlands > Peat ...
CTCTCGTCCTCACCGGCCCAGCCGCCGGGCCGCTCGGCGCACGGACGCCCGCCGTGGTTGTGACGTCAACATCAGGTCGCTCGTAAGCTGGGCGGCGTGCCCATCGGGATCTCTGAAGAACACGCCGCGTTGCATGATGCCGTCCGTGGGTGGGCTGAACGTCACTGCCCATCGGAGGTTCCCCGGGCCCTGCTCGACGCCTCGAGCGAGGGGCGTCCGCCGTTTTGGGACGAGCTCGCCGGCCAGGGCTGGCTCGGCCTCCACGTGGACGAGGTCCTGGGTGGATCCGGCTATGGCCTCACTGAGCTCGTCGTGGTGGCCGAGGAGCTCGGCCGAGCGGGCGCGCCCGGTCCGTTCTTGCCGACCGTGCTCACCGCCGCGGTGTTGCAGGCCGCGGGGAAGGACGTCGCCACTGCCTTCGTGCCGTCGCTCATCGACGGAACCCGGATCGGCGCCGTGGCCTTCGGTGGTGGCCTCGACGTCGAGGCCACCGAAGACGAGACGCTCATGGTGTCGGGCACCCTGCGGCCCGTCCTGGCCGGCCATCTCGCCGACGTCGTCGTCGCCGACGCCGGCGGCACCTGGGTCGTGCTCGAAGACGACGACTTCCACGCCGCGGAATGTGCGAGCCTCGATCTGACCCGGCGCGTCGCCGAGGTCACCGTCACCCGTGTCGTCATACCACCGAGTCGCCAGCTCCGGGACCTGTCCGGTCTCGAGGTCCGTGACCTCGCCGCAGTGCTCTTTGCCGCCGAGGCCGCCGGCGCGTCCCAATGGTGCGTCGAGACCGCGGCCTCCTACGCAGTCGATCGCCGACAGTTCGGCCGGCCGATCGGTCAGTTCCAGGGGGTGAAGCACCGCTGTTCCAACATGCTGGCCCGCACCGAGCTCATGCGGGCCGCGGTGTGGGACGCGGCGCGCGCCGTCGGCACTGATGACACGGGTCCGTTCACCGCGGCGGCGGCCGCCGCGCTGGCCGTCGAGTCATTCATGGAGACGGCCAAGGACTGCATCCAGGTGCTCGGCGGCATCGGATTCACCTGGGAGCACGACGCGCACCTCTACCTACGGCGAGCGACCACGACCCGGGCGCTGATCGGCTCAGCGAGCTCGTGGAAGCAGCGCGCCGCGCAACTGGCGATGAGCGGCTCCCGTCGGCGCCTCGCCGTCGATCTTCCGCCCGAGGCCGAGGCGCACCGCGAAGAGCTGCGCGCCTTCCTGGCCGAGATCAAGGACCTCGAGCCGCAGGACCAGCGCAACCGAATCGCGGACGGCGGCTACATCACACCGTCGTGGCCGAAGCCCTGGGGCCGGGCCGCCAGCCCGATCGAGCAGCTCGTGATCGACGAGGAGTTCCGCGCCGCCAAGCTCGTGAAGCCGAGCATCGTGATCGGGAACTGGGCCCTGCCGCCGCTGATCGTCTACGGCACGGAGAGTCAACGCGAACGTTGGATCCCGCCGACGATGCGCGGTGAGATCGAGTGGTGTCAGCTCTTCAGCGAACCCGGCGCCGGGTCCGACCTCGCCGGCCTCTCCACCCGAGCCGAGAAGGTCGAGGGCGGCTGGCTGGTGAACGGCCAGAAGGTCTGGACGTCGATGGCCCAGCGCGTCGAGTGGGGGATCCTGCTCGCCCGCACGGATCCCGACGTCCCGAAGCACAACGGCATCTCGTTCTTCATGCTTGACATGAAGACACCCGGGATCGATGTTCGACCGCTCCGTGAGCTCACCGGCGAGGCCTTCTTCAACGAGGTGTTCTTCGATGACGTGTTCGTGCCTGACGACTGCCTCGTCGGCCAAGCCAACGACGGGTGGCGGGCCACTCGTACCGCGCTGGCCAACGAGCGCGTGTTCATGGGCGGTGGCTCCACGATCGGCTCGGGTGTCCGCGGGATCCTCGACATGTTGCGAACCCAGGGTCTCGAGCACGACACCTCCGCGCTGGCCGAGGCCGGAGAGCTCGTGGTCACCAGCTACGCGCTGGCGGTGCTCGGATTCCGGCTCACGCTGTCCAAGCTGAGCGGCGCGGACCCCTCACCGTCGGAGGCTTCGGTGCGCAAGCTCCTCGGCGTCGAGCACGACCAGAGGATCAACGAGGTCGGGCTCGGATTCCTCGGGGGTGAGGGCGCGATCGCCGACGGTGCCGCGGCGGTGTGGTCTCGTCAGTTCCTCTTCGCCCGCCAGCTCACGATCGCGGGGGGCACGAGCGAGATCCAGCGCAACATCATCGCCGAGCGGGCCCTCGGCCTGCCCCGCGACCCATAACGGTCCCACCCCTTCTCGCTTTGGCGTCGCAGGACGGGCACTATTCCCGTCCTGCGACGCCAAAGCAGTGGGGGTGGGCGATCCTGCGACGCCAAAGCAGTGGGGGTGGGTTCAGGTTCCCTCGAGCAGGCGGGCGCGCAGCTCGAACTTCTTGACCTTCCCGGTCGGCGTGCGGGGTAGCGCGTCGACGCCGAGGATCTCCTCGGGCCATTTCTGGCGGGCGAGACCCAGCGCCTCGCAATGTGCGCGCACCGCCGCCAGGTCGGGCACGGTCTGGCCGGGTAGGGCGCGTACGAATGCGCAGGCGTGTTCGCCCAGCCGTTCGTCGGGGGCGGCGACCACCGCGGCTTCGGCCACGCCGGGCATGCGGTGAAGAAGATCCTCGACCTCGGCCGCGCTGATGTTCTCGCCCCCTCGGATGATGATGTCCTTCACGCGGTCGGTGATGGTCAGGGCACCGGCCTCGTCGAGCACGCCGATGTCGCCGGTCGCGTACCAGCCGTCGGCGTCGATCGCAGCGGCGGTGAGCACGGGATCGGTGTAGCCGGCGAACCGGTCCGGACCTCGGCTGAGGATCTCACCGGGAGTCCCCGGGGCGACGTCGCGGCCCGCGTCATCGACGAGGCGGAGCTCGACGCCGTCGAGCGGGCGGCCGTCGGTGTAGCCACGCTGTTCGTACGGGTCATCGTGGGTCGATCCGGTGGTGGAAGGGTGCTCCGTCGAGCCGTAGGACCGAACGATCGAGATGCCGAGGTCGCGGCAGCGGTCGGCGAATGCCGCCGGTACCGGCGCGCCGCCGAGCCCGATACGGGACATCCGCGCCCGGTGCGCATCGGTGCAGGTCGGGTCATCGAGCAGGCTCTGGAGAAAGAAGGTGGAACCTGAGCCCGACGTCACGTCCGTCTCGGCGATTGCGGCGAGGACGCGCGGAGGGTCCCACACGTCGGTCAGGTGTATCGCCTGCCCGCGTACGAGCGGCAGCAGGAGTCCCGCGTACATGCCGATGGCGTGTCCGACGGGCGCTCCCGTCAGGACGGGCCGGTCACCGACCGCGCCCATCGTTCTCATCTGCCGGATCTCCGCGAGCAAGCTGCGGTGGGAGTGCACCACTCCTTTGGGCGCCGCGGTCGTCCCGGACGTGTAGCCGATGACCACGGGCGCGTCGACGCCGACCGCGACCGGCTCGTCCAGCGGTGGTGCGTCGAGCATCGTGTCGAAGGGGATCGAGCCCGCCGGTCCCGGGGACTCGCCGACGACGACGACCGTCTCCAGATCGGCCAGCGTCGGCCGCAGCTCCTCGAATGCCGCGAGGTAGTCGAGATGGCCGAAACGGTCAGCGGTGACGAGCAGCTCGGCGCCCGACTCGCGAAGGACGTGGCCGACCTCGCGTGGTCCGTAGAAGTGCACGATCGGCACGAGCGTCGCGCCGCAGAGCGACACGCCGTAGAACGTGACGACGGCCTCGAGCCAGTTGGGGAGCTGGAACGCCACGACATGGCCCGGTCCGATCCCACGGGCCGCGAGCGCCCCGGCCAGCGCGCGAGATCGCCGAGTGACCTCGCCGATCGTGGTCTCGGCCGGCCGTGTCTGTGACCACAGCCGTACGGCGACCTCGGGGTGGGCCGCGAGCGCGCCGGCAACGACATCGCCGAGGGTCTCGTCGCGCCACCACCCGCGCTCGCGGTAGCGCTGCGCGAGCGCGGGTGCGACGTCCGGGAGCGGCCACGCAGCGGTCACGACCGCAGGCTAGCGGTGTTCGCACATAGTTGACACGAGCGTCAGGGAAGCGGTAGCACTCGGTCCTCCCGCCGACGAATCCCGCGGCGCGAGACCGTCAACAGGAGCGGAACGAGCTGACATGTCCGGACACGAGCTGTACGTCGACGACGCCGTACCGGGCGCGTCGGCCCCCGAGGTCGTGCACATGCTGACCCGAGCAGACCTCGTGCGCTACGCCGGGGCGTCGGGTGACTTCAACCCGATGCACACCGACGAGCCGGCGGCGACCGCGGCGGGCCTGCCGAGCGTGTTCGGCCACGGCATGTTCACCGCGGGCATCCTCGCGACGGCGTTGACCGACTACGTCGGTGTGGGCAACCTGCGTCACTACAAGGTGCGGTTCACCAAGCAGACCTGGCCGGGGGAGCAGCTCGTCACCCACGTGACGGTGCGTCGCCAGTACGAGTCCGACGGCGAGCATCGGGTCGACCTCGACTGCGAGGTCGTCAACCAGGACGGCGAGGCCAAGCTGACCGGGGTCGCGGTCGCGGCGCTGGCCGAGCGGGCGTAGGGTCCACGATGGCCATGCGATTCGATCTGCCGAGTCCCGACCTCGAGACCCAGCCGTTCTGGGACGCGACGCGCGAGGGCAAGCTGCTGATCCGGCGCTGCCGCTCCTGCGAGGTGTTTCATTTCTATCCCCGGCCGTTCTGCCCGAAATGCTGGAGCGAGGACGTCGAGTGGGTCGAGGCGAGCGGTCGGGCCACGCTCTACACCTGGTCGGTCGTTCACCAGAACGATCTCCCGCCGTGGCCGGAGCGGGTGCCGTACGTGGCCGCGGTCGTCGATCTCGCCGAGGGCCCGCGGATGCAGACCAACATCATCGACTGCCCGTTCGACGAGCTCGCAGATGGGTTGGCGCTCGAGGTCGTCTTTCAGGCCACGAGCGACGAGTTCACGATCCCGGTGTTTCGGCCGGCGGCCGACTGAGGCGGCGGGGCGCACTGAATGAGCTCTTCATCGTCCGACTGGAGCTTCCCGTACGAAGTGCAGCTCCACGAGACCTTTCCCGCGCTGCACGAGGCCGAGCGGGCCTTCATGAGTCAGATCGACTCGCTGCCGGCACCCGATCGCAAGACCCACGAGCTCATCCGGCTGGTCTGTGTGGTCGCGCTGCGCAACCACGACGGCGTCGTCCGTCATGCGGGGCTCGCCCGTGAGGTCGGCGCCACGTGGGAAGAGGTGCTCGGCTCGGTGGTGCTGACGATCCCCGCGTTCGGGGTGGCGCCCGCGGTCGAGGCCATGCCGCACGCCCGGTCCGGCTTCGACGCCGCGCCCGATCCCGAAGCCGACTGATCGGTGGTGTCCCGATGAGCGACGAGCTCCCGTTCCGGATCCTCCCCGAGCTCACCGACCGGAACCGGCACTTCTGGACCGGCGGCGAACACGGCGAGCTGCGGTTCCTGCAGTGCGACGACTGTGTGTACCTCATCCACCCGCCGGTGCCGATCTGCCCGCGGTGTCACTCCAAGGCCCAGCACGCCGAGGTGGTGTCGGGACGAGCGACGCTGCACACCTACACCGTGAACCACCAGCCGTGGATGCCCGGGCCCGGGCTTCCCTACGTGGTCGCGATCGTCGAGATACCCGAGCAGGCCGGTCTGCGACTCACGACCAACATCGTGAACTGTCCGATCGCCGAGATCGAGATCGGCATGGGCATGCAGGTCACCTTCGAGCACCACGACGACGTGTGGATCCCACTGTTCGAACCGGAGCGGTCATGAGCATCGAGACGATCGAACGAAGCGCCGTCATCAGCGGCGCCGGTCAGTCCGACGTCGGTCGACGGCTCTTCCGCGATCCGCTGGAGCTCACCCTCGACGCGTGTCTCGCCGCGATCACCGACGCGGGGCTCACCACCGCCGACATCGACGGCATCGCGACCTACCCGGGACCGATGACCCAGCCCGCCGGGTTCAGCGGCGCGGGCCTGGTCGACGTGCAGGACGCGCTCCGGCTCGAGCTCGGTTGGTACACCGGCGGTATCGAGCTTCCCGGCCAGCTCGGCTCGGTGATCGACGCGTGTCTCGCCGTCGCCGCCAGGCTCGCGACCCACGTGCTGTGTTTCCGCAGCGTCTACGAGGGCAGCGCGCAGGGCAGCAAGGGTCGAAAGGCCGTCATGCCCGGTGGCGGAGGTGGAGGCGGGTTCCGCGCCAGCGGGTTCATGGAGTGGACCCTGCCATTCGCCGCGCCGTCGGCTGCGAACTGGATCGCGCTCATGGCCCAGCGCCACTTCCATGAGTTCGGTACGACGCGGGAGCAACTCGGCCAGATCGCGCTCAACGCGCGGGCCAACGCGGCGCTGAACCCGAAAGCGATCTACACCGACCCCATGACCCTCGACGACTACCTCGCGGCGCGGCTCGTCTCCACGCCGCTCGGACTCTACGACTGCGATGTCCCGTGCGACGGCGGGACTGCGCTGATCGTGTCCCACGTCGACACGACGCCCGACCTACGCCGTCCGCCGATCCGGGTCGAAGCCGTCGGCACCGCGATTCGCGGCCGACCGAGCTGGGACCAGTTCGACGATCTCACGACGATGGCCTGTCGCGACGCCGCGGCCCAGATGTGGGAGCGCACCGATCTCACACCCGCCGATGTCGATCTGGCCGAGCTGTACGACGGGTTCAGCTTCATCACGATGGCCTGGCTCGAAGCCATGGGCTTCTGCGGCAGGGGTGAGTCCGGCCCCTTCGTGGAGGGCGGACGGCGTATCGCCCGTGACGGGGAGCTCCCGCTCAACACCCACGGGGGCCAACTGTCCGCGGGGCGCCTGCACGGCTACGGGTTCCTCCACGAGGCGTGTGTCCAGCTGTGGGGGGAAGCCGGGGCCCGGCAGGTCGGAGGGAACCCCGAGGTCGGCGTGGCCGCCGCCGGGGGTGGCCCGCTCGCGGGTTCGCTCCTGCTCACGCGCACCCGCTGATCGGGCTCCTCGGGCCCTAGTCTGGTCGACTTGATGGGCCCCGACCGGTGACGCAACGCCCGACGTGACTCATCCCGACCGGCGTTTCTGGTTCGTGCTCGGCGGCATCCTCGTGGCCGCACTCGTGGTGCGCGTCGTCTTCGTCCAGACCGTGGCTCGCCACGACGACGGCTTCTACGACGCCTTCTATTACGAGCTCCAGGCGGATGCCAACGCGGATGGTCAGTGGTTCCAGGTGCCGGCGCTCTCCGATCTGGCTCCGGGCCCGGCGGCCGATCACCCCCCGCTCACCGCACTGGTGCTCACGCCGATCGCAGTGGTGAAGCGGACCGGGAATCAGATCTTCATGCGGTACGCGACCGTCCTGTTCGGGCTCGGTACCGTGTTCGTCATCGGGTTGTTGGGTCGTGAGGTGGGCGGCGTCCGGGTGGGTTGGGTGGCCGCGGCGATCGCCGCGGTGTACCCGTACCTCTGGGTGAACGACGGGTTGATCATGTCGGAGTCCCTGGCCGCCCTGCTCACCGTGACCGCGGTGCTGCTCGCGTATCGACTCGCGCGCTCGCGCGCCGTCGGCGTGGCGGTCGCGCTGGGCGCGGTCTGCGGGCTTGCTGCGCTGACCCGCGCCGAGCTGGTCCTGCTCGCGCCGCTGTTCGTCTTGCCGATCGCCTTGCGCGATCGACAGAGCCGGCCGGCCATCGAGCGCTGGCGGCCGGCGGGCATCGTCGTCGGAGTCACCGTGGCCGTCCTCGTGCCGTGGATCGCGTGGAACACCGTGCGGTTCGATCGTCCCGTCCTGATCTCCACCAACGAAGGCATCGCCCTGGCCGGGTCGAGCTGTGACGAGGCCTTCTACGGTGGCGGAACCGGGCTCACCGGGCTCACGTGTCTTTCCGACCCGCCCGCGGGTGTGGACCAATCCGTGGCGAGCGCCGAGTACCGCGTCGATGCCGTCCGTTACATCTCGGACAACCTCGGCCGGTATCCCGCCGTCCTCGCATCCCGGGTTGGCCGGACGTGGTCGGTGTTCCGGCCCTTCGACATGCTCGGGTTCAACGAGGGGGAAGGCCGCCCTCGGTGGGTGACGGCCCTGGGGCTCTGGTTCTACTACCCACTGCTCCTCCTCGCCGTCGGCGGCGTCATCCTGATGATCCGAGCCGCGCGGTCGGTGTGGCCACTCGTCGTGCCCGCCATCGTGGTGACGCTCGGGGTGATCCCCGCGTTCGGCCAGACGCGGTTTCGCGTTCCGGCGGAGCCGAGTCTCGTCGTCCTCGCAGCCGTCGCGCTGGTGTGGATCGTCGGCCGGGTCGGCCGGGTCGGCCGGGTCGGTAGCGCAGGGGCTGGTCGGGCAACGCTCGCCGATCCGGTGTCGGCGGAGGTGACATGAGCTCGCGGCGCGGCTTCGCCGGAGTGCTGGCGTTGATCGCCCTCGTTGGACTGGGAATCCGTCTCGCCTACGTCGTGGGCGAGAAGTGGGACGAGCCGATGGTCGGAGACCAGATCTACTACAACGCGGCCGCCAACAACCTCGCGCGCGGCGAGGGCTTCGTCGTGCCGTTCGATCCCGACGACCCGCTCCAGCCCGGAATCGGCCCGGCCGCGGACCATCCGCCGTTCACGATCATGGTGATCGCGCCGGTGTCGTGGCTGGCGCACCAGAACCCCAACGCGCAGCGGCTCGCGATGGCCATGCTCGGCGTGGCCGTGGTCGTCGCCATCGGATACGTGGGCCGTGCGATCTCGGGAGACCGCACCGGCTGGATAGCGGCGGGCATCGCCGCGCTCTACCCGAACCTGTGGGTGAACGACGCCCTCATCATGTCGGAGACGTTGGCGGCATTGACGGTCGCGCTGGCACTGGGTTTGACCTACCGCCTGCTGCGAAGGCCGACGATCGTGACCGCGCTCGGTCTCGGCGCGGTGTGCGGCCTGGCCGCACTCACGCGCGCGGAGCTCATCCTGCTCGTGGTCGGCCTCGCCGTACCGGCCGTCATCGTCGTCTGGTACCGCCAGCGCGCCGAATGTGTACAGGCCATCGTCGTCACGGTCGTCGCCGCTGCGGTGATCATCGGTCCGTGGGCCGTGTTCAACCTCGGCCGATTTCAGAAGCCCACGTTCCTCTCCACCAACGAAGGCATCGCGCTGTTGGGATCGAACTGCGAACCGGTGTACTCCGGCGACGCCATGGGCCTCACCGACCTTGGCTGCCTTCCGGATCCGCCACCACCGGGGGACCAGTCCGTCCTCAGCGCGGATTACCGCTACCGAGCGGCGCGCTACGCCCGAGATCACGCGGACCGGCTGCCCCCGGTCGCGCTGGCTCGGGTGGGACGCGTGTGGAGCGTGTATCGGCCCGCCGACATGCTGACGTACAACATCGGCGAAGGGCGCGAGCGCTGGGTGACCTATCTCGGGCTCGTCGCCTATTACCCGCTCGTGGTCCTGGCCGCCCTCGGGCTCTGGACGCTACGTCGATCCGTGTTGCAATGGTGGCCGCTCCTTGTGCCCGTGGCGATCGTCACGGTGGCGGCCGTCGTCACCTACGGCCAGACCCGTTTTCGGGTTCCGGCCGAACCGAGCATCGTGCTGCTGGCGGCAGTCGCGATCAACTGGGTGCTTCCCGGAGCGCTCGTCGACCGGGCGGCGCGCTCACGCGCGCGGGCTGCAGCCGCGTCGTCGGCCTGACGTCTCAGTCGAGCAGGATCGCCGCGAGCTCTTCCAGGTGCGCGTGCGGAGGGCCCCCCGCTTGCTGGAGTGTGAGCAGGCGCTTGTAGAACAGGTGTGCGTCGTGCTCCCACGTGAACCCGATGCCGCCGAGAACTTGGATGGTCGATGCGCCGACCTGGTAGAACGCGTCGCCCGTGTACGCGGCGGCGAGCGTGACCGCGCGGTGTCGCTCCGCGGGGTCTCCCGCGTCGCAGGCCCAACACGCGTAGTACGCCGCGGCGCGCCCCAGCTCGACGGCTCGCAGCATGTCGGCGCAGAGGTGCTGGACGGCCTGGAACGAGCCGATCGGCTGTCCGAACTGTTCGCGCCGGCCGGCGTAGTCGACGGCCAGCGCCATGGCCGCGCCGGCCGCGCCCACGCCATCGACGATGGTCGCGAGCAGGGTCCGATCGACAGTCTCGGCGAGCGCGTCGCCGGCATCGCTTATCGCGAGCAGTCGGGCGGGGCAGTTGTCGGCCACGACAGTGGCGAACCGCCGGGTCTGATCGACCGTCGGTTCGGGGATGGTCGCCAGACCGGGTGCGCCGGTCTCGACCACCGCGATGACGGGCTCACCGCCGGATGTGGCCGCGACCAGAATCGCGTCCGCGCCGCCCGCGTCGGCGACCGCCGCGACCTTTCCCGAGACCACACCGCCCGCACCGATCGTCGGCGCCGGTCCGGCGGCGCCCGGAAGGCACATCGCGACGGCGACGCGCGCTGAGCCGTCCGCGATCTCCCGGGCCAGCTCGGTCGCGGTGGCGTCGGATTCCGAACGCCGTAGGAGGCTCGCGGCCGACACCGCAGTCGAGGCGAACGGGCCCGGGTGGACGACGCGGCCCATCTCCTCGAGCACGACGGCCATGTCCACCATGCCCATGCCCGCCCCGCCCGCCGGCTCGGGAACCAGCAGCCCGGTCGCGCCGAGGTCGGCAAGCCCGCGCCAGACCTCGGTCGTCGTGGCCGTGTCCGTCTCGAGTTGGGCACGCACGTACAGATCGATCGGGGCTTCGGCGGCGAGGAAGCGACGCACCGAGTCGCGCAGCTGCTCCTGGGTCTCGGAGAACCCGAAGTCCACGTCGTCTCCTCCCGTGTCGGAACGTTCGGCGTGGTCGGTCGGTCAGCCCATCCACCGCGCCGAACGGTCCGGCAGCTGACACGCGTGTCAGCCGGAGAGGGTAACGTCCGCGGCGTGAGGTTGCGGTACGGCGACGAGGAAGAGGCGTTCCGGGCCGAGCTGATCTCATGGCTCGAGGCCAACCTGCCGGCTCGGGAGGTGATGGCCGAGCCCCGGTTGTCGAGCGCGCACACTCCGCCCTGGGCCCGCGACTGGCAGCGAGCGCTGTTCGACGCGGGCTGGCTCGTGCCCGGCTGGCCGCCCGAGCTCGGCGGGCGCAACGCGACGCCGGTCCAGCAGATGATCTACTTCGAGGAGATGTCGCGCCGCGGAATACCGCGGACCGCCAACCCGCAGGGCCTGGGCATCATCGCCCCTTCGATCCGCGACTACGGGACCGACGCGCAACGCGAGCAGTTCCTGCTGCCGACGCTTCGTGCTGAGATCGCCTGGTGCCTCGGGATGAGCGAGCCGACCGCGGGGAGTGACCTCGCTTCGCTGCGTACCCGGGCCGTGCTCGACGGCGACCAGTTCGTCGTCAACGGCCAGAAGGTATGGACCTCGGGCGCGCACCATGCCGACTGGTGCCTGTGCTTCGTGCGCACCGATCCCGACGCGCCGAAGCACAAGGGAATCAGCGCGCTCATCGTCGACATGCGCACGCCCGGGGTCGAGGCGCGTCCCTTTGCCGAGCTGAGCGAGCCCGACTTCCTCGACTTCAACGAGGTCTTCTTCACCGACGCCCACGTCCCCGCGGAGAACCTCCTCGGCGATCTCAACATGGGCTGGCCGATCACGCAGGGATCGCTCGCGCACGAGCGGGCCATGTTGTGGATCGAGTACGCCTACAGCCTCCAGCGCGCGGTCGTTGCGCTCCAAGGACTGGGCGACCGACCCGGTGCCGACGGCCGAGCGCTTCGCGACGACGCCCGCTTCCGCGACGAAGTGGCGGGGTTCGCGATCGACGCCCAAGCTCTCCTGGTCATGGGCTATCGGGGGTTCTCGAAGTTCATGCAGGGCCGATCGTCACCCGAGCACTCCCTGTTGAAGCTGTTCGGCAGCGAGTCGGTGCAGCGGTGTCTTCTGGCTGGCGTCGAAGTGCTCGGAGCCGACGCCATCGACGTTGACCTGCCAGGACCGGGTATGTGGCGCGAGGGGTCGTGGGCCGTGCAGTACCTGCGCTCCTTCGGTGGCACGATCCCCGGTGGGACGAGCGAGATCCAACGCAACATCATCGCGGAGCGGGTGCTCGGCCTCCCGCGCCGCTGAGGAAGGAGGGCCTGTGGCCGCCCAGGATCGAGAGCTCTCCGCCGACGACGTCGAGCGGATGCGCACCCCGCTGTGGGAACAGGCCCGAGCCGCCTTCGTCGCCGGAGATCGCGACGCGGGCGAGCGTCTCCTCGATGACGCCGTGCGGCAGTGGCGGAGCCTCCAGGAGTACTCCATCAACTGGATCACGGTGTTGCTGAGCTTCATCGCCGACGAGCTCGGTGAGGAAGCGGTCGAGCGCGCGTTGCGCCGAACCGGTGATGACTTCGTCGCGCCTCGTCGCGACACCGGAACCGACTGGGACGCGCTGCCCGCCTCGGCGCGCGCGAAGGTCATCACCCGGGCGATGGTGGCAAACTTCGGCACCGTCGACATCGATGAGGACGACGAGAAGATCGTGCTCTCGTTCCGTTGCGGCAGCGGCGGGCGGCTCATCGACGACGGCCGCTACGAAGGTGAGCACGCGTACGCCACGTTGCGCGAGCGTGCCGGCCGGACCTTCATGCGCGACGAGCTAGCCGTGTACTGCGCCCATTGCTCGGTCAACAACGAGATCCAGCCCGTCGAGTGGGGCAGCGCGCCCACGAGCATCGAGTATCCGACGGAACGCCCGGGCGAGCCGTGTGTGCACCACGTCTACAAGGACGTGGCCGACATCCCCGACGAGGCGTATCGGCGAATCGGCGCGACGCGTTCGGAGAGGCAGGAGTGACGCCCGTCCGGTCGAGCGGTCCATCCTCAGTGGATGATCGACTCGCACAGGTCGGGGTGAATTCGTAGCTGGGCGACGTCACCGTCGAAGCGGCGGGCGACCGGCCCGCCGACATCGCTGCCTCCGATGGTCGGGTCGATCGTCGGGCGCACGAGCGTGCTGGTGTCGAACGCGACGGCTCCGTCCATCGCGACCTCGACTCGTCCGGTGCGGGTGTCGTCGACGACATCGAGCACGGCACGTCGACCGGGAGGCAGATCCACCGGGCTCCCTTGGATCCATGTGTCCGTCTGCCCTTCCGCGAAATACCCGAAGACGACCTGATCGTCGGGGAGCACGCGAGCGGCCACGAAGTTGCCGGCGCCCGGTGTTCCGCTCGAGACGAGCGGCTGCCACCGGCGCGTCGGGCTGTCGGAGAAGCGAACGTCCAGCTTCCAGCCGCCGGTTGTCTCGGTTCGCTCGAGTGCCCTCCACGCGCCGCCCGTCGAGAAGTAGAGGCCGCGACACTCGCCGACGACGAACACGGTGCCGCGGGGCCGCGGACTTGGAGGCAATTCGGGGCCCCGCTCGATGGAGGGAGGCGTTCCGCCGGGGAAACGAGCGTGCGTGCGGTACTGGAAATCGACGAAGTCGGAGAGCTCGGCCTCGGTGACGGCGGGGTTGAGCTGACGTTGGTAGAGGATCGCGAGGCTTCCGTTTACCCACACGGAGCCGAGTGCAGCCACCGCGAGCA
>Ga0075530_1000991_pt1 | contig 13500 bp, 16 predicted proteins | sample NGEPerD_2_FD_75101 | JGI IMG/M metagenome (GOLD analysis project Ga0075530, IMG submission 75101) | Arctic peat soil microbial communities from the Barrow Environmental Observatory site, Barrow, Alaska, USA - NGEE PermafrostL1-D | ecosystem: Environmental > Terrestrial > Soil > Wetlands > Peat ...
CCCGCTGCTGAAACAGTTGCACGCGGCTCTCCGGATCGACCCCAAGCGCCACCAGCTCCTCGACACGATGCCCGAGCCCGAACCCGACTTCGACACGACCGCCACTGAGCTGGTCCACCATGGCGACCTCCTCCGCCAGCTGCACTGGCTGGCGAATCGGCAAGGTGTAGCCAAGCATGCCGAGGCGCATGCGCGTCGTTCGTTGCGCGGCTGAGGCGATCCACGCCGTGGCCGACGGAATGACATGATGGTGCAGAAAGTGCCGCTCGGCCGCAAAGGCCACATCAAGCCCGTGATCGTCCGCGAATGCCAGGTCATCCAGCCGCTGCGCGTACATCGCGTTGGGCTCGAGTTGTAACACCGGATCGACCTGCATAATGTCGAACAGGCCGAGCTTGAGGTCCTGTTCCGGTCGTAGTGTTTCGGGGGATGCCTGCTCTGTCGAGGATCGTTGCTCATCACTCACGTGGCGTTTGCTCCAATACACGGATGTCACCGGGCGATGCGGGACACGTCCGCGAACATCATCGAAATCATGTCTCCAGGCACCATAGAGTATGCCGGAACCCGGCACGATGCGGCCACCTGGCTCACAACTGGATGGAGATCACGACTGCTCGGGACAACAGAAAAGCCGACCCTTTCGGGTCGGCTTTTCTGTCTGGGCGTCCAGCGATACTGCTCGCTACGCGCGAACAACCTTCGCTGTGACGCCCGTCGTTTCGTGACTATACATGGGCATCACCTCCTTCACCCTAGCTGGTTCTGGAGAACTGCGAACCAGTCAACCATTCGCTGACTGTGCATGCACAGTATCATGACCTCCATGATCGCGTCAACTGGATTTGGCACGCACGCCAATTTCCAGAATGGCCCTTGCGGGTACTTCGAGCAGGTCCGCGGGCGGTGTGCCATGGTACAGCCTGTATGTGGCGCCAGTTAGGGTGCCACATACATAACACGTGACGACCAGTGCGAGGCATGTCACCACAACACCGGAAACACCTTACGAGCTCGCGATCTCCTGGGTTTGCTCCTCCAGCACGGATCGAAGCAGGACCGCGACCCAGGTTCGGTACGGCCGCCATCCTTCCGCCATGGTGGCGAGCGCCTCTGGACCGGGAATCGCGTCGAGGTCATGGGCCATCGCCACCGCACGACCGAATCGCGATTCGTGGCGCGGAATCCGATCCGCCTCACCCGCACCGCGCAACAGGACCAGCTCCGCGCCAAACGGGCCAATCCCTTTCAACTCGCACAGCGCCACGATGGCGTCATCCGGCGGCATCGCGCGCAGCCTGTCCGCCCGAAGCAATCCGTTCATGGCGGCCTCGCCGATCCCCCTGAGCCAGGTGACCTTGCGGTCGGAGAGTCCCGGAAATTCGGTCAATTCAGCCAGGTTTCGCGGCGCGGGGAACGCATGAACCGGAACGCCGTCCACCTCGATGGCCGTGCCGAGCGACCGCGCCACCTCCGCCTTGATCCGCGCCGCCTGGCGAATCCGGATCCGGTTGCCGATGATCGCCCACGCCGCCGCTTCGTACGGCGAGTGGAACAACACCGGTCGCAGGTAGTTCCGCTCCCGCCACAACTGGCCGATCACCGGATCGCGTCTCGCCACATCGATCACGCCACTCCCATCGTGGTCCAGCGACAAAATGCGACGCACCTGTTCCACCACGATCCCCGGCTCGACATCCCCAGCGATCCGGACCATCACCCGGTCATCACGACCATCATCAGGGCGGATCGAGACCCCAATCGCCTCGTCGGCGCCATCAGGCACGAAGGCGAGACGAAGCGCCGTCTCCCCCGCAGTCTCGATTGCCGCGGGGGCAAATCCCTCCAGAAATCGCACGCTCTCCGAAAACGACCATGGACCGGTGGCCTCGAGCGATGCGTCAAACGTCCGATCTGTCATGCTGCTTCCATTCATTTCCAGGATCGCGCTCCCGCGGCAACTTCATTGCGTCGCGGATGCCCCGTATACTTGCCCGTATGAATCCGTGGATTAAGCCAGAGTGGAGCGGGACAACGTGGAATTGATCTGGGTCGGGATCGGCGGTGGCATCGGCGCGATCGCCCGCTATACGATGGGCAAGGGCATCACCGAACGTGCGAACAGCATCTTTCCCTACGGCACCTTCACCGTGAACCTGCTGGGCGCGTTCCTGATCGGGGTGCTCTTCGCGATCCTTACCGAACGGGGTGTCGGTCACCCACACCTCCGGCTGCTGCTGGTTACCGGGTTTCTCGGCGGATTCACCACGTTCAGCACCTACACGCTGGAGGCGGTGAACCTGGTCGAATCCGGCTCGTGGGACACCGCGCTACTCTACGCGCTGGCCAGCAACCTGCTGGGACTGCTCGCCTGCGCCGCGGGCATCGCGCTGATCCGTGCGATCTGGTAACGAGGTTTCGTGCCGCCCCATCAATGAATCACCACCGCCCAGAACAGGAATACGCACATCACCAGCGCCAGCGCCACCAACACCACAATAATCGCCACACAGGAACGTGACGCGGAGCCCAAATCCCGCACCTGCTGAAGCTCCGTGGCGACCTCCTCGTCGGTTGGTTCGCCGTCGTGAATGCCAGGCACGACAATCGATGCCGGTCGATCATCACCATGCGTTGGCCCATGCGGTTCATTGTCACGATGATCTGTCATGAAGAAGGCGTTCCTGTCGAGTCGGGCGCATCGGCGATACCGGTCAGCCGCCAGACATGCATCATCCGCCAGACCGCGGTCACATGTGTCGCTACCGCCAGAATCCAGAGCGCCCACATCGGCTGATTGATGAGCAGGCACAGCGCCAGCAGCACCACCCGCTCTGGACGCGCCACCAGCCCGACCGACGCCCTGAACCCGATCGCCTCGGCGCGCGCCCGCGCGTAGCTGATCATCAGCGCGCCCGTCGCCGAAATGACAACCAGGACCGACCCGACGTGGTCGTTATCGGTCGAATTCAACCACACCAGCAAGCCGATATAGACGACGATCTCGGAATATCGATCCACGGTCGAATCGAGAAACCCACCGAATTTGGAGATCTTCCCGGTGACTCGCGCGATGGCGCCATCGACCATGTCGAAGGCGCTGGCCACCAGCAGCAGCCCACCCGCGACTCGCGGGTAACCGAGCAGCAGGATGATCGCAACAATCGCGTTCAGCGCGAACCCGATCATCGTCGCCATGTTCGGCGTGACACCCAACCGGGAAAAGAAGCGCCCGACGCCCAGCATGTATTGTCGGACCATTCGTCCGATCGGTTCAGAAATCACCGACGCTCACTCCACTCAACCCGGATCATCATGGATCAACGATCCTGATGCATTTCCATCCGCCAATTTGCGTGCCGCGCGCGATCCGCCGCCTGTTGGTACGACTCCAGCACCTGCACCGCCACCCGCGGCCAGGCAAACCGTTGCGCGCTCACTCTCCCCTGCGCGCCCAATCGCGCCTGAAGCTCTCGATCCGCCAGCACACGGACCAGGCCCAGCGCCAACGCCTGGGGGTCTTTCGGTTCCACCAGCAACGCATCACGCCCCGATGTCGCCACACTGCGATACCCGGGGATATTGGTGGCCACGACCGGCTTGCCCGCCGCCATCGGCTCCACTACGACATACCCGAAGCTTTCGTTACCAGTCGATGGCACACAGGCGACATCGCAGCTTGCATAATAGCGGGCCTTGTCTTCCGATGAGACAAAGCCCTTGAATTCGACCCCGGTGACACCATATCGCTCCATCGTCGCGTCGAACTTCTCCGGTCTCCCGGCGCCCAGCACGATGAGCCGCGCCTTGGGAAACTGCTGCCTCACCAGCGGCATCGCCCGCAGCAGGTACTTGAAGCCCTTCCGCGACTCTTCGAACCGCCCAACGAACAGCACCCGGGGGATATCGTCATTAGCCCAGGAAAACGGCTCGACATGATCCCCGTATCGGTCGACATCGATCCCGTTCGGAACAACCTGGTAGTTGCCCTCGAAGTAGCGATTCACGAAGTCACGGGCGGGCGGCGACACGGCGATGCGACCGTCGAGACGGGACAGCACAAACGACATGTAGGGTTTCAGCGCCGAATACCACGGCATCGATCCACTGTAGGCGTGGAACGTCCCCACATTCACCGCGGTTGAATTGAGCAGCACCATGTATGGCAGTACCGGCATCAACGGCTCGTGCAGATGCACGACATCGAACTTCTCCCGCTTCATGATCGCCTTGACATCCGCGTACAGCGTCACGTCAAAGGTGAGCCGCATGCGACTGCCATTTCCCGGAATCGTGATCGTCCTGCCGATGCCGTAATACCCATCCGAAACCTCCATGCCGCCTTTTTGGCCGCGTGGAGCCAGCACCGTCACGGCGTGGCCGAGACGATGGAATTCATCGCGCAGGTGGGAGACGTGTTCGGGCACCCCACCGGAGTGCGCCATTGAGTACGGAGAGACAAGCGCAATCTTCACAGTGGGATTCTAACAAATGCCAACGCTCCGCCATGCAAAAGGTGAAGACACCGTGTGAGCATGTCTCAGAGGCAGCCAATCATCGCGCGTTCCACAGGACGCACCCGTAGTGGCAGACGCAGGTGCGCTGGCTATCCACACTACCCTGCATGGCGACTGCTGCGCCGACGAGAGAGGACCCACACGACCACACCAGGCTCCAAGTGCATCGCCCGCTTCTTGCTCGGTCGTCATCTCGTCCTCGCGCTCGACCTCGGACCGCACTCTCGCCAGCAGCCGCTCCACGCGCCCGCAGTCACGGCAAGTACCCGAGCCGTTTCCATGTATCCTGTCGCAGCCGCTCGACGCGCCCGCGGTCACGGCATCGAAACGCTGTGAACCGTAGCCCTCCACGCCTGAAGTGGAGTCGGGCTTGTGGGCGGTGCGATGCAGGTATCGGGACCGCGTGGGATGCGGGAGAGCATCGGCTTCTCCTTTCATCATGACCTCGGCGTTGGCACTGGCGTTCCGTAGATGACGTCGTCCATGAAGATGACCCAGGTCACGATCGTGAGGGATCGCGTTGGCGTGGAGGCGGTAATGGACCAACACCCAGGTTCAGGAAACCAGGTTGCCGTCGCCTGGAACCTGGTGATCTCGTACCCGGACCCAGTATGGATCTTCGGTTCCGCGGATGTGACTCGCTCACCAATGAAGTGCATGCTCACCGTGATTGGCTCCGGTGGATCCCGCCACCATCCTCGCTTATTCCATCCGCCGTCTGCTTCCAAATCGTCATTGTCGATGGGATACGTCCCATCAACCTGGACGTACGTGGAGAGCCCGTCGTTCCCATAGACGCCAGTCTCTGATCCCACCAGGTTAGGATCGATTGGTCCCTCTCCATTCGGCAGGGTGACCGGGCACCAGTCAGGCACAGCCGGTGCCGGGGTGGCGTCGATGTCGAATCGCGGCAGGCCCATCAACGACCAGGCAATCGCGGTAACCAGAAAGACATTCATGAGACGAACTCCTTGGTACCTCTGTCATGGAGCAGGAGAATGCCCGATCAGGGTGACGTACGAGCAAACATCCCCGTTACAGCTGCCATCTGCCACCACAGACGAATGGTAGTAGCACTCAACACACTGGTACATAACATTGGTACACATTGGTATCACCATCCGTTCCATTGGCAACCCCAACCCCATCGCCGGTTTAGATCACAGTTGGGGTTGCCAAGGCTGGCAGATGCTGAGACAGCAGGATTGCACAACCAGCAGCAGCGATATGAGACGCGGATGGACGCGCGATCCTGCGCACCAAAGCAATGACAGGAGACGTCCATGCCATGCCCAGGCATTTGCGACAACGAAGAGCGCGAACAGCAAGGGCTGCCGCTACGGTTGGGGTGTCTCCGGGATCGCGCTGCCAGCCCTCGCGGCTTTCACCCGCTTTGCCGTCTGCATCCGGGATCGCTGGATGAGTACCAGGCCGAGCAGCACCAGCAATGCGCCACCGACCTTCAGCACCCCGAACGCCTCGCTGAACACGATCGCGGAGAGAACCCCGCTCACGATCGGCACCACCAGTCCCGCGCTCGTCGCCGAAATCCCGCGTTCCGCAATCGCCCAGTTGTACCCAATGTAGACCAGGTACACCGGAAGGATCGCCATGTAGAGCAGCGTCAGCCAATGCTGCGTCTCCAGCGCGGCCCAGTCCTGATCCAGGGCATCGGGCAACGAGATCACCAGCAACGGCGCCGTGCCTAGCAGTGTCGTGTACGCCGACACCGTCGCCGTCGGGTATTTCCGCACAAGCGACCGGTTGGCGAGCCCATAGCTGGCGAAGGAGATCGCCGCGCCGGCGCTGAGGGCGTTGCCGAGCGCGCCGCTCTCGCCTTCCTGTCGCTCGAGCAGGAACACCACGACGCCCACAATCGCCACGAACACACCGATCCACGCGCCGGTGGACGACCGCTCGCCCAGCATGGTCGCGATCACCAGCGTGAACAGCGGCACCATCGCAATGAGCAGCGAGCTCGAAAATGGCGAGGTGTGATCGATCCCCACGGTGAAGCCGATCTGGTAAAAGGTGTAGCCCAGCAGCCCGGAGAGCAGGAATCTCGGCCAGTCAGCGCGGTCCACATGCCACATCCTGGACCAGCCACGTCGTTGTCCCTGCACCAGCAGCACGCCAAGCGCCAAAATCAGGATCATCCCAAATCGCGCGAAGATAAACGAAAACGGGGTGAAATCCTTGAGGGCATCCTTGGTGATGACAAAGGTGGATGCCCAGATCAGCACCACCGCGGACAATACGATCTCCGGACCAAATCGTTTCCAGATCTGCTCCCGTGATGGTGACTGCATCCAAAATCCCTGTGACGAACGTCGTGGCACGCAATCGACGGCGACATGGCCCGTGCCTTGCCGCCGTCGCGTTCTATCCAAATTAACGCATATGGAGACAGATTGTGAGACGAGCGCCTCAGCCGTCACGGCGCAAGCGCGCCGCGGTACCTGACACCGTCACCATCAGCATGTTGCCGCCACCCACCGTCTCGTAATCGAGATCGACACCGACGACGGCGTTTGCGCCCAGCTCGGCGGCAATCTCCTCCATTTCCCCCATGGCGATCTCCCGGGCGTGGCGCAGCTCCTTCTCGTACGAGCCGGAGCGACCTCCCACCAGGTCACGCACCCCGGCGAAAATCTCCTTCATGATGTTGGCGCCGAGAATGGCTTCCCCGGTTACCACGCCGAGATAGCCCTCAACCGTTTGCCCTTGCACGATATTTGTCGTCGTCACAATCATGTGCTGAAGTCTCCTGTTTCCGATGCCGGAAGAAACCGAACCAGGTCGTTATCGTTGCGCCTTTCGTCGATCTGGATCCGCTCCCGGTCGTGCGCCAGCGCCATCCCACGAGGGAGCAATGGCGATACGTCAGCGAACCTCCCCATATCGTGCGCCACATGTGTGAACAGCGTGTGTCGAGGCCGCAACGATTCGGATAGCGAGATCGCTTCCCGCAACCCGAGATGCGCTGGATGCGGCTTCTGGCGCAGGGCAGTCAGCACCAGCACATCGAGGTTCCGCAGCAGCTCCATGGATGTATCGGGAATGGTTTTCACATCAGTGAGATAGGCAATTGGCCCAAAGCGATACCCGAGGATGGGCAACCGGCCATGCATCACCGGAATCGGCTGAATGTCCAGATCCCCGACCCGGAACGGCCCGTCGACATCGGCCAGCAGGAGATCCGGCTTGACCCCGTAGTACGGGTACTGGTCAACGAAGGTATACGCGAATCGCTCGCGCAGGCTGCGGCCGGTTTCGGCATCCGCCCACACGGGCAGGTGTTGTTGCTGCATCGCGTTGTACCGCCGCAGCTCGTCCAGCCCGGCGGTATGATCGGCGTGGGCATGCGTAAACAGCACGGCGTCGAAACGCTCGAACGGATCGCGCAGCACCTGGGTTCGCAGATCGGGTGAGGTGTCGATCAGCACCGTCGTCGTTTCCGTGCGCACGACGACCGAGCACCGTAAACGGGAATCGCGAGGGTCCGGTGATTGGCAGACATCACAGTCACAACCAATCACCGGGACACCGGTCGACGTCCCTGTTCCCAGAAATGTGAGTTCCAGCAAAACCGTTGATCCGTTCGCATGTGGAAAGCAAAACGGCACCGTCCCCGCGGAGGACGATGCCGGCGTCCCGGCCAAGTATACCGGGCGGTCACGCCGCACACCCGGTCGGATTGCTTGCACGAGGCACGCGATCGCTAGCCTAGCGAGTCCCTGGATACCGAGAGTGTCACCTCATCACCGCTCACACTTGCGAGCTGATCCGAGGAAGCATATTTGTCGCCAGTGAAAAAGCCCTTTGCGTCGATCCTGATGTACCCCAGCTGGCGCATGCGATCGGTCACTCCGGCGTCCGGATCATGCTCGAATACATCGAGCAATGTGCTATCCGGATCACCCCCACCCTCTCCGGCGCCACGATCCTCTTTCGTCGTCACGGCGGCGGGATCGGTGAAATGCACGAAGTTCACCTTGCCGACCTCATCGCCATTCGCGTCAAAAACGTGCATGCCTTCATTGATCTGTTTCAGAAGCTCGAGTTTCCCAGATTCCGGTTCCATGGTTTCATCCTCCGAACAGGTACCGACGTTCCCTCTTGATGCGCGTGTTGTACGACATCCGTTTGGATTCCCAATGTGAATGTCGCCGGTGGCAACGGGCCTCGTGTCGTCTCGGATCCGTGCCCGGAATCGCGACCTCGCGGCAGGCGATGCTGCCCGGCGCCAGCGCCCGACCAGGCGACCATCGCTCGCTCTTTCGTGCCGCGATCAGGAATACATCCCATCCTTGGAAATCGTAAGGCGAACCGTGTCTCCGCTCACCCCCGCCACCTGTCCGGAGGTGACATACTTTTCGTCGTCAATGACACCGGTCGCGTCAATCTTGATGAATCCCTGCCGTAGCAGCCGCTCATCCATCTCATCCCTCTGACCGGAGCCTCCGGTGAACGCCTCAGCCAGGTCATCGATCAGGCTCCCTTCCCCGGGATCCTGAGCCGGATTGTTGGTTGCGGCGCCCTCATCGGTGAAATGGACAAACGTCACCTTGCCGACATCTTCACCATTCGAGTCAACGACTTGCATGCCTTCAGTCACCTGCTTGAGCATCTCGTTGGCATTGTGGTCCATTGCCATTTTGCTGTCCTCCTTTGTCGAAAGAAACGATGTGGAGCGTCGCTCACGACTGGCTCGCACGTTTCATCATGAGCATCGTGCAGTCACTCCTGATACACCCAATCGCCAGTCGGGCGGAGCGGTGTACCCGGTAACTGATTTCGGTGCAGGGATCATGCCACCGATTCGCCAGGATCAGCCGCGGCCAAATCAGCGTCGATTTGACACACTTCCGGTGCTATAGTCATCGGAAGCGCGCGCCGTTGCACGCCGCGACCGTTCAACTTCAATGGGCATGACGATGACATGGACAACCGGCTTCATCCATATGCAAGAACTTCCGCTGTCCTGACCTGATGCGGTGATCGCTCACCGCTCGCGCAATTGGACAGCGGAGCCTGCGCGCCGGCCAGGCTCCCTGGTTATTGGGAGTTCAACCTGTCATGCCTTCATCACCCAAGGGTGCGCATTCCTTGCGTCACCTGCATATCCTTCGCGCCCTTCGCAACGATCCGCTCGTGGCGCATCCCGACTTCGTGCGCCTCTGGAGCGGCATGGCCGTATCCCGGATCGGCAGCCAAATCTCGCTTGTGGCGATCCCGCTGTACGCAGTGCTCGCGCTCGGCGCGACGCCACTGGAGATGGGCATCCTCACCGCCGCGGCGGGTGTGCCGCGCCTGCTGGTCGGCTTCTTCGCGGGTGCGTGGGTCGACCGGACCCGACGCTGGCCGCTGATGCTGGCCGCCGACATCGGCCGGGCAATGGCCGTGATGACCGTTCCGCTCGCGGCATTTCTCGGCATGGAGTCATTCGGGCTCCTTGTCGCCGTTGAGGTGATCGTCGGCCTGCTGAGCGTCTTCTTCTCGGCCGCCTGGACTCCGTACCTCCCGAACCTGATCGGCCGCGCCCATCTTGCCTCGGCAAACAGCAAGATGGCGGCGACCAACTCCGTCGCTCAGGTAGCGGGACCGTCGCTGGCTGGCGCGCTGGTTGGCGCGCTCGGCGGACCGGTCACACTGTTGATCGACGCGCTGAGTTATGGCTGGTCAGCTATCTTGATCGGCCGGATTCGGTTCAGGGAGCCGGCTCCAGACCCACGAGTGGGCGGGCGATCGCTGATGCGCGAGATGCACGACGGCCCGCGGGTGCTGGTAGCCTCGCCGCTGCTAAGGGCAATGACCGGCAGCCACGCCACGATCGTGCTGGCCGGTTATGCGTTCCTCGCGGTCTATCCGCTGTACATGGTGAACACGCTCGATCTCTCCGCGCGTGGCGTCGGGCTAGTCTATGCATCGGGCGGCGTAGGCGCGTTGCTCGGCAGCTTGGCAACGACGACCGTGATCCATCGTATCGGCACTGGCTCCACCATTGTCTGGTCGGCCACGCTATTCGGTGTCTTCGGCGTGACCATCCCCCTGGCGGTGCTGGCGCCCGGGTACGCCCTCCAGCTGGTGGTGTTCGCCGAGTTCGCCCAATGGATGATGCTGGTGATCTTCGAGATCACCGAGGTAAGCCTGCGGCAGGCGGTCACCCCGGACCACCTCCTCGGCCGGATCGCGGCGTCGAACATGGTGCTGGTGAGTGGCCTGCAGTCGATCGGCGCAATGATCGGAGGCGTGCTGGGTGAGGTGATCGGTGTCCAGGAAGCACTGCTGATCGGCGTGGCGGGGATGTTTTGCGCCGGGGCATGGGTGTTCTGGTCACCAATCCGGGCAATCGGCGAGATGCCGTCGGAGCCCGATCCGACACTCGATCAGGCAAAACTATCCCCGGCAGGTCGTGTGCCCATCGGGGGTATCGACAACACGTGATGAGGCGCCGTCAGGTTCGCTTGGCTGTCGGATCCGGTTGAGCTGCCGCCGCTCGTTCCGGCTCCTCGGTCACCTCGGATCGCGGTGTGACCTCGGTCAGCCAGTTCTCGCGGAACCACTCCGCCTGCCACGGAATATACGGATTGTCATGGTTCCGAAAGTCGACCAGGAACAGCGGGATTCCGTTCGCGCCACGTGGATTCACCTTCGTAACGACACCGGTTGCGCCATCGAACTTCGCTTCGCCGGACGTCGAGAACATCATGTGGACACCGGGCACTCCCCGCAGGTTCTTGCCACGCGGCATGCTCACCTTCACTTCGTCGCCGATTCCAAGCTCGATCATTTCGCCTCTCCTCCGCCCAAATGCGCGGTTGGCGCACTATGGCGCCGATTCATGACCTATGAGGAGAGTATACCCGCTGGATCGCGCTCATGATGCGCTCGTTTCACGTCGAGCCCACCCGGCGGTGGCCATGCGTATCCACAGTTTCTGTCGTTTTACAACATGAGAATCGCCCCCAATATAAATATTATCAATCCTGGTATTGATATTCACCCAAACGGTCGCTATGATCATCCCAGAACGTGAGCGCACGGCGTCCACGCACAACAACAACGACCTATCCACCCCGCCTCGCGGGCCGTGTCAAGGGAGACACCTTCATGGATCAGCACCACGCCGCAAATCAGCACCCACCCGTCCTGGGACAGTGCCCGGTGTGCGACAACGAATTGACCGTCACGACATTAGGTTGCGACAACTGCGGCACCAGGATATCGGGGAACTTTCGCCTGAACCGTTTTTCCCGTCTTTCCGCCGATCATCTCCATTTCCTCGAGGTTTTCGTCAAGAATCGCGGGGTCATCAAGGATGTCGAGGCCGAGCTCGGCATCTCCTACCCGACCGTGCGCGCCAGGCTGGATGAGGTGATTCGCCAGCTCGGGTTCGCGCCCGCCACCGACGAGCAACTTCGTCCCAGCCAAAATCGGGACGCTCGCCGCGAGATTCTCGAACAACTCCAGAACAAGCAGATCAGCGCCGGCGAAGCCTCGCGCCGCCTCGCCGCTCTCCCCCCGGCGGGAGACTGATTTCCACCACCGGTTCAGGTCGAACCGTTCTCCATACCACCAATTGAAAGGACACTTGTGAACACCATGACTACCGGGCAAACCTTCACCATCACCGATAACAATCGTCAGCTCGAGACGGTTGCGTCCTTCAACGCGGACGAACCATTGACGCTGTCCGCCACCAACGCAAGCGGAAGCGTCGTGATCCGCACCGATCCCACCCGACCATCCGGCTCCGCGCTCGTCGCGGTGCGCCGCACCGATGACCGGGAGTTCGACGATGACGACCACGCCTTGACCGTGAAGTCGGAGAACAACACAATCTCGGTACATCCAGACTGGCAGTTCGCGGCCGGGGTCTCCGGGCTTGCGCGCCGCTTCCGGGACCAGCTCCAGCACGGATTCCGGCCCGACGATTGGAGCCTCTCCCGCCTCAAGCTCAGCCCCGAGCTGGACTTCCATATCGCCATCACCCTCCCGGCGGCGCTGGCGGACGGATCGCAGGTCAAGCTCCGCACCGCCTCCGGCGAGATATTTGCCGGCGACATCACCTCCCAGGTCAGCATCGTCACCGCGTCAGGCGATGTGGATGCCACGAACCTGACCGGGATCGTCGCGATTCACACCGCCTCCGGTGACGTCCATGCGACCAACATCAGCGAAAGCCTGGAGATCAACACCGCGAGCGGTGACGCCACCATCAGGCAGGGAGACTTCTGGCTCGCCGCGCGATCAGCCAGCGGGGACATCTCCGTCCGGGATGCCGGCCTTCGGAATTCACGCATCACCACCGTCAGCGGCGACATCAACGTCCAGGCCGCCATCAACAACACCGCGAATTACGGTATGGAGACCGTCAGTGGCGATGTCTCCATCACTGCCGCCATTCCGGGCAGCGGCGCCAGCGCCCGGCTCGGGTTCGGCACGCTCTCGGGTTCCAGCAATGTTGGGCCGGACTGGCAAAAAACCGGCCGCCGGGAATGGCGCGCCGGCGACGGCGAGTCCGGCCCGACCATCAATGTCAAGACGGTCAGCGGGGACCTCTCGGCTGCCGCGCGGCTCGATCCATCCGAGACCGCGCGGTCACTCGAGATACCCGCCGCGGCCCGCGCCCAGGATCGTGATCAGGAAGAAGACTACGAAGGCGCCGATCTCCGGCACGAGATGAAGGAGTTCAAACGAGGCATGAAAGGCATGCACCAGGGCATGCAGGAGGGAATGAGAGGCATGCACACATCGCCGGTACCCCCCACGCCACCGGCACCGCTCACATCCGCGCCTCCGGCTCCTCCGACGCCAGCGGCATCAGACACCGGCAACCATTCGCACATCTTCACGGCCGGACCGTCGGGCCGTCCCTATCGCGGGGACGAACCCACTGGGGAGCCGGAAGAGGCTCCGCCCGCCCAGCCCACCGAGCCGGTGACACCGCCACAAGCATTTCACGAGGACGCCATACCAA
>Ga0075530_1000992_pt1 | contig 13492 bp, 7 predicted proteins | sample NGEPerD_2_FD_75101 | JGI IMG/M metagenome (GOLD analysis project Ga0075530, IMG submission 75101) | Arctic peat soil microbial communities from the Barrow Environmental Observatory site, Barrow, Alaska, USA - NGEE PermafrostL1-D | ecosystem: Environmental > Terrestrial > Soil > Wetlands > Peat ...
AATTTGGCTTCCCCGATTGACAGGTTCACGACCGCATTTTGGGAAAAGACGATGGGCGACCGCTCGTGGCGACGCTTGGATCCGAGTATTTGGGATTGGGAACTCACCTTCGGGCCGGCGATCGACAAGCTCAAACCCGACATCATCCATGCAAACGACTTTCGGATGCTGGGGGTGGGCTCGCGCGCGATGCTCCGCGCCCGCGCTGAGGGTCGATCGGTGAAATTGGTGTGGGACGCGCATGAGTATTTGCCCGGACTGGGGCGGCACATGGCCAACACGCGTTGGCATCCCGCGCAGGTCGCAAACGAGCGTGAGTTTGTCCATTTTGCTGACGCGGTAACGACAGTTTCTGACGTTCTCGCAGACATCCTCGTTGACGAGTATGGACTTCCCGAGAAGCCGGCAGTGGTCATGAACACGCCCTACTCCGAGCCGCTCGCCGAGGGAGAGTCGATCCCCACCGTACGAGAGGTGGCCGGTCTCGACCCCGATGTCCCAATCCTGATTTATAGCGGAGGCGTCACCAAGCAGCGTGGCACGGGCATCATGATCGAGGCTCTCCCGCATTTACCGGGCGTGCACGTCATACTCGTGTCCGCCACAGACCATTCCGAATTCATCCTCGAGCTCATCGCACGAGCGCATGAGCTTGGAGCGGGCGATCGCTTGCACATTCTCCCGTACGCAGAGCCTCAACACGTCGTGCACTACGTCTCCTCGGCCAACGTAGGCGTGCATCCGACGCAACATTTCCCCAACCACGAGATCTCACTTGCGACGAAGTTTTTCGAATATTCGCACGCACGTCTGCCGATCGTCGTCAGTGACGTCAAGACGATGTCCGAAAAGGTGCGTGAAACCGGACAAGGCGAGGTGTTCGTTGCCGAGGACCTTGAAGATTTCGTCCGCGCAGTGAAGGCCGTTCTTGCCGACCCGAAACGATACCGGGATGCGTACGACAAGCCAGGGCTGCTTGATGAGTGGACCTGGGAGTCGCAAGCCGACATTTTGGACGAGGTCTACGGCAAGTTGAAGCCCAGGCCTTCGAATTGAGCCAGACAGACGTCACCGTCATTGTGCCCGTATACAACACGATGCCCTACCTGACGGAATGTCTGACTTCCTTGGTCGAGCAGACCATCGGACGCGACCACATCACGATCGTGGCCGTCAACGATGGCTCGACCGACGGCAGTGGTGAGGAGATTGACCGATTCGCCGAGTTGTATCCCGGCGTCGTCATTCCCATCCACCAGCCAAACTCGGGTGGCCCCGCGTCGCCGTGCAATCGAGGCCTGGAGGTGGCAAGCGGACGCTATGTCTTTTTCATCGGCGCAGATGATCACCTGGGCAATGAAGCTCTCGAACGTCTTGTCGACGCGGCCGACGAATGGGGATCTGACGTCGTGCTCGGCAAGCTTCAAGGCGTGGGTGGACGCAAGGTCTACCAAGGGATATTCAAGGAACAATCCGGCGACGTCGACTTGTTCGATTCTCAATTGCCGTATGCGCTCGCCAACGTCAAACTTTTTCGTCGCGAACTGGTCGAGCAGCACGGGCTGCGGTTCCCCGAGGATCTGCCGATGGGCAGTGACCAGCCATTCACGTTCGAAGCGCTCTTGCGTTCGAGCCGCACGTCGGTTCTCACTGATTACGTCTATTACTACGGTGTCCGCCGCGAGGATGCCAGCAACATCACTTTCAGCGCTTCTGGGATCAGGCGTGCCAAATGCGCGGGCAGAGTCATGGACTTCATCGCGAGCCTCGTCGAGGCGGGCCCTCGCAGGGACTCAGTGCTGCGACGGCATTTTCACTGGGAACTTTCAGAGACCCTTCAACGCGACTTTCTCGCAGCAACAGAGGACGAGCAGATTGCGTTGTGTGCGGAGGTCGGCCGCCTCGTCGACACATACATGACGGACACCATCAGTGATTTGCTCGGGGTGTCGCATCGATTGCGGCTCGAACTCGCGCGCGCAGGCGAACTCGAGATGCTCCGAGAGGTCATTGGAGTCGACTTCGGTGCGGAGCCGCAAGCGCCGCCTTTCATTAGTGACGGTGCTCGCATCTTCCGCGGCTATCCGGGATTCGGCCAAAAGTTCATGAGCGACGACGTCTACGAGGTGCACCATCGCCGGCTCCTCGGGCCCGTCAAGAAGCAACTCACGATTAGCGTCACTTGCGAGGACGACGGGGGCTACGCCATCGAAGCCGATGTACCCGTCATCCCTCGCTCGGGAGAGGTCTTCGCAGAGATCGTCCTCGCTTCGACTCCGAAGGACGCCGCGACGCCAAAAGCGCACATTCATACTGCGCCCGAGGATGCCGGCAAGGTTCTGGCCCGCATACGGCTGAGTCCCGATCCCGACGGCGGTACGAACCGCATTCGGCTTCGCATCGAACCGAGTGCGCTGACCGGCGGCGGTGCGTACGACGAATCGTTGCCGTCGCTCTGGCTTCGGTTCCCGGTCGGTGACACCGTCCTCGACTTTCCCGTTCCCGTCCCGGCCACGCAAGCCCGGGCGGCCACGGGCGTATGGAAACGCGTGCGACAATTTGGACGGAAATAGTGCCCAACAGCCCTTGGAGGAGCTCCACATGACCATCTGCGTCGTAGCCCTTGGCAAGATCGGACTGCCGCTTGCTGTGCAGTTCGCATCGAAGGGCCATCGTGTCATCGGTGCGGACGTCGACCAGCGTGTCGTCGATCTGGTCAATGCCGGCACCGAGCCGTTCCCCGGAGAGTTCGAACTCGACGTAAAACTCAAGCAGGCCGTCGACGATGGCCTGCTCACCGCCACGACCGACACGGCTGCTGCTGTGTCCGAGTCCGATGCAGTCGTGATCGTCGTGCCGCTATTTGTTGACGCCGAAGGCATCCCCGACTGGGGCTGGATGGACGCGGCAACGAAGGCCATCGCGGCTGGACTGAAACCGGGCACGCTCGTCAGCTATGAGACGACTCTTCCGGTCGGCACGACCAGGGACCGCTGGCTCCCCATGCTCGAAGAAGGATCCGGACTCAAGGCAGGAGAGGACTTCTCGCTTGCATTCAGCCCGGAGCGAGTTCTGACCGGGCGGGTATTCGCCGACCTTCGTCGCTACCCCAAGCTCGTCGGTGGCGTTGACGAGGCGTCAGCCGAAGCCGCCATCGAGTTCTATACGTCGATCCTCGACTTTGACGACCGTCCCGATCTGCCACGCCCCAACGGAGTCTGGGACTTAGGTTCGTCTGAAGCCTCCGAACTCGCCAAGCTGGCCGAGACCACCTATCGCGACGTCAACATTGGCCTCGCCAACCAATTCGCCCGCTACGCCGACACGATCGACATCGACATTCTCAAGGTGATCGAAGCCAGCAACAGCCAGCCATACAGCCACATCCACCAGCCAGGTATTGCCGTAGGCGGGCACTGTATTCCGATCTATCCCCGGATCTATCTCTGGAATGATCCGACTGCGACGGTCGTACGGGCCGCTCGTGAAGCCAATGCGGCGATGCCGGACTATGCAGTCGATTTACTCGCGGCAGCGTACGGGGACCTGACTGGCGTGGGTGTGCTCGTCCTTGGCGCGTCCTATCGCGGCGGGGTCAAGGAGACCGCGTTCTCGGGTGTTTTTGACACGGTCAAAGCGCTGAAGGACCGTGGCGCCACCGCCTACGTCTCGGATCCGATGTACACCCCAGAGGAGATCGAACATCTGGGCCTCGTCCCGCACCGCGGTGAGGAAACATTGGCGGCAGTGATCCAGGCCGACCATGCTGAATATGCCGATCTGGTCGAGAACGACCTACCGGGCGTCACGGTGCTTGTCGACGGTCGCCGCATCACCGACTCCGCCAGGCTCGGTCGCATCCGCCGCATCGTCATCGGCGGTTAGGCATCGCCTCGGGGCACGAACACCGCATCAACGAGACGCTGACTCGCGTGGCCATCCTCGAGTTCCATGTAATCGTGCACGAATGTCTCGATCCCTGCGGCATAGCGCTGACTCAACCCTTCGAGGTCCCCAAGCTGATGGACGACCTCGTCTGTCGTCTGCGCCTGCGGACCAGGTGCAGTGGGGGAGTAGGGGATGACACCACCGCGCGCGCGGTCATACTCGATGAGATCAGGAGTCAGGAAGATCATGGGTTTTCTCGTCAACGCGTAGTCGAAACGCAATGAGGAATAGTCCAGCACAGCGACGTCCGAAGCCAGACACAGGTGATTGATTTCCGGGTAGTCGGTGACGTCGATAACAGAACGATCACCGGTGATCCGCGTTTCATTTCTGGCGTTGAAGGCATGTCCGCGCATGAGGAAGACGAATGACGAGCCGAGCTCACGTGCGGCGGACGCGGCGTCGAAAAAGTCGACAGCTTCTGCGGTCATGTCATTTTCGGCAAGGTAGTCACGGAACGTTGGCGCGTACAAGACGACGGTTTGGTCCGGTCGCACCCCAAACTCCTCGCGGACACGCTGTCGTGTCGCCTCGGCGTGCGCCGACAACAGTTCGTCATTGCGCGGGTATCCGATCTCGAGGATCTTTGGGTGCGCGTCTGCCGGCGTGAGGAACGCTCGTTCGAGGAGTGGGGTTGCATAGCGGGCGGGGGACACGAAGTAGTCCCACTCGCGAGCACGACGGTCATAGTTGGCGACTTGGGAACGAGAGAATCGACCCTTTTCCCACCAGTCATGACCCATGATCTTGTAGGGGTAGCCGTGCATGGTCTGGATCATGACCTGCCCTGCGGGCTTGGCAAACCAATCCAACTGGTGGACGTTCACCATGTGATAGCGCGCCCGCGCGATCACGGCATGCCATTCCCGGCTGCCTTCGACGATCGCCGTGCCGCCTTCTGGCACTGGAACGGAACGGTCACGAACCGACCAGAATAACTCGAGTGGGGACCCTCGTCGGAGGAGTTCGTCGTGGATTGCCAGACCGTTGCAATTGGCGACTTCGCCGTACAGGCTTCGGAAAAACACGCAGGGGCGGTCTGCGACCTCTACGCGATTGCTTTCGTGAAGACGCTGTTGATTGCGCGGGCCCCGTTCATCGGGTCGGAGCGGGGCGCCGATCTTCAAGGCCAGTTGGGCCGCATGCCCGTTCGACGCAATCAACGTAACGCGAGTGGAAGGTGTGAGGAAGTCGATGGGCAGCGTGGCGAGAAGTTCATCGTCGAGATCGACCGCAATCCGTTGTCCGCTCTCGCGATGATGCAGCGAGAGATGATAGGTGCCGCTCGGGATGGCGTTTCCGTAGGCCTGTGGTCGATCTGACATCATCGAAAACAAGACCTGCGGCAACCCTTCGGATATGTGCGTGGATTGGGCAATCGTGGAGAACTTCGACGATTCGAGGGTGGCCTCGTACTCTTCGATATCGAGTCCATGAGTCTCGAGTGCGATGCGAATAGTGTCGCCACTGGCGTCGGTCGAGGCGGCTCGAACGAACATGTCACGGACACGCATCAGCAAGTGGCCCCGGGAGTCGCTGGTGACTTCTATGGGATGGAGACCGTCTGGCAGTACAAAGCTTCGACCTGGTGCTGCAATTGGTTGGCCAACGCCCGCCGCGTCCTCGGCGAGCAAGGACAGGTCGACCGGGGACGGCCACGTTGGTCGACCAATCAGCGCACGTGGACTCAGCAACAAAGACGACAGATCCTCGCCGGAAACGTCATCGACCCGATGCTCGGTCCGGCGGCCCTGTGTGCTCATGACAAGAAGAATCGTTCCGGTCTTGCGCCCGGACACATCCACCCGAAGGCTTTCGTCACTCTCGCGGTGGGCCCGCGTCGCGACCACCGTGCACCGATCGGCTGAGAGCGTGAGCTGGCCCGAGGTGCCCTTCCCCAGGGTGAAGATGTCATTTTCCACGCGGGACGTCTGCGCGACGACCGCCGTGCCGGTCGTCGCGTTCAAGAGGGCCGTGCGCTGGAAACCTGCCGTCTCGATTGCGGCCTCGAACCGCCAGGGCCCGCGGTGCAATAGCCCGCGTACGTCCAGACGCGCGCGAAAACCGCCGGGTCGATAGTCGCAATAATGGTGTTTGCTGAACTCGTCGATTTGCTGGTGCTCGAGTGGTTCGCATACCAGTTCCTGTGGATGGCCGTCAGCGTCTCTGAGTCGCAAGCTCACCGTCGTCGGGTTCTCCGCGAGATCAATATTGCGGATGTATGCCCAGCCATCGATCACGATCTCGTACGCCGACGTCCAGCGTGCACGCAGAATCGAGGCCTGTGGCGCCAACTGGTCGCCAGAAAGCAGGAAGTACGACGGCGGGACGCCCGCACTGTCGTCTATCGGCAGCGCACATGCAACGCCTGATTCGACGACAGTGGTGCGAGACCGTTCGACTGTTCGACCCCATGCGCGCAGGTATTTCTCCGCATCGGCGCGACGGTCACGGGTGACCAAATCGCAGAGTACCTTTACCTGCACCTTGACTGATCCCACGAAGGCATCTTCGTCAATATGCTCCCGAAGCTCGTCGACCAAGGTGCGCAACAAGTCCCAATATTCTTGATTGCTGTCCAGGAGTTGGCGCAGGAAGTAGTCGAGTTCGAAGTTCGCACGTTGAATGGCGTAATGCATTGAAGCTTCGCTCTTACCGCCGTGCGCGAGCGCGCTGAAGGATCTTCGGTTCGCGATGATTTGTGTGTGCAGGTCTCGGGACGGCCGTTCCTGCGAGGAAGTCGAGGCCTGATCATCTTGAACTCGCCAGGACACTCCGACCTTCGGGAGCACGTCGAAGTGAGAGCACAGTGCAAACGCCGCCGCCGAGACCGACTGGTCTTCGAACGGCGCCGCGTCGGGATAACTCAAATCTGCGCGGTCCCAAAAACGACGCCGATAAACCTTCGCAGACGCGAACGAGTTGACCTGGATTTGTGGGTATCCGTCCAGCGTGCAATGGAGGAGGCGATCCTGGTGGGCCTTGCGGACCGGTGCGGCTGCTGGCCGGCGTCGGCCTTTGACCAATCGGTCATAGAGCAAAACACAAAAGTCCGAACCTGAAAGCTGGAGAGCCGCGAGGGCCGATTCGTAACCGCCGGGCGAAACCACGTTGTCGGCGTCGATGACTGTCAGGAACTCTCCGTGCGCGGCTGCGATTCCGTTATTCCGTGCAGCGCCCACGCCACCGGGTCCGCGGCCAAGCACCCGTACCCTAGGGTCCTTGCGCGCGTGGGCGCGTGCGATTCGTGTCGTGTTGTCGGTGCTGTCATCGTTGACGACCAGGATTTCTATCGACCGGTAGTTTTGTCCGCGGATCGATCGCAGGCAATCGTCAATATGACGCTCCACGTTGTAGGCCGGGACGACGATGCTCAGGAGGCCGGGCGCATAATCACGAAGGCTGAGGGTCGTCCGGGCGCGAACCGCTAACGTGTCGAACCATCGCACGATTTTCCGAAGGAATGTTTGCGGGGATCGGCTCATTATTTGTCGATATCGCCGACGACGAAGAACATCGACCCGAGGATCGCGACCATGTCGGCGACGACGTGGCCCTTCAAAACCTCGGGCAGCACAGCGACATTGTTGAAGGATGCCGAGCGGAGCTTCAAGCGCCACGGGGTCTTTTCGCCACGCGACACGAGGTAGTAACCATTGAGGCCCAGCGGGTTCTCGGTCCATACATAGATTGAACCTTCCGGGGCCTTGAGTATTTTCGGCAGTCGCACGTTGACCGGACCCTGGCCCAGTCCTGCGAGCCGTTCGAGACACTCGTCGGCGATGTCGAGGGAAACCTTGACCTGCTCGAAGAGCACGGCAAACCGGGCGAAGCAGTCGCCGGCGTCATCGGAGACGACCCGCAGCGAACTCCCCAATTCCCCGTAGGCCAGGTAGGGCTCGTCACGGCGCAAATCGAAATCGACGCCGGAGGCACGGGCGACAGGCCCCGAAACGCCATAGGCGTGGATGAGGTCGGCCGAGAGTTTTCCGACGCCCCGGGTCCGCGCCTGGAAGATCTCATTTCCGAGTATGAGGTCCTCGATCTGAGGCAGACGGGTGCGGACGGCCTCGACCGCCGCAGCCACCCGACCGGTCCAGCCGGCCGGCATGTCTTCTTTGAGTCCGCCGACCCGGTTGAACATGTAGTGCATGCGCCCGCCGGAGATCTCTTCCATGACTTCCTGGATGGTTTCGCGTTCCCGAAAGGCGTAAAAGATCGGCGTGATGGCGCCGAGTTCGAGCGGGTAGGAGCCGAGGAACATCAAATGGTTGAGGACGCGGTTCAGTTCGGCGAGCAGCATGCGCATCCAGGTCGCTCGCTCTGGCACCTCCATACCAAGCATCTCCTCGACGGCGAGGACGACTCCCAGTTCGGAGGAAAAGGCGCTGAGCCAGTCGTGCCGGTTGGCGAGGACGATGATCTGCCGGTAGTCGCGGACTTCGAAGAGTTTCTCGACGCCGCGGTGCATGTAGCCGATGATCGGCTCGCACTCGATGATGCGTTCGCCGTCGAGTGTGAGGCGCAGTCGCAAGACGCCGTGTGTGGCGGGGTGCTGTGGGCCGACGTTGAGCACCATGTCGGTCGTGGCGAAACCGCTGCCCAGAGACGCGGTGACCTCAGCCATCGGATTTGGCCGCCGGGAGTTCCTTGGGCCGCGCGCCAGCCCGGATGTGGTTCAGTGCCCGCCGGGCCAGTCCCTTGAAGGTGCGTCCCTCGAGTTTGCGTATGCGCGCGCGCAACTCGCCGATCTCCTTCTTGGTGGCCTGCTCCGCCTTGTAGAGCCGGGTCGCCGGATCGCGCCTCGGCGGGTACGGGAACGGATACCCGTATGCCTGTTTGTGTCGCTTGCCGTCGAAGACCTGGCCGTTGCGTAGCCACTGCAGACGTGCGGCCAGTTCGGTGCCGTCGGTGGAGCACAAAGTCTTTACCGCTGGCGGGAGTTCGGCCTTTGCAAGGCGTTCGGCGAACTCGGGGTTTTCGTTGCCCGGTTGCCAGATGTGGCCGAGGTCGTTTTTCTCGAGGAACGCCAGGTACCGATCGAATCCGCGGGGCAGTTCGGCATTGAATGCCGAGAAGTCCACTTCGTCGTACAACGCGACGGCGTCGATAGGGTCGGTGAACTCCGGCACGACCCGGTGCGGCATCTGGTGATACTCGGCGAGTTCGAGCGTCCGCGAATCATGAGCGAGGAGCATGGCGGGCCGCCGGGCGAGGAGGGCCGCGACATTTCCATGGAAGCGCGTGCCATACGTGAAGTCTCGATCGGCGAGAAAGTCCAACCAGGTCCACATATCGAGGAACAGCCGCATCCGGTCGGCTTGATACAGCGGGTGCAGCATGTGGACGGGAACCTGCGGATCGGTCACATGCGGGAATGGGATGCCCCAGATCATGAGTCGCAGGTCGTTGCCGTCCTGGCCGATGTAGGTCAGATTGGGGTACGCGGCGGCCTGTTGCAGCGCGAATGCGCCGATCCCGGGCACCTCGGGCGTGAGGTTGAGCGCGAGCTTGCTCTCGGCATTGATCCCGGTCGGATTCTTGTCAATGCGCAGATCATGACCGTGCAGAAACAGCGAGGGGCAGCCGATGATGTCGACCGTGTCGTCGGGGAATCCGAGACCCATGAGGTATTTCTTCGTGAACTCACCGCGCACGCCAATTGATGCAGAGCGTTCGAGTACGGCGCCTACGAACGCCCGTACGACGTCTGCCATCTCGTCGAGTTCTTCGGTCGCCAGGCCGACCCCCGCCTGTGCGCCGACGCCGATCACGGTGACAGGAATCGTCAGATTCTCGATCAGGCGTGTGAGGTTCTCCAGCCGATGGGCGAAATCGGGACGGAACGCGTTGGCGAGCGGGATCACGAATTGATCGAACCCATCGTTGATTCGCTTGGCGTCGCCCTCGTCCGGCAACTCCCGCTCGGACAGTGTGCCGTTCGCCATGATCTCCGTACCCGCAGTCAGCAACGATTTCCAGATCGCATGCTGGAACAGATAGTTGCCGGAATTGCTGTTGAAAACGTCTTGCGTCAGCGTCGCTTCGGCGACGACTGGAGTGAACGGGTCTTTGCCCGATCGCAACAGCATCCGAGTCATGGTTTCAGTCTGTCATGCTCGACTCGCGGTCCACGCGTATCCACCAGAAGTCGCCCCACCCGCCGTGCGCGAGCAACTCTGCGCTGGCCGACGTCGCCGCGAGTGCCGCGAGATAGCCGGTCGGATCGGTCGATGCCAGTCCGATGGGCGGCCGGTTCCCGCGCACGCCGAGTGCCTGAAGTGCGTCACGCTGGCGTGTGATGGTGGCCCCGCAGCGAGCCGCCACCGCGTCGACGGCGACATGGGCTGTCACATCGCGCGAGCCGTCGGGGACGACGTCCACATCGCGCCCCTCGAGGTAGGAGCGCAGCGAACCGAACGGCGGACGGTCGTCGCGCGTATGCCCGTAGTCGATCGCGATCGCAGTGCCGTCGACTCGCGCCACTGCCTGGGACCACGCCTCGTCGCGCGTGGTGCCGATCTCCGCGCGCGAGCCCGGCTCGGTCACTGGCCACCATTTCGCCAGCCAGGGGTCACGGCACTCTTCGCCAAGGTGCTCTTCGCCGGTTTCCTTGTTGACGAGCACGTAACGGGTCGTTCCGGTTTCGTCGACCTCGACGACGTCACACGGAATGTTGTCGAGCCACTCGTTGGCGATGAGTAGTCCGTCGATGTGCTCAGGTAGAGCCGAAAGCCACTCGACCTCGGGGGGCAAGGATTGGGGGCGCGGACCGATTTCAACTCCGGTCAGTGTCAAGGTGTCTTGAGAGAACACATGCAATTGTGCGAGGAGCTCTCCTCGTCCAGCCGCCATGTCGACGACGGCGGTATGCCCCAGTTCCTGCACCAGCCGCCAGATAGCGGCGGCAAAAGGGGCGGAGTCGTTCGCGGCCGTGCGGAAATGGGAGGCCGGCGCCTCACGCCGGAAGAAGCCGCCATCGTCATAGAGGGCGACATCCCAGGCATCACGCCAGTGGGACAGCGCGGTTCGATCCGGCATGCGGCCAACGTAACGCAGCCGACGTCGTGACGGAGGTTCTGTTCGATCGGGGAGTCCGCACTGCATAGACTCCAGGAAAACGATATGCCTGACGCGTCAGGTGGAACAGCGTCAGTTTCGCGGACACGGCAGGAGTTATCCCAGTGAATGGCAAGAGCGATCCGAAGGGGCTCCGCGGTCGTCTGGCCCGAATTCGCCGTCGCCTCCTGCTTCAGCCCCAAGGCCCGCTCCTCAGCGTCATCGTGCCGGTCTACAACGTTGAGGAGTATCTCGATGAGTGCCTCGACTCGATCCGCAACCAGGACTATTCCCACATCGAGATCGTGGTTGTCGACGATGGATCTCCCGATGGCAGTTTCGCCATCGCGGAGCGTCACGCCAGGCTGGACAAACGGATCAAACTCATTCGTCAGGCGAATGGTGGACTCAGCGTTGCGCGTAATACGGGATTCGCCGCCTCCAGCGGCGAGTACCTGACCTTCGTCGACTCGGACGACATGCTCAGCCGACGGGGGCTGGCAGAAGCGATGCGCGTGCTGCTCGAAACAGGATCGGACATCGCGATCGCCCCCTACAGCCGAATTCGGGGAGAATCGTTTGCGAAGCCTGCACCCTGGATCCGGGAACTGCACGCCAGTGAGCATCGAAAGACGACGTTGGTGGAGCGCCCGGACATGATGGTGAATGCACTGGCGCTGTCGAAGGTGTTCCGCCGTTCATCCTGGGAATCGGCCAACCTCTCCTTCATCCCCGGGTTGATCTACGAGGACCAGCCGTTCACGGCGCAGGCATTCATGGCCGCCGGATCCATCGACATTCTCACGACCCCTCTCTACCACTGGCGGGTTCGCGAGAATTCGCTCTCTCAGGGTCATGCCGCGGCGGGAAACCTTTGGTTGCGCCTCAATTCAGCGAACCTCACGCTCGGCATCCTCGAACCACTTCCTCGGGTCCGCGAGGAGCGGGCGATGCAATATCTGAAGTACAACATGACAAACTCGACGCTCAAATTGGAGCGTGCCGACGATGCGTATCTGGACCTCCTCATCGAGCATCTCCCCCGTATCGTGGAAGGTGTTCCGCGGGAACGATTCCTCGCCGAAGTCCCTGCTCAGTTCCGTGTCCTCTACCAACTGATCTGTGACGCCCGCCGGGTTGAGAGCAAGGCATACGTCCAAGCCGAGGGAATGCAGATCGAAATGCACCCCACCGGGATGGAGCCCGCCGGTTTCACTGCCTATCTTCCGGGTTGGGATCGCCATGATCTCGGCCCCGAAATCTATGTGCTCACCGCGAAACAAACGGGGCTCCGCGCACGTGCGACTGGTGCGAGTGTTGTGGACGACTCGACCCTGGAGCTCGCCGTGCAGGGCTACTTCCAAAACGTCGATTTCACGGACTTCCGGCCAGTGGCGACGGCCAAACTTGAGGGACGGCCTGTCGCCGTAATCCCGTCCGAGGACGAGGCGATCGTCGAGTCGCGGCAGGGGGCACAGCGCCGCTATCCGCAATCGGGCTGGACCGTCATCGTCGACCAGTTGAGTCAGCCTGGTTTGTCAAAGCTGGCGATCGACCTCGAACTCACGGCGGGGCCCTTCAAACAGTCGCGTGTTATCCGTTTCAACCCCGACAAAATCAAGCCGCTGTGATTCACCCCACTCGCGTTGGCATTTGGTGAGTGATGAGTCGTAATATCTAAGCGTCAACATGTCTGGTACCCGATGTCGGGACTGGAACGGAAAGGCAACGAGATGTTTCGCCTCAAAGTAGGCGTGATCGGAGCGGGCCGCGTCGGAGCGGTCTTGGCCGCGAAACTGCGGGCCGCCGGTCACGAGATCACCGCAGTCAGCGGTCGATCCGATGTGACCTCCCTTCGTATCCGCACCCTGATCCCCGGTGTTACGGTCGCGAACCCTGCTCAAGTCGCCGCTGGATGCGACATTCTGCTCATCGCGGTTCCCGACGATTCGCTCATCCGGGTCGCCGAAGAGCTCGCGGCCGCACGCACAATTCATGCCGGACAGGTGGTCGCCCATACGAGCGGACGGCACGGTCTTGGGGCGTTGGAAGCACTCACCCGCTGCGGCGCGCGCCCCATTGCGCTCCACCCGGCCATGACATTTACCGGCACAGATGCCGATCTCGAACGCACCTGCGTTTTTGGTCTCACCGCTGCCAACAGCGAGCACGATGTCGCCGAATCTCTTGTTGTCGACCTTGGCGGGCGGCCCATGTGGATCCGCGAATCTGAACGCGCCCTCTATCACGCGGCGCTCGCCCACGGCGCCAATCACCTTGTCACGCTGGTTTCACAGTCGATGGATCTGTTGCGTCGTGCCGGTGCCCCCGATCCTTCCTCGGTCTTGCGCCCGCTGCTCATTGCGGCCCTCGACAACTCGCTCGCCTTTGGTGACGCCGCCCTCACCGGCCCCGTCGTACGTGGTGACGTCACGACGATCCGCGCCCATGTCGACGCTTTCGCCGATGCGGGTGTTCCCGATGC
>Ga0075530_1000993_pt1 | contig 13491 bp, 11 predicted proteins | sample NGEPerD_2_FD_75101 | JGI IMG/M metagenome (GOLD analysis project Ga0075530, IMG submission 75101) | Arctic peat soil microbial communities from the Barrow Environmental Observatory site, Barrow, Alaska, USA - NGEE PermafrostL1-D | ecosystem: Environmental > Terrestrial > Soil > Wetlands > Peat ...
GCTAAGACATTGTGTCCGGAGGAGTTGACAGTTGTCATAGTCGACTCTAAATTGGAGTCACGGGGCCCCGGCTTAGTCCGGGGTCTTCGCCATTTCTGGATCCTTCAGAACGCTCACGCCAACATCCCCAGCCCGACCTGCCGCTCCGGCTCTCGCGTAGAACTCGTCTTCCACCAAACGATCGGCAAAGACGCCGGTTAGGACGGTGATCGGGTGATCGCCTGGAATCGGCTTGCCGGACCAGTCACACAACGGTTCGACGCCACCCGAGTCGTCGAAGGCAATGACGAAGCTGCGCATCTCGGCGAGTATATTGAGAGCCCTCGTCTCGCAATCGCCCCGCGTCATCGCCCCACGTCATCGCCCCGCGTCATCGACCCACGACGCCTATCTGGGAGGTTCGCATGTCAGGACGTCAGGTATCCGCTGTCCGATCGCGCTTGGGACTGGCTGTCGCGCTACTGGCGTGGCTGACCGCCTGCACCCCTCCCGACACCGGGGTCGACCCGACCGTCATCGCCATCCCGCCCGACCCGGTCTTCTCCGGGCAGAGCGTCGAGCTCGACGTCGCCGTGCAGCGCGGCGGAGCGTTGACGGGCGAGGTCGAGGTTGCCCTCGTCTCGCCGCCCGAAGGGGTCACGGCGACGCCGGTGAGCACCACCACGTCGGGGGCGACGTTGACCCTGCAGGTCGCTAACGACGTCGCCTCGGGCGATCACCAACTGCAGGTGAGCGCCTCCACGGGCTCGACCACCGTCACGAGCGAGCCGGTCACGCTCACGGTCCTCGGGGTGCAGCCGGGTAGCGTCGGCGGCGAGGTCCGGTCGCTGCTCATCCCCACGCCGGGTGACGCCGGCTTCCCGACTGCGCCCTCGAATATGCCCCCAGCCAGCTTCGGAGGCATCGACGCGGTCTCGATGGTCCCGGGCGAAGACGTCCCGCTCGAGTTCGGCCAGACCCGGGCGGTGCCGGGCGAGGTGTTGGTGCGCTTCCGCGAGGGCGCCGCTCTCACCGCGAGCAGCACGTTGAGCGTGAACGGAGTAGCCCTGCGGCGCGACGTGGGCGCCACGGGCGCCGGCGGCCTGCAGCTCTGGCGCGCCGACGACGCGGCGAGGCTGACCCTCGAAGAGACCATCGCCTTGGCTGAAAGCCTGGCCTCGCGAGCCGACGTCGTGTCGGCCATGCCGAACTGGCTGTTCGCGGTTACCCAGGCGCCCGTGCTCTACGAGTACCAGTGGCATTATCCGGCCATCGACCTGCACGACGCCTGGACGGTTCAAGCGGGCACGAGCGCCCAGGTCGAGGTCGCCGTGCTCGACACCGGCTATCAGGCCCACGTCGACCTCGCCGGCGTCTTCCTCCCCGGATACGACTTCGTCAACCTTGATGCCGACGCCACCGACGGCGCTCCGGTCGGCGAGCTGAGCCACGGCACGCACGTCTCCGGAACCGTCGTCATGAACCCCGCCAACGACCCGACCGCGGCCGGCATCAACCGCGGCGGGAAGATAGTGCCGGTGAAGGTCCTTGACGACACCGGGTCCGGGTCGATACTGGGCATCATTTACGGCATGGTGTGGGCCAGCGGCCTCTCCGTTCCCGGCTTCGACCCGCCAGCTGGCACGCCGGTGAACGACAGTCCCGCGCGGGTGATGAACATGAGCCTGGGTGGGCGGGTAGGTACCTGCCCCGAAGAGATGGCCGCCGTCACCAGCTTCCTCGCCGACCAGGACGTGATCCTCGTCGTCGCCGCCGGCAACGAGAGCCAGGATATCGGCATGTTCGCGCCGGCGAACTGTCCGGGCGTGCTCGTTGTGGGCGCCACCGGTCCGTACGACGGCCGCGCCTACTACTCCAACTTCGGCCTCGGAGTCGACGTGTTCGCCCCCGGCGGCAACTTCGACCACCTCTTCATCTCCGAGAACGACCTCATCGGTTCCGTCCCGGCCGCTGTCCTCAGCACCACGGGCGCGGCCGGGAACAGCGACTGGGCCTTCTCGCAGGGCACCTCGATGGCGGCCCCGCACGTAGCCGGCGTGGTGTCGTTGCTGCTCGCGCAGGACCCCAGCCTTACCCTTGACGAGGTGCGCACGACGCTGACGAGCACCGCCACGCCACTCTCGGCCCGGAAGTGTGACAGGCCGAGCGGCGAGGAGTGCGGCGCCGGACTAATGAACGCCAACCTTGCCCTTGGCGGCACGCCCTCGACACCGTGGCCAGACGCGCCCACGGTCACGATCTCGCTCTTCGCCTGCGACGACGGCACCTGCACCGAAATCGACGACGAGAGCGTGCCCGACGAGGAGCTCGCGGGCACGATGACGCGCGCGTATCACACTTTCGACTTCGCTGACCTGGCGCCCGGCTTCTACCTCATAGAGGCCGAGATGACCGCGCCCACCGCCGTGTTCCAGGACCACTTCGGCTTCCAGATCGTCGAGGTGCTGCCTGGTACGGAGATCAACCCGATAGTGGAGGTCACGCCTTCGACGCCGTTGTGACCACGGTGGTCACGAAGTAACGAGCCGCGTCAGGCCAGGGGCGACGCGCCCCAGCGCCACTCCCGTACCTCCGGCAGGTCCTGGCCGTGCTCGTGGATGTACTGCTTGTGGTCGATGAGCTTCTCGCGGATCGCCTGTTGGGCGTAGGCCGCCCGGTCGCCCAGGGTCGGCAGGCGGTTGATCGCGTTGGCCACGAGGTGGAAGCGGTCGAGTTCGTTGAGCACCACCATGTCGAACGGCGTGGTGGTGGTGCCCTCCTCCTTGTAGCCGTGGACGTGGAAGTTGGCGTGGTTCCTGCGCTTGTAGGCGAGCCTGTGGACGAGCGAAGGATAGCCGTGGAAGGCGAATATCACGGGTTTGTCGGTGGTGAACAGCGCGTCGAAGTCCTCATCGCTTAGCCCGTCGGGGTGATCGCGCGGGGTCTGGAGCTTCATGAGGTTCACGACGTTGACGACCCGCACACGAAGTCCGGGGAAGTAGCCCCTCAGCAGTTCGACCGCGGCCAGCGTCTCCATGGTCGGCACGTCGCCGCAGCAAGCCATCACCACGTCGGGCTCGCCGCCCTGGTCGCTGCTCGCCCAGGTCCAGATGCCCGCCCCGGTCGCGCAATGCTTGACCGCGACGTCCATGTCCAACCACTGCGGGGAAGGCTGTTTGCCCGCCACTATGACGTTGACCCGGTCGCGGCTGCGCAGGCAGCGGTCGGTGACGTAGAGCAGGGTGTTGGCGTCGGGCGGCAGGTAGAGCCGCACGATCTCGGCCTTCTTGTTGGCGACGTGGTCGAGGAAGCCGGGGTCCTGGTGGCTGAAGCCGTTGTGGTCCTGCCGCCAGACGTGCGAGGTGAGCAGGTAGTTGAGTGAGGCGATCGAGCGGCGCCAAGGGATCTCGCGCGAACTCTTGAGCCACTTGGCATGCTGGTTGAACATCGAGTCGACGATGTGTATGAACGCCTCGTAGCTCGGGTAGAAGCCGTGCCGGCCGGTGAGCAGGTAGCCCTCGAGCCAGCCCTGGCACTGCGTCTCGCTGAGGACCTCCATCACCCGGCCGTCGGGCGAGACGTGCTCGTCGGTCGGCAAGACCTCGGCTGTCGAGCAGCGGTCGGTGACCTCGAAGACGGCGTCCCAGCGGTTCGAACTTGTTTCGTCGGGGCAGAAGATGCGGAAGTTGTCGGGGTTGAGGCGGAAGACGTCGCGTATCAGCTTGCCCTGCACGCGCGTCGCCTCGCCGTCGATGGCCCCGGGGCTCGGTACCGCAAGGGCGTGCTGGCGGAAGTCGGGCAGGCGCAGGTCGCGCAGCAGCAGACCGCCGTTGGCGTGCGGGTTGGCGCTCATGCGCCGCTGTCCCTTCGGCGCCAGCTCGGCCAGTTCACTAACCAAGCTGCCGCGCTCGTCGAACAGCTCTTCGGGACGGTAGCTCCTCAGCCAGCTCTCCAGCAGCCGGATGTGCTCCTCATCGCTCATGTCGCCCATTGGCACCTGGTGCGAGCGGAAGGTGCCCTCGACCTGCTTGCCGTCGACGACCTCTGGTCCGGTCCAGCCTTTGGGTGAGCGCAGCACGATCAGCGGCCAGGTGGGCCGCTCGGTGAAGCCGTTGCTGCGGGCTTCTTGCTGGATGGTGTGGATGTCGTCGAGCGCCCTGTCGAGCACGGCGGCCATCTGACGGTGCATGACGGTGGGGTCGCTGTCGAGCGCAGGGGCTCCGGTCGCGGCTTCCGCTCCAGGTCCTGTCGCGTCGTCTTCTTCGACGAAGTAAGGGGCGTAGCCATAGCCGCGCAGAAGGGCTTCGAGCTCGTCGCGGGGGATCCGCGCCAGCACCGTCGGCCCCGCGATCTTGTAGCCGTTGAGGTGAAGAATCGGCAGCACCGCGCCGTCACGCGCGGGGTTGAGGAACTTGTTTGAGTGCCAGCTCGTTGCCAATGGGCCGGTCTCGGCTTCGCCGTCGCCGATAACGCAGGCCACTAGCAGATCGGGGTTGTCGAACGCCGCGCCGAAGGCGTGCGCGAGTGAGTAGCCAAGCTCGCCGCCCTCGTGGATCGAGCCGGGGATCTCGGCCGCCACGTGACTGGGGATGCCGCCAGGGTACGAGAACTGCTTGAACAGCCGCCGCATGCCTTCAGCGTCCTGAGAGACGTCCGGGTAGAGCTCGCTGTAGGTGCCCTCGAGGTAGGTGTTGGCGACGATGCCCGGCCCGCCGTGGCCCGGGCCGGTGATGTAGATGGCGTTGAGCTCTCGCTCCTTGATCGCCCGGTTGAGGTGCGCGTAGACGAAGTTGAGCCCCGGCGTGGTGCCCCAGTGGCCGAGCAGGCGCGGCTTGATGTGCTCGCGCTTGAGCGGCTCCTTCAGCAGTGGATTGTCGTAGAGGTAAATCTGTCCGACCGAGAGGTAGTTCGCTGCGCGCCAGTAGGCGTCGATGCGGTGCAACAGGTCGCCGTCCAAGGGGCCGATACCCCGGTAGTCGCTCATAGGTGTACCTCCGGAAATAGTCTATGTGCCGAAATAGAGAGAAGTGATGCCGATGATTAGCTGATTGGTTGTGGGTGATTGTCCTCCAGGTCCCGATTAATTCACTCCAAACTGTGCCTCTGTCCCAAATAATCGAGAAAAATGAAGGTTGAGGGGGAATTGTGGGTCTACCAGAAAACGTCGTTTCGGGTGAGCTTGCAAGGTTGGTGCCAGTTGTCGCCGATACGAGCCGGGAGGTCCGCGCTACTTCAGTCCTACTGGCAACTTTGCAAGCGGTGCCGGCCTTCGCAAGGGCACTACTGGGATCATTGGGACAGAGCTATGGCAGTCGATCCAGCCTGAGCGGATATTGCGAGATCGTATTCAAGGCCAATAAAGATGGCCAAACGCATGGTCGCCCTGACGGTTTCCTCGTCGTGGAACGTAGCAGCCGGTTGATCTGGTCTGCCTTGCTGGAAGCTAAGGTAGGCAAGAGCCGTATCGACGAGGAACAACTGACCAGATATGCGGTACTGGCCAAGAGCCATGGGGTAAATGCCGTCGTGACCATTTCCAACGAGTTCGTGGCTCTACCCACGCATCATCCGATACGACTGTCGAAGACCCTGCTTAGGAACGTCGATGTATTTCACTGGTCCTGGATGCACGTTCTGACGGAGGCGCTTTTGCTACTCAATTCCGATGGTCTTGGCGACTCCTCGCAGCGGTTCATTCTGCAGGAGATGGTGCGGTACTTCTCGCACCCATCGATCGGGATATCAACTCATGACCGCATGAATTCTGAATGGCGGGAGCTGGTAACCGGCATACAAGCAGGCATGACTTTGAGCAAAGCCAGTGACGTGGTGCGCAACAGTGTGGGAGCTTGGCATCAGGAATCCCGTGACCTTGGTTTACTGATGACGCGGAACCTAAATCGGCCGGTGGAACTGCGCCTGAGCCGGGCGCATCAGAAGGATGCGGGGGCACGGCTCAAGGACGACGTCGATGCGCTGGTCAAGAGCCACAAACTGAGCTGCTCGTTTACGGTGCCTGACGCTGCCTCGCCGGTTCACCTCGTCTGTGACATCGAACGTCGCAGCCTCACGATTTCGATGAATCTCCAGGCACCTTCGGATCGACAGCGTGCGAGCAGCCGGGTCAATTGGGTGTTGCGCCAGATCGCCAAAGCCGATCCAACTGACATACATGTCAGGGTTAACTGGCCCGGAAGAGCGTCCCCCACTCAAGCCACGCTCGAGAGCGCGAGAAATGGGGCTCCTGGCTTGATTCCGGATGGCGCCATGCTTCCGACTAGCTTTGACCTGCTCTTGATTCGCGACTTAGCAGGGAAGTTCTCGGGTAGTAAGACGTTCCTCGAGGAAGTGGAGTCCGCTCTGCCGCACTTTTATGAACAAGTGGGCCAGTACCTACGCGAGTACATACCAAGCCCTCCGCGCGTCACCGCGCATAAGAGTACGGAACGCAAACCGGAGCCTGTTGCCCCAGATGCAGGGGCCACTGAAAACTTGCCTGATGGAGCCGAGATGCAGATAGAGACACCCCGAGCCGGACTCAACTAACGCGTTAAGGCGCGCCCTTAGCTGCTTCCATGCCACGCTAATTGCAGTCCGTAGTCGAATCTATTCGAACAAGCTCTCGTCCAGCGGCTCGTTCACCCGCACGTCTTCGTAGTGCATGGTGGCGTAGAGCGTGCCGACGCTGCCGTCGAACCTATACATCGTCATGTCGCGGGTAGGAAGCGGGCTCGTGGAGTCGAAAGGCGTTTCGTACACCATCACGATCACATCGCCGTCGACCTCGGTGACCATGCCGATGGGAGCACCCGCGTCGTCGAACAGGAACTTCGTCTCGCTGCTCTCGGTCACGCCCATGACGTCGAAGCTGCCGGTGTAGGTCACCTGCTGGCCCTCGATGAGGTCGCCGTAACTCACTCTTCCGTCGTAGGTGGCGGTAGCGCCCTCTTGGTCTAGCAGGTTCTGGACCGGGGTATCGAAGACGCTCTCGAAGATCCCGGCCATCTGCGGTGGGACGGGCATGGCCATGTCCATGCCGGGCATGTGCATCACGGTGTTGCCGTCCTGATGGACCATGCGGGTGGTCATGCCGTCACCGAGCTCGGTGATGCTGGCCGCGCGCTTGTTCTCGTAGTCGATCGCCGTGCGGGTGCGCGTCGTGATCTCGCCGCCGTCCTGAGGGATGGTCATCACCATCGTCTGGTCGAGGGTGACCAGGTCGAGGTCCGCTGCGGCCGCGACCATCCCTTCGAGCAGCTCGCGGGCGCGGTCGTCGATCTGAGCGGTAGCCACACTGGTGAGTGGGGCGAGGACAAGCAGAGCCAGAAGGAGGGCTACGAATCGGTTGGGACGGGTTCTCGACATGCCGCTAAGCCTACTCGAACGCCGCCTCTACGTCGGCTCCACCCTCACCTCTACGTTCGTGTTCCACGGGTCGCGGAACGACAGCCCGGCGCTTGATCGCTCGAAGTCGACCGCGGCACGCTCGAGCCGAGTGGTGATGCCATCGACCGTCGCCTCGTCGGGCACCAGAATCTCGAAGCCGTGCAGGCCGCGCGTCGGCTCGCGCGGGCCGGCGCCCCGGCTCTCCCAGACGTTCATGCCGACGTGATGGTGGTAGCCACCGGCCGAGACGAACAACGCGCTCGGCCAGGTGTCGACGGTGACGCCGAAGCCCAGCGCGTCGACGTAGAACGCCCGGGCGGCCGGGATCTCGCCGACCTTGAGGTGGACGTGACCGATCGTCGCTTCCGCCTCGAGTGGAGCGTCGAGTTCCCCTTCGCCGGCGCGGTGCTCGGCGATGAAGCTGTTCGGGTCAACGGGCAGCGTGTCCATGGCGACCGAGCCGTCCTGCCACCGCCACTCGTCACGGGGGCGATCCCAGTAGAGTTCGACGCCGTTGCCCTCAGGGTCGCTGAAGTAGAAGGCGAGGCTGACAAGGTGGTCGGCGCTGCCCGTGAACGACTCGGGGAAGGTGGTCGCTGCCCTTTGCAAGGCGGCGGCAAGGACCGAGCGCTCCTCGAACAGCACGGCCGTGTGATAGAGGCCGGCGGAGCCGCGGGGGGCGGGTGGCAGGTCCGGTCGCGCCAGGAGCCGCAACAACGGTTCGCTACGGCTGCCCAACAAGACCTCGTCAGTAGACGCTTCGAGTCGGTCGAGGCCAACGCCCTGTTCGTAGAACGCCGACGTTCGAGCCAGGTCGGAGACGGCGAGCGTTACGGTTCCAAGGCGTGTTTCCGGGGGTAGCTTCATGAGGGCATTATTCGTGGCGGTTGGCGTTAGAGGGGCATCATGGATAGCGGCAGGCGGGAACCAGGTCAACCGCTAGGCTCAATTGATACCGTTGTCGTATAAGACTACGGTCTAATAGGACTACGGTCTTATAGGACTACGGTCTACGAGCACGCTGCGGGCTGTGCCAACTGCCCGCCGCCCCACCTCAAGCCCTGCCCGGCTCGACTTTCCGTCGCCTGGCGAGAGTCACCAGCGCTGCGCCGACAACCATGGAGAGAGCCAACGCGATGAACAGGGCGCGGTTGTCGAACACGTCCATAAGGCTCCCGACCACGGCCGGTCCCGCGATCGAGGCGGCCGAGCCGAAAAGGTAGTACATCCCCGTGTAGAAGCCGATCTGCGAGGGGCCGCCCTGGTTGACGACGAGCGGGTAGGCGGGTACCAACACGAGCGCCCAGCCGGCGCCGCCGACGGCGAGGATGGCAGGCAGGGAGGTCGGGTCTTCTACTGAGGCCGCCACCAGTGCGGCCAGCGCCAACAGTAGCGCTCCGAAGCGCATGACGTTCGCCGAGGCGAAGCGCTTCGTCAGCCGCCCGGCGGGCACCGCCATGGCCATGAAGGCCAGGCTCGCCGCGCCGATGGCGGTGCCGGCGCCGCCGCCGCTCAGCCCCAACGTCTGAGTGGCGTAGGTGCTGAACTGTGCCTCGAGCGCGGAGTAGCCGAAGAAGTAGGCGAACACCGCCAGCAGCAGCATGCCCGCAGCGCTGCGCTTGCGGCCAAGCAACTCCTTCATGTCCGCAACCAGCCCGGTGACTACGGGCGCTTCCTCCTGGATGGCGCCTTTCTCCACGAAGTGCGGATGCCGGTCGGAGGCGAGTAGCACGAAAACGAGTGAGACGAGCACTATCGCGCCCGACACCGCGAACGGCATCCAGACGGCCTGGTCGAACAGCGGCGCAAGCAGCAGCAGCCCGATGGCCCCACCGGCGGCGCCCATGAGCGTGATGATGCCGTTGGCCGCGCTGCGCCTGTCGTTAGGAACATGATCTGGCATCAGCGCCACCAGTGGCGCCCTGAACACGGTGATGGCAAGCAGGAAGGCGATGTCGACGGAGAGGAGCGCGACCAGACTGGTGCCGGCGAACGGCAGCGCGGCGAACAGCAGGCCGGTGAGTGGCATGCCGACGAGCAGGAACGGCAGGCGCTTGCCAAGCGGGCCGTCGAGCCGGTCGGACCAGGCGCCGATAAGCGGCATGAGTACCAGCGCCAGGACGTTGTCCACTCCCATCACCACCCCGCGCCAGCCGCTGCTGCTGATGAACTGGCCAAGTAGGAGCGGCATGAACGTGTTGTAAAGGGCCCAGGTGGTCGCCAGGCCCAGGCTGCCGGCGCCGAGGCCAAGCAGCCGCGGCGTGGTCAGGCCGAGAGGACTATGCTTCCCACCGTCGTTGTTCAAGAGGTGTCGATGTTACGACAGCGACTAGCGTGGTGCACGTCATAGTTCCCATCAGCCTTGGCTCTAACCTTGCCGGGAGAGGTGACCGGTAAATGGCCGAGAAGGAACAGCAACGCCCACCCCAGGAGCAGGACAGGCAACCGGGTCACGAAGACGAGATGACGCCTCGCCCCCGCTACGAGGGCAAGGACTACAAGCCGGCGGGTAAGCTCGCCGGCAAGGTCGCCCTCATCAGCGGCGGGGACAGCGGCATCGGGCGCGCGGTCGCCGTTCACTTCGCCAAGGAGGGAGCCGACGTCGCGATTCTATACCTCGAGGAGAACGATGACGCCCGTGAGGCCAAGGCACACATCGAGCGCGAGGGCAGGCGTTGCCTGTTGTTGTCCGGCGACATCGGCGAGGCCGTGTTCTGTCGGCAGGCGGTCGAACGCGTGGTGAGCGAGTTCGGCGGGCTGCATGTGCTGGTCAACAACGCCGCCGAGCAGCATGAGTCCAAGGAGCTAAAGGACATCTCCGACGAGCAGATGGAGAGGACCTTCAGGACCAACTTCTTCGGCTTCTTCTACCTCACCAAGGCCGCACTCGAGCACCTCAAGAGCGGCAGCGCGATAGTGAACACGACCTCGATAACCGCGTTCAGGGGCAGCCCACACCTCATGGACTACGCCGCCACCAAGGGCGCGATCCTCTCGTTCACCCGCTCGCTCGCCACGAACCTCGCCGACAAGGGCATCCGCGTCAACGCGGTGGCGCCGGGTCCGATCTGGACGCCGCTCATCCCGGCCAGCTTCCCGGCTGACCAGGTGGCTACCTTCGGCAGCGACCAACCCATGGGCCGGGCCGGTCAGCCCGAGGAGGTCGCGCCGGCGTACGTGTACTTGGCTTGTGACGACTCCTCGTACGTCACGGGCCAGACGCTCCACGTTAACGGCGGCGAGATAGTCGGCGGCTGAGGGATCTCAGCTCGAGTATCCGCCGCCAGTTACTCCGTGGCGTCATAGTTCATGGCTCGCTGGTGCAGCGCCGCTTCCTCCTGCGCGGCCTGGAGTTCGGCGGCCTCCTGCTTGGCGGCGGCGAGAACCTCGGCCGCCAAACGCTGGTCGAAGGCCTTGCTGCGGTCGCGGAACAGCGCCGCTCCCGCCAGCAACATCATCGTGACCGGCGTGGTCAGGATGACGAAGACCAGCACCAGGATCTCGTGCACCACGGCGCGCGTGCCTAGTGCCGTGAAGCACACGATCGAGCCGATCAGGATGCAGGCGTTGCCCAAGGTAAGTCCCAACGTCGGCGCGTGCACGCGGTCGTAGAACGTCTTCAGCCGCACCAGGCCGACGGTGCCGATGAGCGACACCAGCGCGCCGAACAGCACCAGGAGGCCGACCGCGAAGGCCGCCACGGGCTGGAGTTCGGGCACCTCCATCACTCGATTACCTCGCCGCGCATGAGGAACTTAGCGAGCGCCGAGGTGCTGGCGAAGCCGACGAAGGCGATGATGAGAGCCGCCTCGAAGTACGCCGCGCTGCCGGTGCGTATCCCGAACACGATGACAAGCAGCATGCCGTTGATGTAAAGCGAGTCGATGCTGGTTACGCGGTCTTGCGCGCGCGGGCCCCGGAAGAGGCGGTAGGCAGAGAGGCACAGCGCCAGGGCGAGGAACACCTGAGCGGCGAAAAGGGCCGCGGCCAGGAACTGCTGGCTTAGGCCGCTCACTCGAAGATCTCCATGAGCAGTCGTTCGTAGCGCAGCTTGATGGTCCGCGCCCAGTAAGCCTCCTCGACGAGGTCGAGGACGTGGATGGTCAAGACGCCGGTGCGCCGGTCGTGGGCGGCCCAGAACGTGCCGGGGCTGGAGGTGATTATCGTCGCCAGCGCGGCAAGCCCGTGGCGGCTTCGGAGCTGCAGTGGGATGTTGACGAAGCCGGACGTCGGCGTGCGCCGGTCGAGGTTGAGGATGCCGCCGATGAGCGTGAAGTTCGACATCATGACGTCGTAGGCGACGATGACGAACAGCCTTAGGAGGGCGCCCGGGCGCCTTATGACCGGCGGCGCGGGATCGAGCAGCAGCATCAGGCGCGAGAGGCTGAGGCCGAGGGCCGCGCCGATGAGAAGGTCGAGCGGCGCCAGTGAGCTGTTGAGCATCAACCACAGGGTCGTGAGCAGGGCCGCTAGCAGGGGGTATGGCACGAAACGCTTCACGGCGCGATCCCGAGGACGCCGCGGATGTACTCGAGCGGCGCGGCAAGGTATGCACTGGTGGCCGTGAGGTAGGCCATCACCGGTGCGGCGAACACCGTTATCCCCACGCACAAGGCGATCAACACGGCGATGGGCACGGCCTCTAGCGAGCGCACCTCGATCGCGGGCAGGTCGTCACCCGACTGCCAGAAGACGTCGATGCCCTTGCGAAGCAGTGACAGCAGGATGGCCAGGCCGGAGAAGATCACCAGGCCCGCCATGATCCACATCGCGGCCGGCGCCGCGGCGACGTCGGCGACAGCGCCCGCTACGATCGCGAACTTCGCGAGGAAGCCCGAAAGCGGTGGCAGGCCCGCAAGCACGAGCGCGCACAACACGAAGGAGCCGCCGAGCATCGCCGTGCCGGCGGGGATCGCGATGCCGACCTCGTAGCCCTCGAACTCGCTGCGCAAGCTGGCATCGTAGTCGTCCCCGAACACCGGCTCGACGGCCTGGACGGGCGGCCGGATGTCGCGCAGGCGAGCGATGAGCTCCGACAGCAGGAACGCCGCTCCCGTCGCCAGCGTGGCGCCGATGAGGTAGTAGAGCGCTCCTGCGATGATTCGCTGGTCGCCGGTGCCGATGGCCGCCACCAGCGTGCCGGCCGAGATCAGTGTGGCGAAGGCCGCCATGCGCGGCAGCTCGTCGACCGAGAGGATGCCGACGATACCGTAGAGCAGCGTCGCGAGACCGCCGTACAACAGCCATGGGGTCATGAACTCCAGGATGCCGGCCGACGGCATGGCGCCGGCCAGCATCGTGACGCGCAGCAGCACGTAGGCGCCGACCTTGCTCATGACGACGAAGATCGCGGCGACCGGCGGCGGTGCGGCCGGGTAAGCGCGCGGCAGCCAGAAGCTGAGCGGCCACACGCCCGCCTTGGTGAGGAACGCAACGCTGAGGATCGCCAGACCCGTCTTGAACAGGCCAAGCTCTTCGGCAGGCAATGACCCGGCGCGAAGCATGATGTCGGCCAGGTTGAGCGTGCCGGTAACGGCGTAGATGAGGCCGACGCCGATGAGAAAGAGCAGCGATGAGGCGAGGTTGATGGCGATGTACTGCAGGCCCGCCCTCACGCGCTCGCGGCCGGCGCCGTGGAGCAGAAGGCCGTACGAGGCGGCGAGCAGTATCTCGAAGAAGACGTAGAGGTTGAAGAGGTCGCCGGTGAGGAAGGCGCCGTTGAGGCCCATGAGTAAGAGCAGGAAGAGGCTGTGGAAGCGCGGGCCCACGATGGCCCAGCCCGAGACCGCGAACAGGAACGCGGCCGCGCCAAGCAGGCTGGTCACGCTCAGCATCAGTGCCGAGAGGCGGTCGACGACAAGCACGATGCCGAACGGCGCCGGCCAGTCACCGAGGCGATAGACGATCGTGGCGGGGGCTCCCTCCGCGCCGACGATGCTTAGCAGCACGAAGGAGACGAGCACGAGCGTAGCGGTGGCCGCCGCGCCGATGCCGGCCTTGAGCTGGCGGTGGCGTTCGTTGACGAGCAGCATCACGGCGGCGAGCACCAACGGGACGACGATCGGCAGGATGGGAAGGTGGGGCGTGAGGTCGACGAGCTGACCGCCGATCGGACCGCTCAAACCC
>Ga0075530_1000994_pt1 | contig 13486 bp, 13 predicted proteins | sample NGEPerD_2_FD_75101 | JGI IMG/M metagenome (GOLD analysis project Ga0075530, IMG submission 75101) | Arctic peat soil microbial communities from the Barrow Environmental Observatory site, Barrow, Alaska, USA - NGEE PermafrostL1-D | ecosystem: Environmental > Terrestrial > Soil > Wetlands > Peat ...
AAGGCGCTCCGAGCCGTGGTCCGTTTGCGGAAGCAGGACGAGACCACGAGGCGGGAGGAAGAGGCCATACTCACGACCTATCTCCACGCCCTCGGCATGGCGGAGGCGGAGGCGGCCTAGTCCGTTCTAGCGGGTGCTTTGGGCGAGTAGCGTCGGAGCGGGCGCCTCAAGCTCCGCATAGAGGCTTCTCACCGCATGGCCGGAGAAGCTCTGGGCCGCTGCCAGACCGGCATAGCCTGAGCTCTTGCGCAGTGTGAAGGCGGTCGGCCGGTCCATGTCATCGAACAGATAGTCGAGATTCCCCTGCTCGGGATGGCTGAGCGGCGCCACGGTGCGGCTATAGGTGACCGAGGCATCGGTCATGAGGCCGGCGATCTCGAAGGGAACGTAGCTCAACGCGTCGGGATGGTCGTCATCGGCCTCAGGCGCGCTCACGACTTCTGCATCCTGATAGGTTGGCAAGGGCGCGGCGGCCCTGGGCGCCTTGGGCCGAAGGCTCGGCAGCGACATGCCGCCCGCGCTGGCATAGGTGAACATCCGTGCCGGTGGAGGGGGCGAACCCGGCTGCTGCGGATCGTCCGCGATGACAGCGGCGGCGGCGGGCGCATAGGAGGCGAGAATCGGCTGCGGTGTATCAACCTCGGTCTCGGCGTCGTATTCAGCTTCGGCCACAACGTCTATGAGTGGCTCAGGCATGGCTTTCGGCAAGGGCGCAGCCGAAGCGATCATGGTCTTGCCGACCATGCCCTTGGCGAGTGCGAGCTTATAGTCCTGAACCGTGATCGGCTTCCCATCGCTCGGCAGATATCTGGTCTTGCCGTCAGGGAAGAGGGCGGCAAGCTCAAGCCGCGGGATGCGCGGCCACATGCGCGTATTGCCGGTATCGACATGAACGAAAGGAATGCCCGAGGTCGGGTAATAACCGACGCCGCCGACCTCCTGCACGAGGGCCGAATTCCTGAGCGTCTTCACCGCGACATCGGGGAAGTGGATATCGGCGGCCTTGCCCTGGATGTGCTGGCTCTTCTTGGCCTGACCGCCGCCCTTCTTTCTGAGCGAGGCGTTGGTCGTCGCGCTGCGGTAGGCGGAAATCAGATGGATCGGCTTCTGGGAGCCAAGCTGCTTATGCAGGGTCCAAACCAGGTCGATGAGCGCGGGATCCATCTTGGTCTCTTCATCGCGGCGCCAATCCCGCATGAAGTGGTTGAGCTGCTTGAGCGCCTCCAGGTCGTACTTGCCGTCCCGCTTGTAGGTGACGGTCAGGCTCTCCTTGGTGTGAATTTCGTAGAGGGAGAGGGTACGCGTCTCGCCGAGCGCGCTCGCTTTATAGGCCGTCGCCGAGCACCACGCCGCCGCGCAAAAAAGCACGAGGCTTGCGCCCAACACGGCGCGACGTGCGACACTCCCCCGAATTCGCATCCCCGTCGTAAGCCTTTCCCTCGCCGGCATTCCCCATGCCGACTCCCCGTCGTGCGTGCCCCGCATCAAGCCGGCCGCACATCAGCGGGCGGCATCCGTCACATGCCGTCCGTTAAGGTTGAGTATTAGCCTAATTGCGGGAAAAACAAGGCAAACAGGTTAACCCTGCCTGGAATCTGTGAGCAGAGTTAACAAGATTTCCCCAAGTTATTCACAGGGCTAGAGCCTGAGGGCCGCCGCCATGCGGGCGTCGTGACCGTAGAGATCCCCGTAGCTTGAGGTCGAGCCGTCAGCGTTAACTTTAAGGGTGAAATAGGTGATGTAGACGGGGACCTTCTGATGCAGGGGAATCTGCTGGTCGTAGCCGGTATCGAGGGCCGAAAACGTGCGTGCCTGGCTCCAGCCCTGGTCATGCTTCATGATGATGGCGGCAAGCTGGTCGGGGTTCTGCACACGCATGCAACCATGGCTCTCCGCCCGCACCTGGTTGGCGAACAGGTGCTTCTGCGGGGTGTCGTGCATGTAGACGTCGTGCTTGTTGGGGAACACGAATTTGACCTTGCCGAGCACGTTGCCGGGTCCCGGCGGCTGGAAGAGCTCCAGATTGCGGATATCGACCCGGTTCCAATCGATCGAGCCCGGATCGACTTCCCGGCCGCCATATCTGATGCGCAGGCCGTGCCGCTGAAACACCGAGGTATTCCATCCGCCGCCGCCGAAGAACCAGGCTGCCTCTTGCCTTAGATATGGTCTGATCTCGTCGACCTTGATCGAGGTCGGCACATTCCAATAGGGGCCGAACACGACCGTCTGCATCTCGTCGGAGAACACCGGCGTCTGCGTGGTGGTCTTGCCCACCACGACGCGCGTCGAGTAAACGGGGCTGTCGTCCTTCACCACGCGCAGCATGAACTCCGGGATGTTGGCCGTTACATAGAAGTCGCCGAGGTCATGCGGCAGCCAGCGCCAGCGCTCCATGTTGAGGAGCACGGCCCTGATCCTTGCCGGACTTCCCACCTCGTGCGGCTGCCCCTTATGGTTGAGGAACCGCCTCGTGCCGGCACCGACCATTCCGTCCGGGACAGAGCGGTTGGCAAGTTGGAACGCCCTCACGGCATCGAGCACGGCCTGGTCGAACTTCATCTCGTCGACGGGCGCGCCGTCGGCGTTCTGCGACGGCATGTCGAGCCGCTTCCTGAGGAGCGCCACCTGTTCATGCTCCACGCCGAGCTTGAGCACGGGACCGTCAGGGATGCTGACGATTGTGGGCTTGGCAGTCTCGATCTTGCCGCCGCGAAGCTCGATCAGCTTTTGCCTGAGAGCCTCGAATTGAGGCTGATCGGGCTGGAAGCTCCGCAAATAGGCGGCCGGATCGGAACGGATCGCGATCGATTCGATCACCTCTGAAGGATTCGGCAGCGCGAGCGTGGGGTCGAGATTGGGAGAGAGCCGAATGGGCTCGATCCTGCCGCCGCGCGCATCGCGCGCATAGCCGAGCACGGCATAGCTGATCTTGGTCTCCGCTTCGGCGAGCCAATCAGTGGCATTGGCGTCAGAGGAATTGAAGCTATCGGGCGTGGGCAGCGCGTAGTCGGACGCGCGAAGTCCATACTCGTCGGCCTTCTCGATCTCGGCCATGACGGTCTTGCCGCGGTCGGTCAGCCCGTTCTCGTCGACCCACAGCAGGCGCTGGTCGGGGACCGCGTAATACTCGACCAGCGCGCCTTGCTCGCTTTTCTTGGCGTCGGTGGCGGTGGTGAACTTCGCCGAAAGCCGTGTCTGGACGGCAATGCGGATCGCCTCGGTCCGGGTAATCAGCGCCGGTGGCGCATCGGGTTCGGCGGCTAGCGCCGGCACGCTCAAAGGGGCAGCCAAAAGCAAGGTTAACGCAATACGGAAAACGGGCCTCATGATGTCTCCCTCGGGCCGAATCGGCCGCACCAGCGGGGCCAGGACCGTAGCCTTTAGACCCCGCCCTTGGCCATATTACCCAGCAAACTTAATCTTCCCCAACGCGGCTTTTTCACGGGGTGTGGCATTCCTGCCAAACCCCTTGCGGTTCAGCTAGTTGGCTCTCGCCTCGAGCCCGATTTCGCGCATCTTGCGGTAAAGGGTCGACCGGCCGATTCCGAGCCTGCGGGCGATCTCCGTCATCCTCCCCCGATAGCGGCCAAAGGCAAGCCTGATCATGTCGGCCTCAACAGCTTCGAGCGAGCGGATATCGCCGGTATCGCTGAGGGCCGGGATGCCGACGGCGTCCTTGCCGTTGGCCTGCGGCACGTGGATGGTGACGGGCGTTCCGGCGGACTCGCCCAGCATGACCGGTCCTTCGATGCGCGGGGTCCGATCTTTCGGCGCGGGCGCGGGCGGCACGGTAACGGCATAGCCCTCCACATGGGCTGCGATCTGCGGGAATTCGTTCACCGTGAGCATGGGCGCGTCGGCAAGGACCACGGCGCGGAACACGGCGTTCTCGAGCTGGCGGATATTGCCGGGCCAGGAATAGCGCTCGAGCATGGCGATCGCCTCGCCGTCGATGCCGTCGATGCGCTTGCCCTCCTCGGCCGCGAATCTCGCGATGAAGTGGCGGACGAGCTCCGGCACGTCCTCGAGGCGCTCCCGCAAAGGGGGCATCCAGATGGGAAAGACGTTGAGCCGGTAATAGAGATCCTCGCGGAACCGCCCCTCGTTGACGAGAGCGATCAGGTTCTGATTGGTCGCCGATATCAGCCGGAAATCGACCTTGACCTTGTGCTTTGAGCCCACGGGGTCGATCTCGCCGTCTTGCAGGGCGCGCAACAGCTTCACCTGGGCGTCAAGCGGCAGCTCGCCGATCTCGTCTAGAAAGAGCGTGCCCTGGTCGGCCTCAAGGAACTTGCCGGTGCGCTTCTCGGAAGCCCCGGTGAAGGAGCCCTTCTCGTGGCCGAAAAGGATGCTCTCGACCAGATTCTCGGGGATGGCGCCGCAATTGACGGTGACGAAGGGTCCGGATTTGCGGCCGCTTTCGCCCTGAATGGCGCGGGCGATCAGCTCCTTGCCGACGCCCGACTCGCCCTCGATCAAAACCGGAATCGTCGAGCCGGCGGCTCTCTTCCCAAGCTCCAGAACCCGTGTCATGGCCTCGCTCGCCGCAATCAGGTCGGCGAAGCCGAGATCGCCTTTGGCCGAGGCCTTGATGCGGACAAGCTCGTCCGCCAGCGCCTCGATCTTGAGCGCGTTCTTGATGGAAACTTCGAGCCGTTCCGGGCTCACCGGCTTGACCACGAAGTCGACGGCGCCCGCCCGCATGGCCGCGATGGCCGCGTCGATGCCGCCATGGGCCGTCTGCACGATGGCAGGAGGCTTCCGCGGCAGGGAGCGCATGGCGGAAAGGACCGCCAGGCCATCGGTGCCTGGCATGACGAGGTCAAGCAGGACAAGGCAGATATCTCCGGAGGTGTCGGCCTTGAGCGCGGCAAGCGCCTTGTCGCCGCTCTCGGCCGTGGCGACGTGATAGCCGAACCGCTTGATGGCCTCTTCGAGAATACGACGTTGAGCAGGATCGTCATCGACGACCAGGACGCGTTTGGGCATGACGCAAAACTCGCTACGTTACGCAAAGACTGCACAGCAGGAGGACAGCGCACCATCGCCATACACGCGGGTCGGGCAGGCTGCTCCTGTGCCAAAATTGTGCAGTGGAAGGGTAAACATCCCCTTACTTTCTGTGCCGAAGAAGCGCGCTGAAAGCCTAGGCCGGACAGTGGGTTGGGAGCCCTATCTCTGCTGACGCCCTCTCACCCCTTGTCCAAACGCTGGCGAGGCCCGCGCGGGCAGGGAACCGAGTGTTAGCTCTGGTGCGGTAATGCTCTCCATGGCGAGGCGGAAGAACGTGTCCGGCTTTAAAACAGGTCCCTATGGCGATGCCGACGCTGAGGCCAGACGGCTGAGGCGGCGGTTCCGAGCGGTGTCGCGTCGGATCGAGTGGCGCTTGCGCCTTCGGCGGGCAGCAGTCTATGCGATCAGAATGGCTGGAGCCTCCGCGATCATCGCCGCGTGTTGGTTCTGGGTCTTCTAGCTCCGCACCTCACAGCCCGAAGCCTTCACGGTTGCGACTACCAATAGCCCGCGTCCTAGCAGAAGCGGAGCACGCCGGTCGAAGCAGAGGCGGCCCCACACTCAATACCGGAGTTCATAGCAGGGTTCCTGGGCGTCCCACCGCGCGGCCTCTTCTATAATCTCCAGGGCGGTTTTCGTTCTCAGCTTGAATTCCTTTTCTCCTACCTTCCACCCCATACCTTCGCGTAAGCGAGGCAATACTTCTGCGCGATACTTGGCGAGCATTTCCTTCGTCTCGGGCGCATATAGGTCCCACTGGACTTGCCTCAACGCGAGGCACTCCGCCTTTTGGCGTTCTATGCGATCGCTTGTCGCTATGTCAGCTTCAGTCGCCCGACCCATGACGTAGTGATCGAGATAGAGGTTTCTGACCTCACAGTATCGCCGCTCCCAAGTGGGCGTTATCTCGTCGCACTTGAGCGGTGTGCCGAGGATCGAGTAGGCCGAGCTTTCAGTCGAGGCCAGGGCTAGCAGCGCCATAAGTGGCAGGTAAGTTCGAGCCAAAGCAATTCCCTTCATCGCAGGCAATTCTGGACGATGTGGGCACACTGGTTATTTGGCCAAGTTTTTAGCGGGACCCCTATATCAGTCCCGCGGACCCAAAGCCCCGCTGCCTCGGAAGTGCCCCGGTAGTTCACTTCAGCGACATGCCCCCCTCTGACTACGAACGTCGCCTCACAAAAGCGGGTGCCTCCGCCTGTGCCGTCTACAATCGCTTTCTGCGTCTGCACGACATAAGTCAGGAACTCCGAGTCGCCCGAAGTGGCTTGCCGATTTGGAACACCGGCGCAAGATAGAAGCTGCTCAGAAGAGAGCCCGACTAGCTCTGTCTGAGCCCTCGCGGCGACCTGTGCCTCACGCGGAGACGCGCAGCCGACAATTGCCAAAGCTGCGATAACGGTTAGTGGGAGCTGCAAGCAGTGGTGCCCCATCCCCAAGCCCTCGCGCAGGGAGAGAACCCTACCAGAAGCCCGGGTAACGGGCCACAGTGCCCAGTAGGGCCGAACACTTGGAACGGATGGAACGATCGCAGTTCGATTTTGGTGAGGCCATGGTTCCGGGGTCCTCTAAAAGGACCTAAACGAGTGCTCTAAGGGCCTTGCGGCGGCGCGGTGCCCCTCCCACACTAGAGAACGATTCACGGCTAACGAGGTTCAAGGAATCAATGCTGCTCAAACTGTGCAATTGGCCCGACCCAGTCTACGCCGCCACGGCTTCCGCCGAGGGCAAAGCGAAACCCCAGCCGGTCGGCGTGGCGGAAGGAAAGGCGAAGCTCGGGAAATTGCCTGAGTGGAACCTCACCGACCTCTATGCGGGGCCGGATTCGCCCAAGCTCAAGACCGACCTCAAGACCTCGGAGCGCGCCGCCGACGCCATGCAGGAGCGCTATGCCGGCAAGCTCGCCACGCTCTTGGACGGCGGCAAGGGCGGAGCGGCGCTCGCGCAAACCGTGCGTGAGTTCGAGGCGCTCAACGACATCATGGGCCGCATCGTCTCCTATGCGAGCCTGCTTTACGCCGCCGACACCTCAGACCCCAAGCGACAGAAATTTTTCGGCGACATCCAGGAGAAGATCACCGCCATCTCCTCCAAGCTCCTGTTCTTTCCGCTCGAGCTCAACCGCCTCGACGATGCGATGCTCGAGACGGCGATGTCCAATTCCGAGCTCGGCCATTACCGCCCATGGCTCGAGGAGCTGCGCAAGGAGAAGCCCTATCAGCTCGAGGACAAGCTCGAGCAGCTATTCCATGAGAAGGCGGTGACGGCCCGGGGAGCCTGGGACCGGCTGTTCAACGAGACGATGACGGCCCTTCGGTTCGACGCCGATGGCGAGAAGCTCAGCCTCGAGCCCACGCTGAACCGCCTGCTCGATCAGGACGAAGGCAAGCGCCGCGGCGCCGCCGAAACCTTGGCGAAGGTCTTCAAGGAGAATGTGCGGCTCTTCACGCTCATCACCAATACGCTCGCCAAGGACAAGGAGATCTCCGATCGCTGGCGGGGCTTCGTTGACGTCGCCGACTCTCGCCATCTCGCCAACAGGGTCGAGAAGGAGGTGGTCGATGCGCTGGTCGCCGCCGTGCGCGACGCTTACCCACGCATCTCCCACCGCTACTACGCTATGAAGGCGCGGTGGCTCGGCAAGAAGACGCTTGCCCATTGGGATCGGAACGCGCCTTTGCCGGACGAGCCCAGGCAGGTGATCGGCTGGGACGACGCGCGAGAGACGGTGCTCATGGCTTACGGCGATTTCGCGCCGCGCATGGCGAAGATCGCGGGGGAGTTCTTTGCCAAGGGCTGGATCGATGCGCCGGTAAGGGAAGGAAAGTCGCCGGGCGCCTTTTCTCATCCCACGGTGCCGAGCGCGCACCCTTACATCATGCTCAATTACCAGGGCAAGCCGCGCGACGTGATGACACTCGCGCACGAGCTCGGCCACGGCGTGCATCAGGTGCTGGCCAATGTGCAAGGCCCGCTGATGGCGCCGACGCCGCTTACCCTCGCCGAGACCGCGAGCGTGTTCGGGGAGATGCTGACGTTCCGCGCCCTGCTCGAGCAGGCGCCGAGCCCGCGCGAGCGCAGGGCGCTGCTTGCCGCCAAGGTCGAGGACATGATCAACACCGTGGTCCGCCAAATCGCGTTCTACAATTTCGAGCGCAAGGTGCACACCGAGCGGCGCGAAGGGGAGCTGACGAGCGACAGGCTCGGCGAGATCTGGATCGAGGTGCAGCGCGAGAGTCTAGGACCCGCCATCGAGCTGAAGCAGGGCTACGAGAACTTTTGGTGTTACATCCCGCATTTCATCCATGCGCCGTTCTACGTCTACGCCTATGCCTTCGGCGATTGTCTCGTGAACTCGCTCTATGCCGTTTACGAGAAAGCCGATAAGGGCTTTGCCGAGCGCTATCTCGACATGCTCGCGGCGGGCGGCACCAAGCACCACAAGGAATTGCTCGCGCCGTTCGGCCTCGATGCCTCCGACCCGAACTTCTGGTCGATGGGGCTCAAGGTGATCGAGGGCCTGATCGACGAGCTCGAGGCCATGGACGCTCAGGCGACCGCCAAACGATAGACCGCGCTCCGCCCGTTGTACTTTCTGTATAACATATGTTATACAGACCGTATAATGGAGGTCTGCCATGAAGATCGAAGTCAAAAAAATCGGCAATTCCACGGGTGTCATCCTGCCCAAGGAGCTGCTGGCGCGGCTACAGCTCAAGCAGGGCGACTTTCTGTTCGTGACGGAGCTGGCTGAGGGCGGCCTGAAGCTTGTCCCCCACGATCCCGCATTCGAGCGTGGCATGGAGATCGCGCGTAAGGCCATGCGTACCTATCGGAACGCACTCCGCGAGCTTGCCAAGTGAGCGAGCCGCTTTGGCTCTCGACCGACCTCGTTCTCAGTATCCACGATGAGCAGCTTAGGCAATTTGGCGGTCCTCCCGGCCTTCGCGACCTTGGCTGGCTGGAGTCGGCACTGGGGCGCCCGCTGAACAAATACGCGTATGGGACCGAAGCGCTTGCGGCGCTCGCCGCCGCATACGCCTTCGGCCTGGCCCGGAATCATACCTTCGTCGATGGCAACAAGCGGATCGCGTTTCTGGCGATGGTGACCTTCCTGGGTCTCAACGGTATCGAGTTTGTTGTCCCCGAGGCCGATGCCGTCGTTATCATGCTCGCGCTTGCCGCCGGAGAGGTTGACGAAGACGGATTTGCGCGGTGGATTCGCGATAATTGGCCTGACGGGGAGGGGGTTCCAACACGATGACGCAGGTTTCGCTCGTGCCCGTTCTGCTTTGGGTGGCCGCGCTTGTCGCGACCGGTGTCGCGGTGTGGCGGGAGCCGCGGCCGATCATGCGCGGCTTCGTCATCGACCGGCTGCTGCGCTATCTGTTCCTTTTCCGCTTGGGCTCCAGGGCCTTTGGGCCTTTATCGGTCACGTGTTCTTCGCTGAACAGGCGGCGGCCTCGATCGGCTGGGCGAATACGCCATTTCAGTATGAAGTGGGGGTGGCCAATCTCGGGCTTGGGCTCGCCTCCATCTATGCCGCCTTCAGAGGCTTCGAAGCGCGGCTCGCCGTGGGGATCGCCGGCGCCTGTTTTCTCGTGGGCGCCGGCATCATCCATGTCAAGGACATCCTAGAAACCGGCAATCTCGCTCCGGGCAATGCGGGGCCGATCATGGTCACCGACTTCCTCACTCCTATCGCCATTCTCGTGCTTCTGGTCTGGGCGAGCGGCAAGTTGAGACCGAAATTGCCGGCGACGCTGGCGCTCGAGGCCGAGTTGGAGGTCGCCCGCAAAGCCATGCGCGACTATCGCGACGCCTTGAGCGAGCTCGGCAAACAGTAAGCTATTTCGGCGGGATCGGCGCTCAGTGGCGGGCGAAGACTTCCGTCGTGCCGTCCTTCTTGATCAGCAGCACGTCATAGGGCTCGGTCTCGGCCCCTTGCTCCATTCCCGGCGAGCCGATCGGCATCCCCGGCACGCTCAAGCCGAGCGCGTCGGGCCGCTCGGCGATCAGGCGCTTGATGTCGGGAGCCGGCACATGGCCCTCGATGACATAGCCGCCGATCTTGGCGGTGTGGCAGGCGGCGAGCTCCTCGCCGATCCCCGACTGACGCTTGATGCGATCGAGCATTGACGGATCGGCGGCATTGACGCTCACGGCGAAGCCGTTCGCCTCGAGATGCTTCACCCAATTGATGCAGCATTTGCAGGTGGCCGATTTCCAGACCTCGACCGAGCCTTCCGCCGCCAGGGCAGGGAAGACCCACAGAATCGCTACCAAGAGGGCGAGAAGCGGTCGCATCGTCATCGGCTTGTTCTCCTGCGCCAGAGAGTGACTCTGCGAGGGAGCGAGAGCAATTCTATTTCTCTCCGGGAGAGACCGGCGCAGCGAGGGCAAGGTCAACGACGATAAGCCTGTGATCGGAGCCGAGCCACGGGGCGCCCATTGTCGCGATTTTGGCGAAATGAGGCGAGGCGAACACGTTATCGATCGCGACCAGCGGCAGGAGCGGAACATTCCCGCGCCGCATGGGCCAGGTGAGGTGGAGCGTGTTGTAGCGCTTGAGCCCCGTCTGCTCCGTGAAGCGGGCGAGCCTCTCCGTCCACGGGCTCATGTTGAAATCGCCGGCTACGACGAGGGGCACGCCCCGGCTCTGCGCGAATTGTATCAGGGCCTCATGTCCTGTTCCTGGAGCTCCATGTATTAGGGCCGGGTCAGATGCACGCCCGCCAGCTCGAAAATGGTGCCGTTCACGTCGAGCCTGATCCAGCGCAGCATGAGCGAGATCCAAGGCGGGTAGCCCGGCCGATCGATGCGGCCCTCGGCCAGGATGGGATGCTTGGAGAGAATGACGAGTCGCGTTTCGCCGAGCGCAAAGGGATAAAGTGGGCCGAGCACCTGGCGAAGCGCCGTCCCGTGCTCCCTCGTGACCTCCTGTAGAACCACGGCATCGGCGTCGGCCTCGGTGAGGAACTTGGCGACGTCCTCCATCCGCTCGTTGCCTTCCCAGAGATTGAATGTGACGACGCGCATAAAGCGCTGACTGCCGGTCGCGGCTTGCGCGGCCGCTCCCTGCCATGCGGCGACGACGAGGAAGAGATTGACGCCTGCGACAAGGCCAGCTGAGAGGATCAGCCGCCAATCGCGCGTGAACGCCGCGAGCACGAAGATAAGGAGCGCGCCCGCCGCCACAAAAGGGAGACCGTTATTGCCGATGTCGAGCGCGGGCCACCATTGGGCGCACAACCCAAGCACGGTTAAAGACGCGCCCAAGACGACGCCCGCCACAATCAGCCCTTTCAGCCAAGAGGTCATCTACCGGTCTCCGATTTCTCGGCGCGCCGCGCGCATCTCGGTTTGGGCTCCTATATGAGGGGAGGCCTTACCTCCGCGTGAACCTGTGAAGTCGCCATGAAGGATCGCCAAGCCGACAAGGAGAAGAACAGATTCAGCGCCCGCGCGCTCCGTTATGGCAAGGTCGGCGCCAATGTCGGCGCCGTGGCGGCCCGCATCGCCGGCAGGCGCCTGTTCGGGCTCGAGCCTGAGCGCGGGAAGGATGCCGCGGCGCTCGCGGCTGCGCTTGGCGGCCTTAAAGGCCCGATCATGAAGGTGGCGCAGCTCCTTGCCACCATCCCCGAGGCGCTGCCTGCGGAATACGCCGCCGAGCTTGGCCAGCTCCAGAGCCAAGCCCCGCCCATGGGCTGGCCGTTCGTGCGGCGGCGCATGGCGGCCGAGCTTGGGCCCGACTGGGAAACGAGATTCGCGACATTCGAGCATGAGGCCGCGGCCTCCGCCTCGCTCGGCCAGGTGCACAGAGCCAAGAGCCATGACGGCCGGGCGCTAGCAGCCAAGCTGCAATATCCCGACATGCGGTCCGCCGTCGAGGCCGATCTCGCCCAGTTCTCCGTCCTGTTCTCCATCCACGCCCGCATGAGCCCGGCGATCGAAACCTCCGAGATGCTGAAGGAGATCGCCGCGCGCTTGCGTGAGGAGCTCGACTACGATCTCGAAGCGCGCCACATGCGGCTCTACGGCATCATCTTCAAGGATGATCTGCTCATCCGCGTGCCGGAGCTCGTCCCTGAGCTTTCCACCGAGCGGCTGCTGACCATGACCTGGCTCGAGGGTCGGCGGCTCCTCGATTACACGAGCCGCCCGCTCGAGGAACGCAACGGAATCGCGCGGGCCATGTTCCGCGCGTGGTGGTACCCATTCAGCCAGCACGGCGTGATCCATGGCGATCCTCATCTCGGCAATTACACAATGTTCGAAGACCGCGATGGGAGGGCGGCCGGGATCAATCTTCTCGACTATGGCTGCATGCGCACCTTCGCCCCGAAATTCATTCAAGGCGTGGTCGACCTCTATCACGGGCTGCTCCGGAACGACCGCGCCCTCATCGTGCATGCCTATGAGACTTGGGGCTTCGCCGGCCTCTCCAACGAGCTGATCGACATTCTCAACATCTGGGCGAACTTCATCTACGGGCCGATGCTCGAGGATCGGGTGCGCACCATCGCCGAGCATGTGAGCCCGGGCATGTACGGGCGGCAGGAGGCCTTCAAGGTGCATCAGGGCTTGCGGAAAATGGGTCCGGTCAAGGTGCCGCGCGAATTCGTGTTCATGGACCGGGCGGCGATTGGACTTGGCGGGGTGTTCCTGCATCTCAACGCCGAGCTCAACTATCACCGCCTGTTCAACGACACGATCGCGGGCGCCGATCTGGCCGATGTGGCCAAGCGCCAGCACGAAGCCTTCGCGGCCGCCGGCGTGCCGCTGCCTGAAGCCTCGTAGGTCTGGCACCAGCCTCGCCCGAGCTACCCCTCACCGCGCTCGCATTCGCGCTCAAGCAGCGAAGCGGTAGCGCATCGAACATGCGAGCGCGTGCTCTCCCACAAGGGGAGAGCGGGGAGTTTGCTGCTGCGCTCCGATCAGATATGCGTTCTCCTTGCCGCGACGCGATAGAGCGTCCGGGACTTGAATAACTCCCCCCTTAGAGGAAATGGCGCGCCGAAAGACGCAAACCTATGGCTCGTGCCTTGCGGCACGCGGGGCGCCTTCCGGCGCGCCATATGCGCTCAAGTAGCGCAGCGATAGCGCGACATGAGCACTTGCGGCTTCTTCCGGCACCGGCCCCGCTTTCGCCGTAAGTGTCCCGCGGCCGGGCAGAGCTCCGAAGAGATGGGCGGGCCGCGTTTGATATAGACCTTACGGTCGTCAGCCAGCTCCTGGCAGGGCTTCGTAGTGAGCCCGGGGGGAGCCCGACACCGCCCCGAGCGACTCGTTTGCGAACGAGTCCCGCAGGGGCACCGCACCACGTCCCGCCTCACGACGCCTCGCGAAACGCCCCTTCAGAAGGACGAGGTGGATGCAGTGTACGCGAGGTTTGGACAGCGGGGATTGTGCGGGGAAAGCTCCCCACGCTCGTCATTCCGGCGAAAGCGGAATCCAGGGCAACCGGCAC
>Ga0075530_1000996_pt1 | contig 13482 bp, 10 predicted proteins | sample NGEPerD_2_FD_75101 | JGI IMG/M metagenome (GOLD analysis project Ga0075530, IMG submission 75101) | Arctic peat soil microbial communities from the Barrow Environmental Observatory site, Barrow, Alaska, USA - NGEE PermafrostL1-D | ecosystem: Environmental > Terrestrial > Soil > Wetlands > Peat ...
AGTCCGGTAACTACGATGAAACGGTCACGCGGGAGACGAAGGGAGATGTCCTTGAGATTGTGCTCCCGGGCGCCGGAAACGATGATCTCATCAGTGCCCATTAAATGAATTCTACCACCGTTGGGCACCGGGGTCCGAAACCAAGACCCACCCAGCACCGACCCGAGACCCACCCAATGCGGAAGAGGCCGCCCGCAAGGGCGGCCTCTTCAGATGGTGGGCCTATGGGATGCGCATGCAGAAAAGTGGTCGCTCTGCTAACTAAGATGGCATCCGCCAAACTTGGCACTGCGGCGCCACGAAGACCGTCCGCAACGACTGATTATAAGACAGTCACGAGACTCAGTCAACGTCACAAGCACCTTGACGAGGGTGAGACCGTGCGGCTGATCGCCGCGTACCAAGCCGGATCTTCCGTCTATGAGCTCGCTGAACACTTTGGATGTCACCGCGGAACTGTGAGCATACGCCTGAGGTCGCGCGGAGTGCAGATACGTCACCTGACCGTGGCCAAGGAGCAGATCGACACTGCGGAACAGCTCTACGCGAGCGGTCTCACGCTGACCGAAGTGGGCAGACAGATGGGGCTCGATCCGAGCACCGTCCGGAGACGGTTGTGTGCCCGAGGTACCGCAATTCGCCCACCACGTATCCACTGCGGCAACGCGAGTTAGGCTCTTGAAAGTTGCGTCAACGCCTGATGAGCCCGCGCAGGCGGTCAATAAGGCGGCGCCGAGAATCTAGCCCGGTCTTCGCGTCAGTCCCTGTCCTCTGGGTGTGGGAGTTGAGGTAGTTCTCGCGGTCTGCCTTATCCCAAGCGCGATTTGCTTCGATCTTCTCCTGCGTCATCTTTGGCGCCCACTCGATGCGATTCTGCTCAATCCAGTAGTGCGACTGGCACGGGTAGCTCCAGTTACCGACGGAGGGCCACACTGAGATCGAGTCGCCGTCCCACGAGAAGTGCCACTTGGCCGGACTGATTGGAAGCGTGATCTTGCTACCGCATCCGCAAGCGCACTTATGAACCGTTATGCTGTATGGAACGGAGATGTAGAGCACGCCGTCTTCGAGCTCCTTCGGAACAAACTCAACGAAGTCAGGACGGATGGTTGCCAGACGACTCATGTGACGTCGTCGTTAATGATGTAGTTGCCCATGATGGTGTAAAGGCTGTGATGCTCGTGCTCCATATAACCATAGAAGCCGATAAGCTTCTTCCACTTAATCACTGCAAGGATCGCATTTAGCGCGTTGATGTCCGCGATCTGAATGTTTCGTCTATAGTCATCGTCCTCATCACCGCCGATGAGAGGCAATTTGCCCCTCGATCGATGCGCGGCCGTGCTGGTCGTCGTTCGGGCCATTCCGATGAGTGAACCCTCCTTCTCTTTAACGCCTAGTCCTACGTCGATGAACTCGACGCCGAACTCTTCCAGCTTCTGTGCAATCAGTTTCCTCGCCTTGCCGTTGTCGATTGCGATGAAGACAAAGTCCATGTCCCGCAGCTCGTCGATGTTAGTCTCGTCAACGTTGTAGTCGTGCTCGATGATCTCCCGCCGCATGGCGGAATATATCTGGCCGAAATGGTGTACCTTCTTCGGCCGCTCCGCGAGCTGTTCATTGGTGGAAGCGCCTGGAGCACGAAATGCGTTGTGCTGATGGAAGACATCGTCATCAAAGAGGCGAATCTGCCCGATCGGCGTCTTGGCCAGAAGGTCGAGGATGTAGGAGCCGGTCCCGCCGAGCCCGAGGATCGCAACCGCACCAACCTTAAGCTTGTCGGTGAGGACTTCGAGGCCAGCGCGGCTTGCCGCGCTGTCGACGTAGTTGAAAACCGTTACCTCCTCGCTCTCCACGATGACGGGGGAAGTGCGCGCGTCACTTGAGTTGTCGACGGCCTTCGCCGGGCCGGAGAGAATTCTTACATATGTTGTGATCTTGTGGTGGTAATCGCGGTATTTCTGGTCCGCTGTCTGCGGCTTTGCGGACAACTGAAGATGCGGTTGCACACCGCCGTATGTCTCCTGGATGTTCTCGTTGATCACGTACCCAATCGGCGAACCTCCATGATTGTATGGCTTCTCGCCATCAAAGAACGCGACGTGGTCATCGACCGGGCTGACCGTCACGTCGTCGGCGAGGACCAACGTTGAGACGAGCGTCCCACGCTTCACCTCGCGAGCGGCGGTAAGATAGGGCACGTCTTCCACGATGAGGACTGCGCCCCGTGTGTGTACGTTGTAGCCCTCGTCCTGCAGCTGCTTCAGGTCTACGCTACGAGCGATTAGTCGCTGTGACATCGAAGACCATACTGTCCTTCACTTTCACGGACTGCCCGGGTTCTAGATCACCCTCCGGCTTGTCGCCGTGGCCCCGGTGGTAGCCGACGGTGATCTGCACCTGGTCGCCGGTTGGCGGGTTGCCGTTGTAGGCTAGGCTCACGACCTGGTCGTAGGAGATCTCCTTCTCACTCCACTGATGCTGGGTGCCATCGATGATGATTGTTACTTCGTGCTTCTCCGGCTTCTCATGTTCGCTCATATTGCTTTCCTTTCTCTCACTTGCTTACACCAGCCACTATAGCAAGACGAACATATGTTCGCAATAGTCTTAGTGCGTCGCGGCTGCTCAATATCTTGTGTGAGCTGAAGAACGCCTAGACGACCTCCTCACGGGCCGAGCGGTGGATGGCGGGCCGCCACAGCGGCCCGTCGACAACGTCGGCGGTATCAGCCACGTCCACGCCGGTCGAAAGCCTACCCTTTGGGTGGACACGGATCGTTTCCGTGGGTGTCCTTGCCCGCTATCTTTCCGTCCTTGTTGTGGACGACGAACTCAGTCTCCTGGTTCTGGCTGATTCTCCGACCTGCATCGATAGCGTCCTGCTTACTCTCAAAGTGGCCGCTGCTACGACTCGCTCCGTCTCTCTTGACGTCCCATCCGCCTTCGCGATTGGGCACCACATAATGTGACCCCGGATCGTTGGACATGAATGGTTACCTCCTATAGTGGAACGTCATTCTCGGGTCCGCTCGAAACTTCAACCCACTGAATCAAGCACTGCTACATATTGGCTTGCCCTTGCCTCCTAGGAGCCTACTACTCCTCTCCGGCAGGAACGCAAATATTCCCCCCAGCTGCCGCATGCGCCACCTATCCTTTGTGTGTGACCAAAACGAAGATAGGAGGTCCACCAGACAGGAAAGAGGCGCCCCTCGCTGGCCGAGGTTGCTGAGCAAGTCGGAGTCAACGCCACGATCGTGCGAAGGCGATTGCGTGCTCGTAGCGTCACGATTCGTCCATCACACACTGGAATTTGACCCGGCGCACAAATCTCTTTTCTGCTGACAAGCAGCGGAGAATTCAGTTCGCGCCAATCACGCGGACACTCGACGATACCGAACCACCAAAGCCACCCAGATCCACGGTCACATGCCCGCGACCCATTCCCGGAACAGCAAGACGAACGGGCGATTGCTTGAAATGCCCGCCGGCATGGCGAAACGAGCGGCCTGCCCGATAGCTTCGGAAGTTCGAGTCGTCCATAAGACAAACGTTCGCTTCGGTTCCAGACAGGGTGACCTCCACGATCTCGCCGCCATTGAGATTGCCCAAGTCGTAGTGCGTGTGCTTCATGCCGACACCCTTTCTCACGATTCGGATAGGTCGTGCTTCATGCACTTCGACCTTACTACCTCTCCCGGACAGAAAGCCGGAGCGACCAAGCGAAGGACTTGCTCAATCTCCATTCCACAACCCGAAGCTAGATACCCCAAGCCACAGAGATCTAGTGGCCGCCATAGGTCCCTGCCAAACTACAAAGGGGTCCGCGAATGACGCGCTCCTTACGAAGGTCCATATGACTACGTACAAGGCCAGAAGTCGCGAATCACTTGGTCTAGGTCCGACCGGGTCTGATCAACGACTTCCTGAAAACATGCCAAGCAATAGGTGCGTCTTCCGGCGTTGATCTGCGGTTTTGGCACTTCGGCGCACACACAACCCGGCGCGATTGATCCCCGGCATCGCGAGCACTTTCGGGTGCGGATTGCCTTGACCTTCACTGGAGTGCCAGCATTGCCGGTCAGAAGAGATGGAACTTTACCCTTTGCCATTGTCGTCCGGCTCTTTCTGCTTCTTACGAACCTTGGCTGCCACCTGGCGCGTTACGTCCTTGAGAATGTTGTCCAAAGCCGCTATCCCCAACTCGATTTCTTCAGTTGACAGCTTCTCCCGTTTGCCCGTTTCCCAGCCCATTGCATCATTTAGGCGCTTGTTCATGATTTGAACCGCCGCGGTGAGGTTCGAGCCACTCCCACCAAATCTAGTAGGGATCTCAACGCCCACCACGCCAAGGTCCAACCGGTTCAGTAAGACCTTAGCAGCAGTCTTGACCTCTTCCGACAGGCGACGCCTTGCTTCCTGGCGCCTTCTCTGAGGAGACACCGGAAACGGATCGGTAGCCGCTCTTGTCCGCATTCCGGCAGCCTCTCTGCCTCGCACAGCCGCCCCAACTGCTTCTGTGTCCAGTCCCAGCAATTCCGCTTGCTTAAGCAATTCTGCGACCAAGGCTTCGTCGCCCGGATTCAAGAAACCTTCCTCCAGAAAACTGCTGACAATCTCCCTTTGCACAGCCATTTCGGGGTTCAGCCTCTGCCGCCCATCCCCCGAAAGTACCGACTCCGGCAGATCCGGCTCTTCCCCCGACATCAGAGCCTCAAAGAAGGCCTGGTCGTCGCGATCGAGCTGTCGCAGTTCTTCCATTAAGAAGTCTGTATTCAGACCAATATGGGAAACAATGTTGCCTAAATTGTCAGGATGGTTCGGGTCTCCTTGCACTATGACCCTCATTATTCGACCAATGAACTGAACGTACGGCGCCAAGGACCTAAATGGCCGGAATATTGCCGCAATACTAAGATTCGGATGATCGAATCCCTCTCCGAGGATCTGGACCTGAACAATGCAGTCTAGCAAACCGGAGCGCAGGTTCTGCAGAACACTCTTTCGTTCGTCATCGGAGAGATTGCTGTGGATTACTTCCGATTCGTAGCCCCGCTCGACGTACAATGAGCGGATCTGTTTGGCATGTCGTATTGAGCAGGCGACCGCTATTAGTTGGTGCTGGGTACCGGTGCGTCGCATCGCTTCCAAACGCTCAAGACTCGCGTCGACAATGTGCTCGTTGCACTCCTTTGCTATCGCTACCCCTCGGCTGAACCATTCTTCCTCTTTGAGCTCAAGAACCTCTTCAAGAGTGTGGCTGCGAGTGTCTCCCTGATAGGTAAACACAAGCTGTTCCGGGGCCACATACCTCGCCTGCAGCGGCTTGATGTAGCCCCTCAACATGGCGCGCTTGAATGGGTACCGATAGATCAGTTCGCCTTCAAGCTCCTGCCTGTCAGCACGGAAAGGAGTGGCAGTCAGACTAGCTACTTTGGCGTTCGGGAACCGTTCGAAGACCTTCTTCCAACTGGGAGCTGCATTATGGTGGCCCTCATCGATGAGGATCAGGTCAAAGTAGTTGTCACCGAACTGAGGCAGCCAACGGTCCGCGCTGCTGGCCAACTGCTGGATATTGGTGAGCACGAAATGCGAGTCGTCGCAATCGTGGATATTTGCATTTGGTCCGTCAAGGACAGCCAGATAGGGCCCTGTGGCCATCGTCTGCTTTGTCAAGACCTCGCACTTCTTCCAGAAATTCCTGGCCGGTTTGGTGATGTCAAGGGTGTTCTTTAGGCCATCCCTGATGGTCAAATTCGGAGCAATGACGAGGACAGGCCCACGGGCAATCCCGAAAGGAAGAATGGCTATCTCACCCGACTTGCCGCAGCCCACCGGCATTTGAAGAATGGCCTTCTTCCCACCCTTCTCGAAGAAATCCCTGGCGGCCAGGTAGGCCTCGCGCTGTGGGTCCCTGAGGCACATGTTGTCTTCGACATCAGCCGGGTTATCCACAAAGAAATCGTCTATCGATTCAGTTGCTCTAACCCAGGAATCTAGGTCCTCCTGATCAAGCCGCCAGACCTTGCCAATCTTGCTTGCGGGAATACGTCCATCTTGGGCAAGCGCATATATTTGGGACTTGCTTAGGCCGAGATATCCCGCCGCCTGGTCAATACTAAGCCATCTTGGCATCTTGTCACCGCTTTTGTTACCATCGGTTACTATTTGTTACTATTTTCTCGCGGACACTACTCGATGTCAAGGCGCCATCCCGAAAGCCCCGGCCCGATTTTCTTGGGCTCCCACGCCAGGCTAGACAGCCTCAGATGAGACTACGGGTGAAAGTTGTCAAAGTGAGGGCTTCAGCTTGGCCCAGCGTATTTGAAGGCAAACTGGCCGCCGCAACTCCGCCGTGCGGGGCACCGTGGTGCCCGAGGGGCTGATCTCAGATGCGATATTTCTCCTTTCGCTTCTGGAACGCTTCTTCCCCACCGTCCAGAATCTCGCAAGCATGCTCTCGTATGCCGCACGAATCAAGAACAGCTTTGGCCTTCGAATCCTTAGGCTTGCTGTGCTCAAGCGAACCAGTCAGGTAGCAGAACATCCTGCCGTCCTTGTTCGGCCGGTCGTCCCCGTGGCGGTTCGCCACGATGATCTCTTCCGAATCTGCTCCTATCACCAGGTTGGCATCATGACTAACCATGAGTATCTGGCGTTCACGCTTGCGTCGCATAAGGTCCTTGACTATGACGTCACACACGGAACGACTATCGAGATCATCTTCCGGCTGGTCAACTAGGAGCGGCCAGGGCTCGTCAGTCTCCGCAAGAATTAGGGTCAGAGCGAACAAGGCCTGTTTGCCAGGCGTCATCGAGGACTTCTGGAAGCCACCGATGCGATCGCCTTCGAGAGACGCAACGAAACGCAGGTCCTTGGTCGTGGTCAATACCAGACTCGTTTGTGCTGCGGCGTTCACACCGCGATTAAGCTTCTGTTTGCCGCTCCCCATGAACTCTAAGAACTTGCCGGGGTCCGAAAGCACTTCAGCAATGTCGAGCCGAACCTTCTCAACGATATAGGGGCTCTTGTCATGCTTGTTGAAGCCCTCCGAGATACCAGAAATATCCTCAGAGTCGTAGTCGGCCTCAATTGCGAATGTCATCTCTTCAAGCATGTGGCCCGAGGAATTAAAATCTTCTGCGAGCTCTTGGAGTAATGCGTCGCGTTCGCTCACCTTCGTAGCGATCGCTTCCCGAAGCTTGTGCTGTTCTTCTGCTTTCGTCTTTGACAGATCGGCCTTCTTGTCGATTTCGGCCAGAGTTTCCTCTTGCACTTCCAGGCCTTTGACTAGCTTTGCGATTTGGACGTTTGCCAGGCTCTTCTCAATCAGGTCCTTGTTTTCCTCGCGAAGTCTCTCGCTCGTCGCAGAGGTGCTGATCTCCTCCTCGTCCAAACCATGCCGATACTTCACGAGAGCGACTTTGACTTCAGCTGCGGTCGATTCCTCGGCCTGTGCAATCAGAGTGTCGAGAGTTGCCTTTAGGCCTGTCGGCATGGACGATGAGGCCGGTTCAACGGTCAGGCGCACAGCAACTCTGTTTGTAGTCGCGTATGTCTTTTCGTCAGGACTCAGCGCCACATACGGCCTCAAGTCCCGCTTTTCCTCGGCGATCTCCTTCAGTCTGGCCTCACTGCTGCCAATGGAGGTCATGACTTCTTGATATTTGATGACATCCTCGTTGGTTAGAGACGACGATTTCTGCAGGCGCTCAATCCTCTTCTTCAGGGCTTTCTTCTGTTCGTCTACCGCCCTACGATCACCCAGATATCGAATCTCTTCAGACAACGACGCAAAATCGTCACCCAGGGAGAACCACTTCTTGACGCCCTCTCGAATTGATTCGTTCAGGCCGTCGACGTCCGTCATCGTCTGCTCGTATCGTGCCTTGAACTCCTGATCACTGCGGAACACAACTGGCTGGATCTTGGCGGTTATCTCGTCGGGCCGTTCGCTTATCGCATAGAGCGCGTTCTGCGGAATGTAGATAACTCTGCCCGTTTCGGCTTCCCCCGCAGCCCATTCGACAGAGTAATCGAGGTGCTCCACGTCTGCCCAAGTGACCGACGCTCCCGGTCCAGCATCAGTCTCCTCCATTCCGCATGCAACCTGCCGAGTGACCGTGTAGTCGGGATCCACGGCATGAGCCACATAGGCGAGCAGAGCCGATTTACCTGATGACCGGCTTCCGATAATCGCATTTAGACCGGGGTTGAAGACTACTTCCTCGGGAAAGTCGCCTGAACCTCGAAAGGCGATTCTCGAAATCACCTTGTACGGCTCCTTCTTGTCAGGAACAGTAGCTTGAAGCCTCACGCGCTCAGAGGGTTCTATGAGTGTCTGCTGGAGCCCCTCAAATGTGGGGTCAGCCTTTATCCAGGTCACGTGTTTCGCGTTGCTGCCACCCGTTTCGCACCCAAGCCACGCTGACAAGTCGTCAAAGCTATGCGCATCGCATCCGGCGAAGACGGGCTTCGGAGCCACTGTCTGGTCCTCCTCCTCCAAGCGCTTCGGGTCAAGGAAATACTCCGTATTCGCCGGACTCCCGAAGAAACCGTCACATTCCTTGTCAATCTCGTCAGCGAGGTACTTCTTGCGCGTACTGCCTCTGTCAGCTCGAATCCCGCTATTGTTGACGGCCGAGATCAGAAGACAATGGTCAGTGTGATCGCCCTTGTCCCCAAACGTACCCTTGATGGCCTCTTGCATGCCGTCACGGGATACGGTTGCCTTCTCGTAATCGGCCGACGTCCCCAGGTCGGCACACGACTGCTGTCTTCCGGTCTGGGTGGTGTTCTGGGTCTTCAAGTACGTAAGGAACTCGTCAGCCTTGTCACCGCTGAGATCGGGGGAAAAGACAATGTGGAAGTCGACCGGTTCGGTCGCCTGGTTCACAGCTTCATTTAGCCGGAGTTCAAGATTCGGGAAGAAGACCTTATCCGACTCAGGATAGAGAGCTTGATAACGTTCCTTGACGGCGAAGAAGCGATCAAGTGAGAAGTAGTCCGTGATCCCGAATGCTTGAACGTCGGATTCATGAAGGGCCTGACAGAATCGATCCAAGACCTCTTGACCATCATCGTATGGATAGCCGTCGTTCAGCTTCGTTTCTGGTGCGTGAACATGAAGGTCCCACTTGCGCCATTCTGAACCTCTCGGAAAGCGCTTCACTGAAGTCTTCCGCCACTGCCACACGTGTGCAAGATCATGCCGACCACTCCTCATGCGCCAACGGCTCCTGACTCAGCTGGTCCCGCAGCGCCCGCCAGTTCGGCAGGTAGTTGTCCATCAGGGCCGTAAATCGGTCTCCATGCTTTCGCTCGTGCAGGTGGGCCATTTCGTGCACGAGGATGTACTCCAAGCAACCCGGGTGCTTCTTGGCCAATTCAAGATTCAGGGAGATGCGACCTGACTTCGGATTGCACGATCCCCACTTCGTCTTCATCCGTCGAACGGTCCAGGCGGTGACCTCCTGGCCAATGACCGGCTCCCACTTCTTGATGAGGTCCGGTATCGCAGCCTTCAACTGCTTCCGGTACCAACCGTCAAGAACACGGCGGCGCCTTTCGGTGTCGGCGCCTGGCGGCACGCACAAGCGCAGCTTCGAACCGCTGATTTCGATCTTGGCGCGGCCAGGCTTCTCGACTATCTCAAGTCGAAGACGCGAGCCCCAGACATAGTGAGACTCACCAGACACCATCTCGCGAGCCGACTGACGCTCAGCGTTGCGTAGCCGGTCTTGTTGCTTCTTGATCCACGACAGCCGCTGGACAATCGCCAGCCGTATCGCTTCTTCTGTCAAGCGCTCCGGCGCGGCCACTCGGACGCGGCCGAAGGGTGGGTAGACGCCGATGTGTAGGTTCTTGATGTCCTTGTAGATGACGTCGACACTGATTCCAGAAACCTGCATGACAGCGCTAGCGGTACTCATCGCGAGCCCTCACCAAATCAAACAGCTCATCGAATCGTTCGAAATCATCATAGGGTAGAGCCGCCTGGATGGCGTTCGCCACCTTGCGCTCCTTCATGCGATTGCCCACCCAGTCGTGCGGTTTGTTCTCCATGATGACCTGGTCAACCAATCGAGCGGTCTCAGCATCGTCGAAACCGAAGTCCACAAGGGCTCTCTGTGCTCCGTTCTGCGCCCAAGCGGCGTAGACAGTGTCTGATTCCTTCTTTCCGATCTTGGCGGTGAGAGCCAAGAGCTCTTCGAGATATCCCCGGTAGTCCAGCGCTTCCTTGCGACGCTTCTCGATGAGCGCGTCGAGCAAGATTGACATCTTGTCGTAGTACTTCGGGTTGAGGGCACGCTCGTCAATGATGACTTTGCGGATGTTGTTGACAATGGTCTCGGCGACCGCTTCGGGATCTCTTTTGATGCCATCAGGCAAGGCGTCGATGGCGTCAGCGCCACGGTTGACGATCAGGTCGACGAGACCATGCTCCTCGAACTGAGCCACAACCTCAGAAGCCCCGGCCTGAATGTAGGTGTCGAGCAAGAACCGCATCCCGGCTTCGAACTGCTTAAAATCGATGTTCTCCTTGGCTCCAAGCTTCACCTCATCGCGGACGGCGGCGTAGTGTGCAACCTCTTCCTTGATGGCCTGGGACTCACCGGCGGAGTAACCGGCGGCTTCCATGTCATTTGCCAGAGCCGAGTAAGCCCTGACCAGCGAGCCAACCGACTTGTACAGCTCAACACGCTTGGGTTCGTTGGCCTTGAGCTGCTCCATGTTTCCCGCCTCAGCGGCGCAGAAGTAGTGCTGGTACTGAAGGGCCTTCTTGGGAGGTTCAACCGGCTCGCATAGAGCACGAATCCGCTCCAGAGCGTCATCGAGATCCTTGCGCCCTTGCTCGGCACGGTCCTTCAGCAGGCCTTCAATGTCCTGTCTCTCGTAGCCATCAAGCGCGCCAGACGTATAGTCGGTGACCGCCTCTTCAAGGGAATTGAACAGGTCACGATAGTCGATGACGTAGCCGTATTCCTTGTCGTCCCCGTCAAGACGGTTCACGCGGCAGATCGCTTGGAACAGGCCGTGATTCTGCATCTTCTTGTCAATGTAGAGATACGTGGCCGAGGGAGCATCGAACCCGGTCAGCAACTTGTCGACCACGATCAGCAAACGCATCTGGCCCGGCTCTTTGACGAACTTCTCTTTGACCTCTCTCTCGAACTGCTCGATCTTCAGAACCGCTTGGTCGGCAGGCTCATCGAAGTAGTCGGCCAGCATCTGCCGGTAGATGTCGTACTGCCTAAGTACCTCGGTAGCCCCTTCACCGGAGTCTTCCTTCGAGATGTCACCGGCCAAGGGAACATAGCTGGTGACGATTGCGCACTTGCCCTTGAAACCTGCCTGGCAGAACATCTCGTAGAACTTGCATGCCTGATAGATGCTCGATCCCACCAGCATCGCGTTTCCGCGCCTGTCCATCAGACGCGGCTTGGTCTCCATGTCAAGCAGAATGTCCTGAACGATCCGACGAGCGCGGGGCTCTGCGCTCACGACTTTCTGCATGGTTCCCCAGCGCTTCTTCAGTTCGGCCTTGCTGAGGTCCGTCATGCCCTTGGTCTTAGCCTCGAACCACTTGTCCACCTGCTCAGGGCTGGTGAGTTCCTGGTCGATATTCCGGGCCTCGTAGCGAAGATCAAGAACAACACCGTCGGCGACGGCCTCGTCGAACTTGTAGGTGTGAATGAAAGTGCCGAACGTCTCGATGCTTGTTGCCTTGTCCGCCTTGAGCAGCGGTGTACCGGTTAAGCCGATGAACATGGCATCGGGCAGAAGCTTCTTCATAGCTCGGTGCATCTTGCCGGACTGCGTACGGTGTGCCTCATCAACAAAAATGAAGAAGTTGCCCTTGGGCACGAATCCGGCAGGGATCTTGGAGTTCAACTCCCTGATGAAGTCATCTTGAGCTTCATCCCGCCCGGTGTCTTCATCGCCGCCCCGGAACTTGTGGACTAGAGAGCAGATCAGCCACGGTTGGTGGCTATTGAGTGTGCCGATGAGGTCGGCTCCGCTCGAAGTCCGGTAGATCTCCTCGCTGACGCCACCGAAGACGCCCTCGATCTGTTCGTCAAGCTCGGTCCTGTCGGTAATGATCAGGACCCGTGCTTCCTTCTGGTGCTCACGAATCCACTTGGCCAGCCAGACCATGATCAGGCTCTTGCCTGAGCCCTGGGTCTGCCAGATGATGCCGCCTTCGCGCTTCTCAACCCGGGCCTGGGCAGCCTTGACGCCGCAATACTGGTTGTGACGAGACGTCTTCTTGACGCCCGCGTCGAAGACCACGAAGTCGTGAATCAGCTCCAGGAATCGGTCCTTGGCACACATCTGCAGCAGTGCTCGCTCGAGCGGTTCCTGTACATCGGAGGGCTCCTTCCACTCCATCCAGTACTTCTCCGGAGTCTCGATCACTCCGTAGCGAAGACCTTCAACATCGTTGCCGGCGAACAGCAGCTGAACGGTGGTGAAGAACGGCCGGATGAAGTCCTTTTTTTGGTTGCCGATGTTCTGTCGGATGCCTTCGGAGACCGCAACCTTCGAACGCTTCAGCTCAAGGACGCCCAACGCAATACCATTCACATATAGGACGATATCAGGACGCTTGTCGTGTTCACCCTTGATGGCGACTTCCTCGGCCAGGACGAAGTGATTCGCCTCGGGCTTGGCCCAGTCGATCAGCCAGACCGTTTCATACTGCTCGCCCACACCGGGCCTGACCTTGACCCCATAACGCAGAAGATCGTAGACCTCATGATTGGCCTCGTAGAGTGTGCGTCCGCCGCCGAGTGAGGCTGCCTTCTTCAGAGCTTCAACGGCCTTGTTGATCAGATTGTCGTCACATCCTCGCGCCTGAAGATTCTGCTGAAGGCGGTCCACTTCAACCTGCGAGTTATCGGGGCGGTCTTCCCATCTGCCTGCATACTCATAGCCCAACTGATCACGGAACAAGGCGACCACATGGTCTTGAGTCTTACGCTCGATCTGGCCGACTTCGCTCACGAAGCCGTCTCCAATTCTGCGGTGTCCACCCAACGTGCCAGCACGCTAAGCGCAGCCAGATACTCTAGCGCTTCTTGCTCTGAGAGTTCTTGGTCGGCCTCGTGGCTCAGCGGATTGCGAATGCCCGCGAATATGCCCTCGGCGAAAGCCATCGCGCCGCGCTGCACCGACTTGTAGGTGTCACTGTCATCTGGCGTCATGCGGCGAAGTCGTGCTTTGTCGCGTACCGCAGGGTCCAGCGTAAATGCCTGCTTGAACAGGTCAATTTCGCTCACACCACGGCGCCCAATCTTGTCTTGGGTCTCTGCATTGAGTTTTCGGATCGCGCCACCGACCGCCTCGCGGTAGTGACCGGACTGCCAGAGCGACGAAGCACCACTCCAAATCCACGGGTGGAGCGCGGCGGCCGAGAGTTCGGGGGCGTGCTCCCCCGGGTTCTCCTGAAGCTCCGCTTCGCGGAGCAGAGCCTCC
>Ga0075530_1000997_pt1 | contig 13475 bp, 10 predicted proteins | sample NGEPerD_2_FD_75101 | JGI IMG/M metagenome (GOLD analysis project Ga0075530, IMG submission 75101) | Arctic peat soil microbial communities from the Barrow Environmental Observatory site, Barrow, Alaska, USA - NGEE PermafrostL1-D | ecosystem: Environmental > Terrestrial > Soil > Wetlands > Peat ...
GCACGTTCGCGACGTAGTCCAGCTCCGCGAGGCGAAGCAGCTCCTCGTTCTCACGCTCGACCGGAACGGCCCGGCGAGCGGCGGTGCGAGCTTCGGCGAGCTCTCGTTCCAGCCGCGCGTTCTCGCTCTTCAGCGAGGACGACTCGGTGACGCCGGCCCACCAGTCGGTGACGGGCTCGAAGGCGCCGTCGACTGCCGACTGCACCGGCGCGATTGCGTCATTCGCACCGTCGCGGACCGACTGGATCGCGCCCGTGTCGCCCCGCTGATCCAGCGTGATGAGCGTGACTGCGCTGAGCGCGAGGAGCACCAGCACCGAGCGGCGGCGTGAACGACGACGAGAGATGACCACCAGCCTTCGTGCCTCGGGCTAGCTGTTCCGCGAAGAGATCAGCACCTGCTTGAGCGCCTCGAACTCCTCGAGACATTGCCCCGAGCCGATCACGACGGATTGCAGGGGGTTCTCGGAGATGATGATCGGCATCCCCGTCTCGTTGGCGAGGCGCGCGTCCATTCCGTGGAGCAGCGCACCACCACCGGTGATGACGATGCCTTTCTCCATGATGTCGGCCGCCAGCTCCGGCGGCGTCCTGTCGAGGGTGACCTTGACCGCGTCCACAATGGCCGACACGGGCTCTTCGATCGCCTCGCGTATCTCCTCGGTCGAGATGACGATGGTCTTCGGGAGCCCGGTGACGAGGTCGCGGCCGCGGATCTCGGCGTAAAGCTCCTCTTCGAGCTCGAACGCGCTACCGAGCGCGACCTTGATCTCCTCGGCGGTGCGCTCGCCGAGCGCGAGCGAGTACTCCTTCTTCACGAAGCTGATGATCGACTCGTCCAACTCGTCTCCGCCGATGCGGATGGACTCGCTGGACACGACGCCTCCGAGCGAGATGACCGCGACCTCGGTCGTACCGCCACCGATGTCGACGACCATGTTCCCGGCCGGCTCGTGCACGGGAAGCCCCGAACCGATCGCGGCGGCCATGGGCTCCTCGATGATGAACGCCGGCTTGCGGGCCCCTGCGTACTCGGCGGCTTCCTGCACCGCGCGCTGTTCCACCCCGGTGATGCCCGAGGGAACGCAGATGACGATGCGCGGCTTGGCCCAGCGCCGGTGGTGCACCCGCTGGATGAAGTAACGCAGCATCTTCTCGCAGATGTCGAAGTCCGCGATGACGCCGTCCTTCAGTGGACGGATCGCCTTGATGTGGCCGGGAGTCCGACCGATCATGCGCTTGGCTTCGGCACCGACGGCCAACGGACGGTTGTCCTTGGTGTTGATCGCTACGACCGATGGCTCGTCGAGCATGATGCCGCGCCCGCGTACGTAGACGAGCGTGTTGGCGGTGCCGAGGTCGACAGCCATGTCGCGGCCGAGAATGGACGAGTACCAGGGCTCGCTCACGGGGCTGCCTCCCAGGAGGCGTCGCGGACCCGAAGGGGAAGTTGCGCGCGGGTCGGGCAGTACCAGCGAATGACCCAGGCTAGGGCCTCGCCCGGCCCGAATCCAGTCCTGGGCGCCTCGCCGGCCCAGGGCCCGGCCGAACGAACGAAGCGATGGATCAGAGCCCGGGGAAGAAGATCGCGATCTCCCGGGCGGCCGACTCGGGCGAATCCGATCCGTGAACCAGGTTTTCGGTCATCTCGATCGCCAGATCGCCGCGGATCGTTCCCGGCGCCGCCTCTCGCGGATTCGTCGCCCCCATCAGCGTGCGGACGACCTTGAAGGCCTCGGGCCCCTCCACCACCATCAACAGCGCAGGACTGCGGGTGATGAAGGCCACGAGATCGCCGAAGAAGGGCTTGTCCTCGTGCTCGGCGTAGTGAACCTTGGCCGTCTCGGCGTCGATCGTGCGCAGCTCGACCGCGGCGAGGGTCAAGCCCTTGCGCTCGATCCGGCCGACGATCTCGCCCACGAGGTGGCGTTCGACGGCGTCGGGCTTGCAGATCACCAGGGTTCGGTCAGCCATAGGGCTGGCGAGGCTAGCGCCCGGGCCGGGCTACACCGAGGACGCCGGGACGAGAGCCGAGCGGGCCGCGCCGACGACGTAGAGCGACCCGGCCACGACGACCTGGCCGTCGGCGGGGGTCGCCGCGATCGCGCGCGCCACCGCCTCGGGTACCGAGTCGACGGCCACGACGCGTTCTCGGTCGATGCCCATCTCGATGGCCTCGGCACCCAGATCGACGGCATCCAGACCTCGGGGGCTCGGTGGCCGACAACACACGACGAGCGCGGCGCTCCGCGCCCCGAGCGCGTCGAGCATCTCGCGGGCATCCTTCTCGCGGAGCAGCCCGACGACGAGCGCGCGGTCCGCGTCGGGGAACTCCTCGGCGAGCGCGGCGGCGAGCGCGTGCGCGCCGGCCACATTGTGCGCTCCGTCCAGCAACACGAGGGGTCGGTGGCCGACGACCTCGAGTCGACCGGGCGAGGTGAGCTCGGCGCACGTGGCGCGGAGCCCATCGGCGTCGAGCGGGCGCTCGAGAAAGCTCTCCGCGGCGGTGATCGCCACGGCCACGTTGTGGGACTGATACGCCCCGTGGAGCGGAAGGAAGACGTCGTCGTAGGAGGCGAGTGGCGTGCGCACGTCGACGAGCCGACCGCCGTGAGCGACCCGGTCCCGCGCAATGCCGAAGTCCCGATCGCGCAGCACGATGCGGTCGGGCTCGCGGCCCGCGAAGATCGCCACGAGGTCGGTGTCGGTCTCGCCGAGCACGAGGGTGCAGCTCGGATCGACGATGCCGGCCTTCTCGGCCGCGATATCGGCCCGGGTCGATCCGAGGTAGTCGACGTGGTCGATGCTCACGTTGGTGACCACCGCAACGTCAGCGGCCACGATGTTGGTCGAGTCCCACGTCCCGCCCAATCCGACCTCGATGACCGCGACGTCGACGGCGACGTCCGCGAACCACGTCAGCGCGGCGGCGGTGAGGATCTCGAACCAGCTCACTCGGTCCAGCCCGTGTTCGGCCAGCACGGGTTCGAGCGGGGCGATATGGGCAAGGAGCGCGTCCAGCTCACTGTCGGCGATCGGCTCGCCGTTGCGGACGATACGCTCGTTCACCACCGCGAGGTGCGGACTCGTGAACGACCCGACCGAGAGGCCGGTCGACTCGACCAGCGCGGCGGTCATCCGCGCCACCGAGGTCTTGCCGTTCGTGCCGGTCACATGGATCACGGGATACGACAGCTGCGGAGAGCCGAGCAGCTCGACGAGCAACGAGATCCGTTCCAGCGTCGGCGCGGTGGCGCGCCGAGACGGCCCCGACGGCGCGCCGACGCCGGTCTCGAGGTTGACGTGCGCGTCGAGCCAGGCGCGGGCTTCGCCGGGTTGCACCGCGATCAGGCTTCGGGTGGCGCGAGCTCGACGTCAACGCGGAGCTCGGTGGACACCTCGGTCTCGAGCTTCTCGATGCGACCCGCGGCGGACACGTCGTCGGCCGCGAGGGCGAGGAGCGCGAGCCGTTCCTCGGTGTCTCGGATCGTCGCGCGCACGACATCGGTCCGAAGCGACCGCTTCGCGTCGGACTTCGCCTTGCGGACCGCGCCGAGCACCCCGGCGGCGACGTGGTAGACGTCACGTTCGTCCGCAGCGATCTTCGCGCTCGTGTCGGGCCACGGCGCGCGGTGGACCGAGCCTTGGCGCCACCACGACCAGACCTCGGCGGTGACGAACGGGAGATGCGGCGCGAACAGCCGGTGCAGGGCGTCGAGCGCGACCGCGAGCGTCGCCCGGGCGGACGCGGCTCCCTCGGGTGTGGCGCCCCCGTAAGCACGGTGCTTGACGATCTCGAGGTAGTCGTCGCAGAAGCCCCAGAAGAACCGCTCGGTGCGGTCGAGCGCCCGGGCGTAGTCGTAGCCCTCCAACGCGTCGGTGACATCCGCCACGAGCACGGCGAGCTCGGCGTGCAGTGCCCGGTCGATCGGCGTGGCGATCAGCGCCGGGTCCGCGGTGCCGTCGCCCATGACGCCGAGCACGAACTTCGACGCGTTCAACAGCTTGATGGACAGCCGACGGCCGACCTTCATCTGACCCTCGTCGAGCGCAGTGTCAACCCCCGGGCGACCGTTGAGCGCCCAGTACCGCACGGCGTCGGACCCGAACTGCTCGAGCACACTGATCGGCGTGACGACGTTGCCCTTCGACTTGGACATCTTCTTGCGGTCCGGGTCGAGGATCCATCCGTTGATCGCGGTGTGGGTCCACGGCAGCTCGCCGTGTTCGAGCGTGGAGCGCAGCAGCGTCGCGAACAGCCATGTCCGGATGATCTCGGGGCCTTGGGGGCGGAGGTCCATCGGGAACGTGCGCCCGAACAGGTCGGGGTCGTCAACCCAGCCGGTCGCGATCTGGGGCGTCAGCGACGACGTCGCCCAGGTGTCCATCACGTCGGGATCACCGACGAACCCGCCCGGCTGATCGCGCTGCGCCTCGGTGAATCCCGGAGGCGTGTCGCTCGACGGATCGACAGGGAGGCTCGCGTCGTCGGCGAGGATCGGCGCGTCGTGGTCGACCGTTCCGTCGTCACCCAGCGGGTACCACAGGGGGAACGGGACGCCGGAGAACCGCTGACGGCTGACGAGCCAGTCGGAGTTGAGCCCCTCGACCCACGACTCGAAGCGACCGAACATGTGGGGCGGATGCCATTCGAGACGACGGCCCCGATCCAGCAGGTCGGCGCGCAGGCCGGGATCGTGGGCGCCGTTGCGGATGTACCACTGCCGACTGGTGACGATCTCGAGCGGGCGGTCGCCCTTCTCGTAGAACTTCACCGCGTGAGTGATCGGCTTGGACTCCCCCACCAGGTCGCCGGTCTCGACCAACAGCTCGACGATGCGTCGCTGCGCCTGCTTGGCGGTCTTGCCCGCCACCTCCGCGTACCGGTCGGCCGCCGCCGGATCGACCGACGGACCCCACTCGGGCGGATCGGCAAGCAGGCGGCCGTCGCGGCCCATGATGTTGCGCGTCGGCAGCTGGAGCTCACGCCACCACACCACGTCGGTGGTGTCACCGAAGGTGCAGACCATCGCGATCCCCGAACCCTTCTCCGGATCCGCCAGGTGGTGAGGAACGATGGGGACCGACACGCCGAACAGCGGCGTGGTGACCGTCTGGCCAAAACGATCGGCGTAGCGCTCGTCGTCGGGGTGCGCGACCAACGCGACACACGCCGCGAGCAGCTCGGGCCGGGTCGTCTCGATGACGACGTCGTCACCACCGTCGACACCGTGGAACGAGACCGCGTGGTACGCGCCGGCGACCTCGCGGTCCTCGAGCTCGGCCTGGGCGACCGCGGTACGGAAGTCGACGTCCCACAGCGTCGGCGCCTCGGACTGGTACGCCTCGCCCCGCTCCAGGTTGGCCAAGAAGGCGCGCTGGGAGGCGCGCTGGGCGTCGGGGCCAATCGTCGTGTACGTCAGGTCCCAGTCGACCGAGAGGCCGACGTGTCGCCAGAGCTGTTCGAAGGCCTGCTCGTCCTCCCTGGTCAGCCGGAGGCACAGCTCGACGAAGTTCTGGCGCGCCACGTGCACCGGAGGGTCCTTCTTCCCCGGCCGTTCCGGCGGCACGAAGTCAGGGTCGTAGTGCAGCGACGGATCGCACTGGACGCCGAAGTAGTTCTGCACCCGGCGCTCGGTGGGCAGGCCGTTGTCGTCCCAGCCCATCGGGTAGAAGACCTCGAACCCGCGCATCCGGCGGTACCGCGCGATCGCGTCGGTATGCACGTAGCCGAACAACGAGCCCATGTGCAGCGAGCCCGACACCGTCGGCGGGGGCGTGTCGATCGCGTAGACCTCGGCCCGCGGCTTCGTCCGGTCGAAGCGGTAGGTGCCCTCGGTGTCCCAGGCGCCACCCCACTTCGCTTCGAGGCCGTCGAGAGTCGGCTTCTCGGGAACCGCGGCAGGCATAGCTCGCCAGTCTACGGAACACCTCTCACCGATCTCGGTAACGAAACCCGGCCGGCCGACCGCTGCCTCGCGGCACGGGCCGGCCGAGAAGGCAGCGGGTGTGGCTACGCGCTGCGGCGGTTGGCTTCGTCGGTCGTGATGATCGTGGGGGTGACGTTGCGCAACACGACCCCACGGTCGATCACACACTGCGCGACGTCGGTGCGACTCGGCAGGTCATACATGACCTCGAGGAGCACCTCTTCGAGGATGGCCCGCAGGCCGCGGGCCCCGGTCCCTCGCTTCAGCGCCTCGTCGCCCACCGCGTCGAGCGCGTCGTCGGTGAGCACGAGGTCGACGTCGTCGAAGTGGAAGAACTTCTGGTACTGCTTCAAGAGCGCGTTCTTCGGCTCGACGAGGATGCGGATGAGCGCTTCTCTATCCAGGTTGTGGACGGTGGTCATGACCGGGAGTCGCCCGACGAACTCGGGGATGAGCCCGAACTTCAGCAGGTCTTCGGGAAGCGCCTGGGAGAGGATGCCGCCGATGTCCTTCTCTTCGGCGCGCCGAACGTCGGCGTGGAAGCCGATGCCCTTGTTGCCGAGACGGCTCTCGATGATCTTCTCCACCCCGGCGAACGCGCCTCCGCAGATGAACAGGACGTTCGTGGTGTCGATCTGGATGAACTCCTGGTGCGGGTGCTTGCGCCCGCCCTGGGGCGGCACGGACGCGGTGGTGCCTTCAAGGATCTTGAGCAGCGCCTGCTGGACACCTTCACCGGAGACGTCTCGGGTGATCGACGGGTTCTCGGCCTTGCGGGCGATCTTGTCGATCTCGTCGATGTAGATGATGCCGGTCTCGGCCTTCTTGACGTCGTAGTCGGCGGCCTGGATGAGCTTGAGCAGGATGTTCTCGACGTCTTCACCGACGTATCCGGCCTCGGTGAGCGCGGTCGCATCTGCGATGGCGAACGGCACGTTGAGCATCCGGGCCAGCGTCTGGGCCAACAGCGTCTTGCCGCACCCTGTCGGGCCGATGAGCAAGATGTTGGACTTCGCGAGCTCGACGTCGGGGTCGCCGTACGCGCCGACCTGCACGCGCTTGTAGTGGTTGTAGACCGCGACCGAGAGGATCTTCTTGGCCTGGTCCTGACCGATGACGTAGTCGTTCAGGTAGCCGTAGATCTCACGAGGCTTGGGGAGCTCGTCGAACTTGACCTCGGTGCTCTGCGAGAGCTCCTCTTCGATGATCTCGTTGCAGAGGTCGATGCACTCGTCGCAGATGTACACGCCGGGGCCGGCGATGAGCTTCTTGACCTGCTTCTGGCTCTTTCCACAGAACGAGCACTTCAGCAGGTCCCCCCCGTCCCCGAACTTGGCCACGACGTGCCCCCCTGGTCGTTCGTGTCTCTGGCGGTGCGGTACTAGCTCACGCCCGCGGGGACGGCCACCGCGGCCAGCTCCCGGTTCGTGATGATCTCGTCAACGATGCCGTATTCCTTGGCCTCGAGCGCGCTCATGATGAAGTCGCGGTCGGTGTCCTTGGCGACCCGTTCGGCGGGCTGGCCGGTGTGGTGGGCGAGGATCTCGTCCAGCAGCTCGCGCATCCGGGTGATCTCCTTGGCCTGGATCTCGATGTCGACCGCTTGGCCGGAGGCCCCTCCGTGGGGCTGGTGGATGAGGATCCTGGCGTGGGGCAGCGCGAAGCGCTTCCCGGCCGTGCCCGAAGCGAGCAGGACCGCGGACGCGGAGGCGGCCTGGCCGAGGCAGATCGTCATCACGTTGGGCTTGATGAACTGCATCGTGTCGTAGATGGCGAACAGCCCCGTGAGCTCGCCGCCCGGCGAGTTGATGTAGAGGGAGATGTCCTTGTCGGGGTCGTCGCTCTCCAGGGTCAGGAGCTGGGCGACGAGGAGGTTCGCGACGGAGTCGTCCACCGGGGTACCCAGGTACACGACCCGGTTGTTGAAGAGCTTCGAGTACGGATCGATCTGACGCTCGCCCCGGTTGGTCTGCTCGATGAAGAGCGGGTTCGGCAGGTAGCTGTTCTCGGGCTGCGTCACGCCTCGGGCTCCTCTTCCACTGCTGGGTCGGCCGGATCCGCGGCATCGGGCTCGGCCGGGTCGGTGTCGGATGACTCGGGGAGCGTGAGGTCGATCGGGTTGCCGTCCCGGTCGACCGCGGTGGCATGGTCGATGAGGAACTCCATCGCCGCGCCCCGGGCGAGATCAGATCGTAGTGCGTCGAGTGCCCCCTGGCGGTCGAGATCACGCCGCACCTTCTGGATCTTGCGCTTGGTCTGTTCGGCCAGCTTGGCGATCTCGGTGTCGACATCCTCCTCGGAGGCCTCGATGGCCTCCTGGGCCACGACGGCCCGGAGCGCCAGGTCCGCGAGGACGGCCTTGTCGGCCCCCGAGCGCACCTCGGCGAGCAGGTCTTCCTGGGTCTGTCCGGTCGATTCGAGGTACCCGGCGATCGTGCCGCCCCGCTCCTCGAGCTGATGCGCGAACTCGCGCAGGCGCCGTTCCATCTCGCTCTGGACGAGCGGTTCCGGCGCCGAGATCAGCACCAGGTCGGACGCGGCCTCGAGCACCTTCTCCCGCATGGCCATGCGACCCCGTACTGCGGTGACCATCTCGAGGCGTCGCCGGAGATCGGCACGCAGCTCGTCCAGCGTGTCGAACTCGGTGACTTCGGAGACCCACTCGTCGGTCGCCTCGGGCAGCACCTTCTTCTTCGCTTCCTTGACCAGCACCCGAAAGGTGATCTCGTCGCCGGCCCGGTCGCCGAAGCGGTCGTCGAGCTCCTCGGTGAACTCCACGATGTCGCCCGGCCCCTTGCCGTGCAGTTGCGGGTCGAGCCCCGGGACGACCGAGGCGGATCCGACCTCGTAGAGAAAGTCGGCGGCGGTCAGCCCGTCGACGGGCTCGCCGCCCGCAGACCCATTGATGTCGATCTCGGCGTAGTCACCGTCGGTGAGCGGTACGGACGAGTCCTCGAGGTCGGCGAAGCGCTCCCGCAGCGCGACGACCTGGGCGTCGACGGCGTCGTCATCGGCGGCCTCGTACTCCTCCAGGGTGACGCTGAGGTCGTCGTAGCCGACGAGCTCGACGACCGGTCGTAGCTCGACCACCGCGTCGAACGCCACGTCGCCTGACTCTTCACCCGCGGTGATCTCGATCTCCGGGGGCGCGATCGTGTCGAGCTCCTCGGCACCGAGTGCGTCGCGGTAATAGGTCGGCAACGCGTCACGCAGCGCATCTTCGCGGGCCGCGTCCGCTCCGAACTGCGCCTCGAGCACGCGTCGAGGCGCCTTACCGGGCCGAAAGCCGTCGATGCGGACCTTGGACGCGAGCTTGCGGAACGCCGCGTCGATGGCCGACTCGAACTCCTGCTCGGGGATGGCGATGTGGAGGCGAACCTTGTTGTCTTCGAGCGTCTCGACCGACGTGTCCATGAGGGCTGGGAGTGTACCGGCCGGGCGCCACAAATCGTCGTCTCAGACCGCGCGCTGCGATCGCCGCCCTCCCAACGGGTCGCGCCGCCGCCTGGTCGGTCGGCCGGGCCCGACCGCCGGACGACGTGGGGGCGGTGATGATCGAGCCCTCCCACCACGCCGTCAGTACGATCCAGCCAATGGCCGCCGACACCCGCCTGCGCAAGCGCGCTCGCCTCCCCCGCCCCCTCGTCGACTTCCTCCACGCCGAGGCGGCCGGCGGCGTCGTCCTCGTCATCGCGACGATCGTCGCCCTGATCTGGGCGAACTCCCCGTTCCGGGACAGCTACCACGAGCTGTGGGAGACGACCATCGAGGTCATCGTCGGCGACCACCTCCTCCGCCTCGACCTACGCGAATGGGTGAACGACGGCCTCATGACGATCTTCTTCTTCGTCGTCGGCCTCGAGATCAAACGCGAGCTCGTCGTCGGGGAGCTGCGCGACCGGCGCACCGCGACGCTCCCGGTGGTCGCCGCGCTCGGCGGGATGGTCGTTCCCGCGTTGATCTACGTCGCGTTCAACGCAGGTGGTGCTGGAAGCTCCGGTTGGGGCATCCCGATGGCGACCGACATCGCCATGGCCGTCGGCGTGCTCAGCCTGCTCGGTTCGCGCGTCGCACCGTCGCTCAAGCTGTTCCTGCTCGCGCTCGCGATCGTCGACGACATCGGCGCCATCATCGTGATTGCGATCTTCTACTCGGGCGGCATCGACCTCACCGCGCTCGCGGTCGCGATCGCGCTCATCGCGCTCACGCTCGTGCTCCGACTGCTCGGCGTGCGGGCCATCTGGCCGTACGTCGCGGTCGGTGTCGCTCTGTGGCTCGCGATCCACGAATCGGGTGTCCACGCCACGATCGCCGGGGTGATCCTCGGCCTCATGACGCCGACGGGCGCGTCGTGGTCACCGTCCACGATCGACGGGGAGCAGCTGGCCGACCTCTCGTCGGTCGAGGCCGCTCGCAACACCACGGTGCTGGCGCGCGGCTCGGTCTCCATCGCGGAGTGGCTCGAACACGGGCTGCACCCGTGGTCGAGCTACGTGATCATTCCCCTCTTCGCGCTGGCCAACGCCGGCGTTCCGATCTCGGCCGACTCCGTCGGTGACGCGCTCCGCTCCCCAATCGCGCACGGCGTGATGTTCGGCCTGGTCGTGGGCAAGCTGGCCGGCATCACGTCATTCACCTGGCTGGCGGTCCGCCTCCGGCTCGGCACCCTGCCGACCGAGGCCACCTGGCGCGGCCTCGTCGGGGTCGCCGCATTGGGTGGCGTCGGGTTCACCGTGTCGATCTTCGTGTCGCAGCTCGCGTTCGGCGCCGACGGACGTGACACCAGCGCCAAGCTCGGCATCCTCACTGCGTCCTTGACAGCCGCCGTGCTCGGCGTCCTGATACTCCGCCGGGGCGGCCGGCCGACGCCGACAAGTGTCGCCGTTCCCGCGGTCGCGACACCCGAGCCGCGCGCCTCGTAGCCCGCGCTACCGTTCGATCATCAGACATGCAACACCATTCGATCAGGGGAAGACCCGTGCAGATCTACGACACCCTCTTCATCGGCGGCGAGTTCATCAAGTCCGAATCAGACTCGGTGATCGACGTCGTCTCGCCGCACACCGAGGCCGTCATCGGCCGGGTGCCCGATTCGTGTCCCGCCGACATCGACCGGGCGGTCGGGGCGGCGCGCACGGCGTTCGACGACGGGCCGTGGCCCACGATGGACCCCGCCGAGCGCGGTGCTGCGATCAGCCGGCTGTCCCAGGCGCTCCAGGCCCGCGCGGAGGCCATCGCGGACCTGATCTCCAGCCAGAACGGTTCGCCCAAGAGCTGGTCGATCATGGGCCAGGTGTTCTCCTCGACCATGGTGCTCGACACCTACGCCGAGCTCGCAGCCGACTACCCGTTCATGGAAGAGCGCACCGGTGCGCTCGGTGGTCGCCTCCAGGTGCGACGGGCGCCCGTCGGAGTCGCCGCCGGAATCCTTCCCTGGAACGTGCCGCTGTTCATCACCGTCATGAAGCTGGGGCCGGCCATGGCCGCCGGAGTCCCGATCGTGTTGAAGCCCGCGCCGGAGACCCCACTCGACTCGTACCTCCTCGCGGATGCGATCATCGAAGCCGACCTGCCACCCGGCGTCGTGAACATCGTCCCCGCCGGGCGCGAGCACGCGGCCCACCTGCTGACCCATCCCGGCATCGACAAGGTGAGCTTCACCGGAAGCACGGCAGTCGGCCGACACATCGCGTCGGTCTGTGGCGAACAGCTCAAGCGGGTCACGCTCGAGCTCGGCGGGAAGTCGGCGGCGATCGTCCTCGACGACGTGAAGCTCGACGACGCGATGCTCGGCGAGCTCGTGATGTCAGGCCTCATGAACAACGGCCAGGTGTGCGGGGCGCAGTCGCGGATACTCGCGCCCACGTCTCGCTACGCCGAGGTGGTCGATGCGCTCGGCGCGTCGGTCGGTGCCCTCGCGGTCGGTGATCCGCTCGACCCCACGACCCAGATCGGTCCGCTCGTCGCGGAACGCCAACGGACCCGGGTGGAGGGGTACCTCGCTTCCGGTCGGGACGACGGCGCACGCGTCGTGGTCGGCGGGGGGCGTCCGGAACAGCTCAGCTCCGGCTGGTACGTCGAGCCGACGGTGTTCGCCGACGTCGACAACGACATGAAGATCGCCCGTGAGGAGATCTTCGGGCCGGTGCTGTCGGTGATCCCCTATGACACCGAAGACGACGCGGTGCGGATCGCCAACGACTCGGACTACGGACTGTGCGGTTCGGTGTGGACCGCGGACCCCGAACACGGCGCCGCGGTCGGAGCCAGAGTGCGCACCGGTGTCGTGGCGATCAACTCGTCGACCATCCTCGACTTCCGCGGGCCCTTCGGCGGGTTCAAGCAGTCCGGATTGGGCCGGGAGCTGGGCCCCGAGGGCATCGCGCCCTACACCGAGTACCAGACCATCATTCTCCCCGCCGGCTGAACGGCGGAATACGCCAGCGTCACCGCGGCTCCGGCGCTGTCGGACCCGGTCGGGCCCGTTCCCGACCGGACCCCGAATGTCCTTCTGTCTCAAGTGCGGCCCCGAAGCCGTCGACGCATGGACGACAGCGCGACAAAGGCGGAGAGCACGAGATGGCACCCACCCGCTCGGTCGAGACCGAGGATCCGGCCCGTTCGGCTCGGCCCAGGTCCCGTTCGGCGCGGCCACGCCCGTCGGCGCCGAACGGCTCGAGGGTCCTGGTCGTCGGGACCGACGACGGCGTGCGGCTCCTGATCCGGCGGGCTCTCGAACGCGACAGTCTGCGGGTCGACGAAGTCCGCGAGAGCGGGCGCGCACGGGCCGCCTGCGAGCAGCGCTCCTACGAGCTGGTGATCGTCGACGCCTCCGAACGAGATGGCCACGGCCTCGACCTGATCGCGCAGCTCCGCCGCGCCAGCGATGTTCCGGTGATCCTCCTCAGCGAGCGATCCGAGGAGAACGACCGGGTGCTCGGCCTCGAGCTCGGCGCCGACGACTACATCGTGAAGCCGTTCTTCCCGAGGGAGCTTGCCGCGAGGGTGCGATCCCTCCTGCGCCGCGCCGGTGTGCCGACCCGTGCCTCCGTGCTCGAGTTCGGACCGCTCGTGATCGACACGGCGACACGCGAAGCGCTGGTACGCGGCGAGCCCGTCGATCTGACCGCTCGTGAATTCGACCTGCTCGAGTTCCTTGCATCCGCGCCTCGCCAAGCGTTCTCTCGCGCGCAGCTCCTCCAACGCGTCTGGGGATCGTCGACCGAGTGGCAGCAGGAGTCGACCGTCACCGAGCACGTCCGCCGCGTTCGCCGCAAGCTCGAGGTGCCCACGCCGCGGGGTGAGCGCCATCAGGAGTGGATCGCGACTGTGCGTGGGTTCGGCTACCGCTTCGAGCCCTGAGATTCACGCGAACGCGCCGTGGCCGCCCTACCGGCACGCGCACGCGAGGATCTTCTTGATCCCGGACGAGGAAGCAGATCGTGCCTCGAGGTCTCGACACGAGAGAAGCCACCGCGTTGGCGGTGACCGCTGCGTACAACATGGCGGTGAACCGTGTCCTCCCGCGGGCGTCACACCTACCCGC
>Ga0075530_1000998_pt1 | contig 13474 bp, 18 predicted proteins | sample NGEPerD_2_FD_75101 | JGI IMG/M metagenome (GOLD analysis project Ga0075530, IMG submission 75101) | Arctic peat soil microbial communities from the Barrow Environmental Observatory site, Barrow, Alaska, USA - NGEE PermafrostL1-D | ecosystem: Environmental > Terrestrial > Soil > Wetlands > Peat ...
GGCCAGGCAAACGCGCCGCCAGAGCCCGCGTGACCCATCCACCGCCGCGCAGGCACGACCGGAGACCAAGAAGTGGAAACGCTGGCCAGACCAGCGGATCAGTCCTGCCCAAGCCAGGCCCCAAGACGCCGACGCCCAGCACGAGCCGCATCAAGACCTACCAGGCCGACCGCTCCACGGATCGAGGCTTAGTCACGGGTGTGACCTGTGCCGCGGGCCTGCGAACAATGCCCGCTTCCAGGGGCTGGACGCTCAGGAACGGAGAGGCATGGCTCGTAGCGGGATCGCCTTGCGGGACGGAATGGACCCGAGCGTCGAACGCAGCGCAGCGCGCCTTGACAGTCATAGGCGGCGAAAAGACGTGCTCCTCGCGAGGCGTCCTCGAGTTGCTGTCCGAAGGTCCGCTCTGAGAGCCCGACGGCGACGATCTCGTTCACGCGGCGTACACCGGTGTGGTCGATACCGAGGTGTGGGACGAGGTCCACGCTTGCTTGGGGCCGGTTCCATATAGGTGTGACGCCGTCAGGCCCACCCGTGTGGTGAGACATCACCGCGTACGAGTGAACCTGAACTCGCGTCATGGGTTCGTCCGTGGTGGCACCGCGATGGCCGCCGCCGCCCATACAACAAGGATCAGAACCCCGCCTCCCGACTCCAACAGCACCAAGCCGATCAAGGTGCCGAACACGACGACAGCGGGCCATCGTGGATGCCCGGCGGCCAAGAAGGCAGCCAGGCCCAACAACGTAAGCATCATCAGGGAGATCGCGACGTAGTAGACACTCCCAGCCGCCTCAACACCCAGCCCGACCTCGACGAAGTTGGCGATCGCCGCGACGACGGCTCCAAGCGCGGCTATCACGAGCAGAACCCGGGAGATCCGTCCGCCGCATCGACTCAGACCCAACAGCAAGACCAAGCCCACGGGTAGCAGGGCGAGTCCGAGGCTGACGCCGACCACCGCCAACCAATCCGACGCGCCTGCGGGATCGGTGAAGTTCGGGTCAGTGAACGACTGCAGCGAGCGCACGGCCCACAACACTCCCAGCAGCACAAACACCGGGCGGCCGAGCACCAATGAGGGAATGCCATCGGACCGCATGAGCGCCATCTCGTCATGCTCCCAGATGCACCGCTCTACTTCGGAAGCCCGGCCGCGCATTGGCATCACCTAGCGCGGATCGCGGCAGCTCCGGATGGCCGCAGAGCGAACGGCTTCCGGCGCGAGTCATCCTCAACGACCATGTTCGAGTCGACGACGCCCCATCGCCGTAAGCGGATCCCCGTGTGGGACGCGGTCAGATGCCGATAAGCGGGAGGGCGTCATTCCGGCCCAGTTAGACGCGCCACCGTACGTGGCGGCGTGCGCGTCATGCCTGTGAACGTGCTTGCCTGCGAGCACTTCAATCGGGCCAAGTCAACGCACGGACGACGACTCGGTGGTTTGAGCCACCAGGGCTTGCGCATACGCGATCGTGGCGGACGAGGGGCCACCGAAGGCCCTGGACAGTTTCAGCAGCCCCGGGATGCCGCCTCGCATCGATGTCTCGCCGGTCGAGCCCGCCGGTGGGCAAGCGTGTCGGTGTAGAACGTCCTCGAGGTCAGCGTCAGGCTGCTCGCCTCAGAGGTACCGGTGCCCGTCATGCCCGGCAACGTCTCACCGCGGCCAGTAGGACGGGCAACGCAGCCCAAGCGCCGGTCCGTTCCAAGGTGTTCACTGGGCGCATGGCCGTTCGGATGAAGCACCACCTCGGAAGCGTGACCCGGCAGCTGCGGTTCGAGCCCGTCCCCTACCGGGTCCGGGCCTGGCTGGGCGATGCCCTCGCCGTCGACACCACGGCGGCCTCGGTCGTGTGGGAGCCGCGTCGGATCGTGCCGGTCTTCGGCGTTCCGGCCGGGGACCTGCGCAGCGAGCTGCGGCGTACCGACCCGCAGCCGGTGCCGCCGGACCTCGCCGGCTGCCGCCCCTGCTGGCCCGACCCGCTTCGGCACCCATACCGCCCCTGGTGAGGTCGTGGACTTCGTTGTCGGCGGGGACACCGTCGACGCGGCCGGGTTCCGGCCCGAGGACCCGGAATTCGAGGGCGTGGTGTTGCTCGACTTCGACGCATTCACCACGTGGCGGATCGAAGACCTGATGCTGGTCGGCCACGCGCACGATCCGTTCAAACGGATCGATGTGATGGCCAGTGGCCGGCAGGTCGAGGTGCGGCTGGGAGACGTCGTACTCGCGTCGAGCAAACGGGCCCTGGCGTTGTGGGAGACCCACCTCCCGGTGCGCTGGTACCTGCCGCCCGATGACGTGCGGATGGACCTGCTCGAACCCTCCGACCACCGCACGACGTGCGCCTATAAGGGCCACGCGTCCTACTTCTCCGTCACGGGCGGGGAGAGGGACATCGCGTGGCGGTACCTCGAGCCGCTCGACGACGCTGCCCGGGTCGTCGGCTACGTCTGCTTCTGGAACGAGCGCACCGACCTGTTCCTCGACGGCGTGGAGGTTCCTCGGCCTGTGACGCCGTGGTCGCGGGCCGAGGAAGTCGCGAGGGCCGACCCCGACCGGCTGGAGTTCGGCTGAGCGACCAACTCAGCTCGGCGCTGGACCATCGAGTGGCCTCGCCCGGCGCACGTCATCCTTGGTCGGTGGGGCGGCGAATCGACTGTTCCCTGGGATCGAACGTTGTAGTTCCAGGCGGGGGCGTGTCATTCCACCGCGACGGCCCGGGCGCCTTAACACAAGTGCGCTCGTCGCCTTAGCCAACTGATCCCACAGGAGATTGCGGCGAGGGCGATCACGAGGACGATGGCGTCGCTCTCTAGCCAGTGCGACCCGGGCAACGCAAAGGCTGCCGCTTGCCCGAGGATCACGGCCAAGGGAACCGACAGGGCGGCGAGGACAGCGAGCGCCGCCCTCACGGCCCTCGACTTGGCTGCCGAACTCACCCAGGATGCGATCCCGGCGGCAGCCACGAGCGCCAGGAACCCGCAAGAGAACGTGACAGCCTCGATCCTGGGATCCGGTTCGGCGCCGCCGCGTGCTATCAGCACGACTCCTTGTGCGAGCCACAAGGCTCCGCCCACGAGCGCGGCCCAGGCGGCGACGCTCCGCAGGCTGATCACAGAAACCACTGTCCCGCACGAGCGCTGCGACGCAGAAGCGACGGCGCGTCACTTCGCCGCCCGCGCGCATACGCCGAAGGGCGTGCGATGCGCCGGCTCTGTTGGCGTGGTCGAGGTTCCGGGTGGTCATCCCCTTGCGGACATCGAGTCGTCGCTTGTGGACGAGCCGCCTGTGCAGGGGCCTGAATGCACTCAACATCCCGACGTTCTCGCCCGCCAGCATGCAATAGGGAGAGTGCAAGGATTCCTGGGTGTGGGCACCTTCGCTGGCCCCGGCTGCGTGCCTGATCGTTAGCCGGCGAGTGGGGCCAAGATCTTGACCAAACGCAGATTCCCCCTCTCAACCAGCCGCTTCGCTCGACGACTGCTCGCACAGATCCCCGAGGGTAGCGGCACCTCTCGGCACCGAGATCACGCGTCACTCACCCGTGCAGCAGACCCTAATGTGGGCGTTGAGCTGGTGTTGTAGGTGCGGTGGTCGAAGCGGATGTCGCCGTTGGGGTCGTGGGTTTGCTGAGGTGGCCGATTACTTGGTCCAGACCGCCGGCTGGGCAGGACTCCACTACCGTGTGCGGTCGTGGAACGCCATGATGAAGGGGACCTGTCGACAGAGAGGCGACCCGGCGATGAACATTCCGTTGGAGCGGCTGCGCGACTTTCCGCAGACCGTCCCTGGCCCCGGGCACATCTCGCTCGCCGTCGCACGCCATCAGGCCTCGTCCTGGCCGTCCTCCGAGGTGAATGCGTACGCCGAGCACCGGGCCGCGCTGCTGCACCAGCTGGTCGACGAGTCCGGGGTCGCCGTCGACTCGTGGGGCGAGACCGACGCGGCGTACCCACGCGAGGTGGTCGAGATCGTGCTGGGACTCGGCCCTACGGTGATCGCGACCTTCGGTGTCATCCTGGCAGCGCTGATCTCGCGACCCAGGAAGGCCGAACCGGTCCAGCCGACGGGCCCCAAGCCGCCCCCTGACACGAATGTAGCCCTGCCCGGCCTCGCGGTGCTTCGCCCGGACGGGGCTCGGCTCAGCATCACCTACCGGGACGGGTTGAAGCCGGCCGAGATCAACGGCCTGCTGACGGGCTTCTTGGCCGGAACCGTACCCGACGAAATCTGACCATGACGCCGTTCGAGTACGACGCGAGGCGTCGCCAGTCCTCCGTGTCCGCGGCCGATCTCCAGACGACCGACTCGGCGCTGAAGATCCACGCCACGGATGAGGCGGGCCTTCGGAAGCTGATGCTCGAGGACCCGTCCAGGCGCCTCCTGGTCGTGCTGGCCGCCGTCAACGCCGGAGGCAAGGACGGCAGCATCGAAGAGCGCCAAGAGGTGCTCGGCGCGGAGCACATCCGGATCGAGCGCATCAAACGGCCGATCGTGGTGACGCGCGGCCACGATCTGCTGCGCACCGCCGAGCCGCTCGCGCCAGAACCGGGGGAGATCGTCGTCTTCAACCGCAGCTACTACGAGGTCCCCCTCCACTCTGCACGGCACGACCGGTCCAAGGTCGAGGAGATGTGCGCGCGGATCGTCCGCTTCGAGGAGAACTGGCGGAGTCGGGCGTCACGCTCGTCAAGATCCACCTCCACATCGACAAGGACGAGCAGCTCCGCCGCCTCGACGCACGCCAGCGACATCCACACCTGCATCACTGATCTGCGCGGTCGGTGAAGTCTTTTCATCAAGTTCTCGCTGGTCGGTGTGTCTGGGTGGGAGTGCCCTACCTGATCGTGAGCAGACGTCGCCTGCACGGCTTCGGATGGAGTCGCGGCCCAATAGTTGATCACCACGTCAAGAGCAATGTGCCCGCGGTGAGGAGGGCGACAAGCTTGGCCACCTCGAGTCCCAGATACCAGTAGTGCGCAATCGAACGAGGCACATCTTCCCCGGCGAGAACACGATTCGAGCGACGAGCGAGGACTGGGCGCACGAGGGCGACCTGGACCACCAGCACGACGACGGCTACCGCCACGCTGACGGTGACTCGCGTCGGAGGGAGGTCGGCCACGACCCCGGCCACCAACACTGCCGCGAAGCCCACCTCGACGAAATTGAAGGTCCGGAAGACCATGCGTCCGATACCCAGCTCGATCCGGACACTCACACCAGGCACACGGAACTTCAGCGGCGTCTCCAAGAACGAAATCCCCAGCACCATGCCGACCTAGATGAACACCACGGTCGTTGCCAGCGACATCGCCGCACTCATCGCGGCGGCCACGCTGCGCCCAACAGCAACGACGACCCGTGTCCGGTCGTCACGATGCCGCGTCCACTGGACCCAGGTGCGCCATACAGAGGTCAGGTTCGGCGAACGGCACCAGACGCCGGACCGTGACTGTCGCGCCCATCGTCGACATGACACCTTGCATCAGACCGAGGTGTAGTGGGCAGATCACCTGGGCGTGCTCCTCGATGAGCTCGAGGAACGGGCAGTTTCTCAACGCGATCCCGTTCTTCCCGCCTGAGGATCGACGCTCGGGTGAGAATCCGACGTCACCCAGGATCTCGACCAGCCGGTCAGTTGCCTGGTGGTTCGAGACAGATCTCGGCGCGGTGGTGGTCTCAGCCAACTGGCTACCCAGTGCACGGCCGGACTCAACCGCCCTGTCCGTGGCCGCACAGTCCGCGCCCACGCGCGCGGCCAGGGCGTCGGCCAGCAGCATGTAGTTGCGAGGCCCAGCCGGATCCATGCCCTGATACGCCCGGAACATCAGCGGTGGACGCCCCGGCACCGCCCGAGTGGGCTCGACTCGTTCGACCCGCCCATTCTCGGCGAGCGCCTGCAGATGGAAGCGCACGGTGTTCGGATGCAGATCGAGACGGCGGGCGATGTCGAGGATGCTCATCGGCGACTCGGAGGACCGCAGTGTGTCCAGGATGTCGCGACGCCGATCGGTCACGATCACTCCCCCTGCGACGGCAGCCCAGCCACAAGCTGCGTGTCCGCCCCCAGGGCGCCAAGCTTCGTCGCGCCGCCAGGGGAGCCCAACGGCTCCGCTCGTCCATCGAAAGGCTGGGCGAAGAATCGCTCGTTGTCGGCGAGGTAGGCGATGAGGTCCTCCGGCAGATCGTCCTCGTAGTAGATCGCCTCAACCGGACACATCGCACGCCCCGCAGTCCACACACTCATCAGGATGGATGTAGAGACTCCGGCTGCCCTCGTAAATGCAGTCCACCGGACACTCCTCGACGCATCCCCGTTCATCATCTCCACACACGGCTGCCCGATCACGTAGGTCATGATCTAGAGTTTACACAACGCAATTTTGTATTTACGAGACGGACTGGAAGAGGACCTTTTGATGACCACCGACGAACTCGACGTACGCCCGCTACGCAAACCCAACAAGCATCCGACGATCTTCGCCGCCTACGATGCCCTCGAGACCGGGGACTCCCTCGTCCTGGTCAACAACCACGACCCGATCCACCTGCACGACGAGTTCGAGATCGAGCATCCCGGAAGCTACGGCTGGTCCTACCTCGAGCCCGGTCCCAGCGTCTGGCGAATCCAGATCAGCAAGCTCGCCTCCACCCCCCTGCCTCGCCTCCTGTGCAACACCACTCTGCTGACCGCACGCGACCCCGACACCGCAGGTGCCGCATGGAGCCTCCAGATGCGCGAGCGCGATCTCGACTCCAACGTCGTCCGCCTGCCACCCAACGACACGATCGAAGCCCACGCCGGGCCCGACATCGACGTCCTCGTGCACGTCATCAGCGGCACCGGCACTCTCAGCACAGAACGAACCTCTCTCCCCCTGCAGGCCGGAGCACTGCTCTGGCTGCCACGCCGCGCGCTTCGCCAGTTCACAGCCGGGCCCCGAGGCCTCAGCTACCTGACCGTTCACCAGCGTCGCAAAGCACTGACAATCACCGGCCTCTCGGCCCACGAATGACGATGGGTGCTCGGGCGTGACCGGGGAGAGGCCCCCGAGCACTATGGCTTCTCGGTTGCCTGCTGCTCGACCCACGTTCGCCGCCGGCGCTCAACCGCGGCCATCACGGCGTGACCCGACGCCTGCACACGCAGCGGGCATTGGGCAGGTTTCAGCCAGCACGCGGTGAGCCCGGTCGTGGCGCTGGCGCATGCCTCAACGCTCAGAGCCCGGGAAGCTCCCAGTCGAGGCCAGGTTCGGGTATGTCCCGCAGGCTGATGAACGGCAGCGGGTCCGTTGCTGCCTCCGGGTTTGCCGCGAGCCAGGCCGCCACCCCGGCCGCGTTGCGACGTTCCATCTCGGCAAGGAAGGATACCCGCGCCCCTACCAGCCGGTGTGTCCGAGACGTCGACCTAGCCGCAGCCAATGCCCGGGTGCTCTCCGCCAAGGCGGCGCACAGCCGCTGATCGGTCCAACCCGACAACGATGACCCCTCGGCGACAACGCAGTCGTTGGCCGCGTACGCGAGTGCCTCCAGCACAGCGTCCCACCGAGCGACACCACCGCGCTTCCGTGTCGGACGGCGCGCCGCCCAATAGGCACCTGCCACATACGGAGAGCTGACACTCACCAGCAGCCCAAGCAGGAATCCGCTTCCCCCCAAGAGCGCGCTCAGTCCCGTGACCGCGACCACGCAACCACCCACGAGCACTGCGGCTCGCAGCAGCGCACCGCCGTTGCGTCGCCAGGAATACCGCTCGGAGTCCTCAATGGTCACGAACCTTACGAACGCTCCGATGTACCCCGCGACGACGAACAGCCACAAGGCCTCGACGGGAAAGCGCGCACCCGCACCGAACAAGCCCAGCAGTGCCACCGGCACGCAGCCGACAAGCCATGTCCCCCGGTATGCCGTCATCACGAGTCGTCGTCCTTTCGCGGCGCGCCGCCAACAGCCGAGCGATTCCTCTGCCTCCGCGGGTGGAGGTATCCGGGCTGGCGACGCCACCTCAGCGGCGTTGCCCGGCGAGCTCCACGATGAGCCAACCGAACGCCGATAGTCTGTGGTCGACGTCGGTAATCTAGGCCTGCAGATGTTGCCGGGCGCAGGCAATGCGGATGCCAGTCGGACGGGCTACGGTCCGGACATGATCAAGAGTGGGACGACGACGACAGCTTCGGCCTCGGCCGAACCTGCGCACGTCCCCTCCGGCGCCGCACTTCTCGCCGTCGAGCTCAGCGAGGTCTCCCGGGGCATCAGCGGACTTGACGTGCTGCGCCGCAGCGTCGACCGCGCCCCGCCGCTGACTTCCTGACCGCGAACTCGGCCCTACCGCAGCAAACTCATCGCGCCTGATCTTCGCAAACAGGACCTGGGTCTGCTCGGCATCGTTCGCCGGTCCTCGCACACCCCTACTCGCAAGGCGCGTCGAACCTGGTTCGGCGTGCCATCAGTGCTTGGAACAGGAACGCCATGACCACAATGATCGCTCCCACGGCTCGTCCCTCCCGCAGACAGGCCCGCACCGCCGTCCCCTCCTCTGCTCGTCGCGCGCCGGCACACTTGCACAAGGCGCTGCACGCCGAGGCCAGGAAGCGCAGCGAACAGCTCGAACAGCCCGCTCCCGCCCTTGATGACGCCCTTGGGCATGCCCTGCTGGCGGCCGCGCAGCGCACCATGGCCGAGGTGGGTGAGGCACTGAACCGATGGGCAGAAGGTTCCTATGGCCTGTGTCTGAGGTGCGACAACGAGATCCCAGTTGCCCGGCTCGAGCTACGGCCGTGGGCACCGCATTGCGTCGATTGCGCCAGGCGGTGAGTGCGATGCAGAGCTCTAGTTCACACCGCACCGGAACGAACCCCAAGCGCCGCAAACCGGCAACCAGACTGCTCAGCGCCGTCTTCGCGGCAGCAATGACGCTCTCAGCATGCGCCGTCAGCGAACCCAGCCAGACCAGCCGCGGGTCGACTGCCCCCAACGACTTCTCGACAGGCCATGTCGACCAGCGGCTCTCCGACACACTGCCCGCTCACATTCGCGGGAACCGCACGATCCGAGTCGCAAGCACCTTCGAGCACTCGCCGTTCGAGTACTACGACACCGAAGGCGAGCCCATCCGAGGACTCGACAAGGACATCGGCGACGCCCTGAGCGCCAGGCTCGGCGTGCAGCTCCAGTTCACCAGCATGAGCTCCGAGGAGGTCATCCCAGCCCTGACCAGCAACTGCGTCGACATGGCGATGTCGATGACCGGCGACCCCGATGCGGGCGCCCACGTCGACTTCGTCGACTACTTCACCGCCGGCGGAGGCTTCCTGGTGAAGAAGGGCAACCCCAAGAACGTCCAGGACCTCGATGACATATGCGGCTTGACCGTCGCCATCGTCAAGGGCACCCCCGAAGTCCAGGACGCGAAGAGGGCCAGCGACGACTGCGATGCGGCCGGCAAGGCCCCGGTCAAGCAGGACCTCTACCCCGCCGCCAGCAAGGTCGTCGTCGCGCTCGAGAACACGAACGCGGACATCGCCATGATCGACACCTTCGCCGGCGCCTACATCGCCGAGCAGAGGCAAGCCCAGTTCGAGGTGCCCGGCTCCTCATACGCTCCCCGCCCCTACGGCATCGTCCTTCCCAAGGCCTCCACGCAGCTCACCAACGCACTGAAGGCAACCATCGACGCCCTCATCGCCGACGGAACGTACGACGACATCCTCGCCAAATGGGGCCAGCAGACAGGAGCGGTGACAGCAGCCAGCGTCAACGACGGCGTCGATCCCGCGTGACCGACACCCGCACCCACGGACCCACGAAGGACCCAATCGTGAACACTTTCCGAAACCACCCCCCGCAAACCAGCCCCCGGCTGCCTCCTCTACACAGACAGCCGAGATCGGCCCCGCCGCAAGTCCACGCACACAGGCGGCCGCGATGAGCACGGCCGCGGCTGGACATCACCCCAATACGCCGACGACCGCGATCCCGACCGAACCGTCCCACGCGCCAAGTGGGCCTGCTCTACTCGCGCTCGAACTCCACCAAAGTGCACGCGGCATCCGCGGCCTCGACCTGCTTCGACGCGGCGTCAACCGTGCTCCGCCTGCCCCATCCTGACCCCGGGTCCACACACCCTGGCCCGCACACTCGCGGTCACGTCCACGTCTACCTCTTGCGGGGCGACATCCCTTCCTCACGTGCGCCCATACCGGCGCCCCAACTCACCACTCAAAGGACACAGCATGCCTACCAACCGATTGCGCCGACGGCGCACCTTTCCCACACGAATACGTACGGCCCTCCTCGAGGCAGCAGACAAACGGCACGAGCAGCTCGCCAACCTTCCGCTGTCTGACCACAACGTGGTGGCCACGGCACACAGAAACCGCGTCGAACGGATCCTCACGCAGGTGCATGGTGCGGTGGACCGCCTCGACGCTGGCACCTACGGCGACTGTGACCAGTGCGGCGATGAGATCCTCGCCGAACACCTGCTGCAAATACCGTGGGCGACGCACTGCGCACGGTGCACCCAGAGATGAGACCCGCATCGCCGAGCCCGCCGATAGACCATTCCCGCTGCCCGCAGCAGGAAGCCAACCGCCCCGGAACGGGTCGTCACCTAACCAGCTGCGACTGATCGGTCTCGAGTGCGCGTGCCACAGCACGCCGGATCTCCAGCAGCCAGACCTGCTTGGTTGACCCGCTCAGCAGCTCGGCATCGCTCGACAGCACGCTCTCCCATGCCAACTCACCGCCCTGCCAGGAGGAAACGCCATGTTCACTACCTTCATCATCGTCGCTGCGCTGTGCCTGACCTATGTGAGCATCCACTGGGTCTTGCCGCGGCTCCAGCACGGGCAGCCACAGCCCGTCCACGCTGGACGAGACGCCCACATCGACGTCGACGCCACGCGAGGCAAGGCCGGGACAACGTCTCGTCATCGCGGGTGACGCGACTCGCGTCGCCTCTCATGCGCGGTTGCCCTCGTTGGGCCGACGCAGATGGTCGCGCCCCACACCCCTTCTTGGGGAACAAACCGGCAGACGAACAAACAGGCGGATCCCGGGGCTGGGGCTTTCCGGCCTTACCACATCGGAACTTGCAGAGACCCGGCAATGGACCGACCACCACATCAGCCGGTTGCACCCATCCCCCCGCAACGGGTCGTCGGACACAATTTCAATCGTCGGCCCGACCAGTGACGGCCACGCCGGAGCCCCTTCAACCGCAACCCCTCCTCCGGCGTGGCCCTCACATCTGGCCAGTCACCGCCGAAGGCGTCAGGCCCGCAGCGTCCATGTCGCGACTCGTCCAAAACTCGCCGCGCGACCTCGAATCCCTCCTGGCCCGGACCGTGGATCGAGAACAGTCGACACGTAACCCCCCGACACGACAACCGGGGAGGACGGGCGGACAACCTCGGGCCCTCAGACCGCACCATGACTATGGCCGAGTACCTGGCCTTCGCGCAGCACCGGCACGTCCTGGTCGCCCATGGCCGACATGACCGCCTACTGCGAGGCACTGCGAGGCACTGCGAGAGAGATCTCAGCGGCACGGGAGGAAATGCCTGGCCGACGCGGCTACCCCGGCTACATGTACACCGAGCTGGCCTCACCGAACGAAGCGAGCCGGCCGAGTCCGAGGCAGCCGCGGATCGCTGGCCCAGTTGAAGTTGCCGTACACGACATGCGTCGGGCAACCACACCATCATGGCTCGGTCGATCTGGAGCAGGCTCGCCCCGGCGGTCGCGATGCTGGGTCATGACGCTTCCTTCACCCGGGCTCGGGCTGTCAATGGTGAGTTGACCTCAAGGAGACCATGCGACTCGGCTGGGTCGTCGACTCGCACGTCGCGACCAACCGTGAGCACGATAACCTGCGGACGTGGCGGCGATGCGTATCCAGACCCGTGTGGTCATGCGTCGCTTCCCGAGCCCAGCTTGTAGAGCTTCATGGCCCGGCTCGCCGCAGCTGCATCGATCTTTCCCTGTCCTGCCAGTCGTTGGAGAACTCGCAGGACGATGGACGGCGCGTCGACACTGAAGTGTCGCCGCAGGGCCGCGCGTGTGTCGGACATGCCGAAACCGTCGGTGCCCAACGAGGACCAGTCCGCCGGTACGAACGGCGCGATCTGATCAGGGACCGCCCGCATCCAGTCCGTGACCGCGATCACCGGTCCACGCTGTCCGTGAAGCCGGGCAGTGACATATGGGATTCGCTGTGGGTCATCTGGGTGCAGGTAGTTCCAGGCATCGGTGACGAGCGCCTCGCGACGTAGCTGCGTCCACGAGGTCACCGACCACACATCTGTGCGAACGCCCCAGTCGGTCCACAGCATGCGCTGTGCCTCCAGCGCCCACTGCACAGCGATACCCGAGGCCAGGATCTGCGCCCGCGGGCCGTGATCCGCCTCCGCTGGGGAGTACAGGTGCATTCCGGCGAGGATTCCTTGGGCGTCGACGTTGTCGGGTTCGGCGGGCTGGGCGACGGGTTCGTTGTAGAGGGTGAGGTAGTAGAAGACGTTGGGGTCCTCTCCCTGAGCGGGTTGTCCGTACATCCTGCGCAGGGCGTCTCGGACGATGTGGCCGAGCTCGAAGCCGAACGCCGGGTCGTAGGCGACGCAGGCTGGGTTGGTCGAGGCCAGGAGCAGTGAGTGGCCGTCTTGGTGCTGGAGTCCCTCGCCGTTGAGCGTGGTGCGGCCTGCGGTGGCGCCGAGCAGGAATCCTCGGGTCAGCTGGTCCGCGGCTGCCCACAGCTGGTCACCGGTGCGTTGGAACCCGAACATGGAGTAGAAGATGTAGATCGGGATCATCGGTTCGCCGTGGGTCGCGTACGAGGTTCCGGCGGCGGTCCAGGAGGCGGCGCAACCGGCCTCGGTGATCCCTTCATGCAGCAGCACCCCTCGAGTGTCTTCCTGGTAGCTGAGCATCAGGTCTCGGTCCACCGACAAATAGTGCTGCCCGTGCGGTGAGTAGATCTTCTTGGTGGGGAAGAAGGCATCCAGGCCGAAGGTGCGGGCCTCGTCGGGGATGATCGGGACGAACCGCTGCCCGATCTCGGTGTCCTTCATGAGGCTCTTGAGCAGGCGGACGAACGCCATCGTGGTGGCCACGGGCTGGCGCCCGGTCCCGCGTGCGGTGACCTCGTACGCCGCGTCGTCCGGCGGCCTCAGCACCCTCGTGCGCGCGGGCGACACGGTTCTGCGGGGCAGGTTTCCGCCGAGGATGCGGCGGCGCTCGTGCAGGTACTCCAGCTCGCGGGATCCGGACGGCAGCGGGACGTAGGGGGGAAGGTCCGCGTCGAGGTGGCCGTCACGAAGCGGTATCTCCAGGCGGTCCCGGAAGGCCCGTGTTGAGCGACACGTTGGATGAGTACGGCGGCGTCATTGGGCGTGCTCATGACCGTCGGCAACTGTGATTTGAGGATGGTCTTCGTGTGCGTCATGACCGTGAGGACGATCTGCTGAGCTA
>Ga0075530_1000999_pt1 | contig 13461 bp, 11 predicted proteins | sample NGEPerD_2_FD_75101 | JGI IMG/M metagenome (GOLD analysis project Ga0075530, IMG submission 75101) | Arctic peat soil microbial communities from the Barrow Environmental Observatory site, Barrow, Alaska, USA - NGEE PermafrostL1-D | ecosystem: Environmental > Terrestrial > Soil > Wetlands > Peat ...
ATCATTTTGGACCAGGTCTCCAACGGCTTGGCGGTGCGCATGAGCCTCCTCTATCTGATGCTCGGCGGCAGAGAGAGCGGAGGCGGTGCCGAGTGGTCATAAATGGTCATACAGTAGCCAATATCCACCACTCGGCAACAGAACTGCTGTTTGCCGGAGCGCGCGTGATCGATCCGGCCTCGGGGCGAGACGAGATCGCGGACGTGCTCGTCGCCGAGGGCGTGGTGCAAGCGGTGGGCTCGGGTCTCGACGCGCAGGGCGCCGAGGTGATTGATCTCGACGGGGCGCTGCTGGGCCCCGGCCTCGTCGACCTCCACACCCACCTGCGGGAGCCTGGGCGCGAGGACGAGGAGGACATCGCCTCTGCCTCGGCTGCGGCCGCGGCCGGCGGCTACACGGCCCTGTGCGCCATGCCCAACACCGACCCGGTGGCGGATAGCGCCGCGGTGGTGGAGAAAGTATGGGCGAGAGGCCACAGCGTCGGGCTGGTCGAGGTCGTAGCAGCCGGGGCGCTGTCGCGCGGCCTGAAGGGCGTCGAGATGGCCGACCTGGGCGAGATGGCGCGCGGCCGGGCGCAGGTACGCCTGTTCACCGACGATGGTCACGGGGTCCAGGACGCGCTCTTCGCCCGGAGAGCCATGGAGTACCTGTCGGGGTTCGACTGCATCTACGCCGAGCACTGCGAGGACGCGAGCCTCGCCCGGGGCGGGCAGATGCACGAGGGCGAGCGCTCGATGGCGCTGGGACTGAGGGGCATCCCCGCCGAAGCCGAGGAGCTGATGGCGGCGCGCGATATCGCCCTGGCAAAGCTCACCGGCTGCCGGCTCCACCTGCTGCACATCTCGACCGCCGGCACGGTCGAGCTCGTCCGCCGAGCCAAGGCCGAGGGCGTGGCTGTGACCGCGGAGGCGACGCCTCACCACTTCACGCTGACCGATGCCGCACTCGAGGGCTACGACCCCAACGCCAAGGTCAACCCCCCGCTGCGGACAGAGCGCGACCGGGCCGCGGTTTTAGCGGGGCTCGCCGACGGCACTATCGACGCGATCGCCACCGACCACGCCCCCCACGCAGTCGAGGAGAAAGAAGTCGAGCTCGTGCTCGCCCCTCCCGGCCTGGTCGGCCTCGAGACCGCTCTTGGCCTCGCCGTGACCGAACTCGTCGAGCCGGGGCACCTCGGCTGGAAGGAGCTGTTCGAGCGCATGGCGGCGGCGCCGGCGCGCATCCTGGGGCTCGCGGAGCACGGAAGCATCACGGTGGGAAGCCCCGCCAACCTCGTGGTCATCGACCCGCAGGCGTCGTGGACGGTCGATCCGCGGGCCTTTCTCTCCCGCTCCCGCAACACTCCCTTCGCGGGCCGGCGGCTGAGGGGCCGGGTCCTGTGGACCGTGCACGACGGCGCGGTGACGTTCGCGGCCGAGCCCCGTGAAGTTCCAGCGTGGGTGCCGGCGTGAGTGCCGGCGTGAGGCAAGCGCCCGCCGCGCTACTGGCGCTGGAGGACGGCAGGGTCTTTTCCGGGGACGCACTCGGTGCGCTCGGGACGGTCACCGGCGAGGTGTGCTTCAACACCTCGATGACCGGCTATCAGGAAGTGCTGACCGACCCCAGCTACCACGGTCAGATCGTCGCCCTCACCGCCCCGCACGTCGGGAACACCGGCGTCAACGGCCAGGACGATCAGGCGAGCAGGCCGTGGGCCGCGGGCTTGGTCGTGAGGGAAGCGTCTGCCACCTACAGCTCGTGGCGGGCGACGGGCTCGCTCTCTTCCTACCTGGAGCGCCACCGCGTCGTGGCGGCGACCGAGATCGACACGCGTGCGCTCACGCGCCACGTCCGCAGCCGGGGGGCGCTCAGGGGCGCGCTGTCGAGCACGGTCACGGATGCCTCGGAGCTGGTCGACATCGCCCGCTCGTCGCCCTCCTACGAGGGCCGCAACTTGGTGGCGGAGGTGAGCACACCGGCCCCCTATGTGCGCGCACCGGTCGCCGTGGACTCCAACGCCCCGGCCCGTCGAGTCGCGGCCCTCGACCTCGGTATCAAGGCGAACATGCTCGACCTGCTCACCAGGCGCGACTGCGAGGTCACCGTGCTCCCGGCCTCGACCCCGGCCCCCGCCATCCTCGCCGGCGGCTACGACGGCGTGCTGCTGTCCAATGGCCCCGGCGACCCCGAGCCCCTCAGCGGCGTGATCGCCACCGCCGCCGAGCTGATCGGAATGATCCCCGTGTTCGGCATCTGCCTCGGCCATCAGATCCTGAGCCTGGCCCTGGGCGGGACTACCTACAAGCTGCCGTTCGGCCACCGCGGCGGCAACCACCCGGTCCGCCGTTCCGAGGACGGCCGGGTCGAGATCACCTGCCAGAACCACGGCTTCGCAGTGACGCCCGGCTCGCTCGAGGGGAGCGGGGCGAGGGTCACGCACGTGAACCTCAACGACTCGACGATCGAGGGCATCGCCGTGGACGGGGTCTGTTTCTCGGTCCAGTACCACCCGGAGTCCGGGCCCGGCCCCCGCGACGCCCGCTACCTGTTCGAGCGCTTCTCGGAGCTAATGGCGAGCTTCCAAGCCGTTCCCGCCCCGCTCCCCGAGCCCGCCCCGAGCGCTTAAGGTGCGTCCACACAACCGAAGGGAGCAAGCAGCTTGGGCAGAGGAGACCGCAAGTCGGTCAGGTGGAAGAAGGACAGGCAACGCAAGAAGCTGGCCCGCGGAAAGCGCGCGGCAGATGCCAGAGGGGCCGAACGCCGCCGCCGCTAGATCTTTACGCCGTAACCCACTCCCGCTTTGTCATGTGCGAGTGCTAGCGAATAAGCCGAGCTGATGCCGGCTCGCACAGACCTCACCTCGATCCTGGTGGTCGGCTCCGGCCCGATCGTCATCGGCCAGGCGTGCGAGTTCGACTACTCCGGGACGCAGGCGTGCCGGGCGTTGCAGCAGGAGGGCTATCGCGTCGTCCTGGTGAACTCGAACCCGGCCACGATCATGACCGACCCCGAACGGGCCGCGGCCACCTACATCGAGCCGATCACCGCCGACTACGTCGCCGCGGTCATCGAGCGGGAGCGACCCGATGCGCTGCTGCCCACGCTCGGGGGCCAGACTGCGCTGAACGTCGCCATGGAATTGCACTCCTCGGGCACGCTCGACGCCTTCTCGGTAGAGCTCATCGGCGCCTCCGCCGAGACGATCCGGAGGGCCGAGGACCGGCGCGTGTTCAAGGAGACGATGGCCGCCGCGGGCCTGTCGCTGCCGCGTTCGGCCTTTGCCTATTCCGTGCCCGAGGCCGCGGCCGCCGCAGAGGAGATCGGGCTGCCGGTAATCATCAGGCCCTCCTACGTGCTCGGCGGCGGAGGCTCGGGAGTCGTGTCCGATCTCGACTCTGTGCGGAGGGTGGCGGCCGAGGGGCTGCGTCTGTCCAGCATCGGAGAGGTGCTGGTCGAGGAGTCGATCGAAGGCTGGAGGGAGTTCGAGCTCGAGCTGATGCGCGACCGCAACGACAACGTCGTCGTGGTGTGCTCGATCGAGAACCTCGACCCGATGGGCGTTCACACCGGGGACTCAGTGACGGTGGCCCCGGCGATGACTCTTACCGACGTCGAGTACCAGGCGATGCGTGATGACGGCATCAGGGTCATGCGGGCGGTCGGGGTCGAGACCGGCGGCTCCAACGTGCAATTCGCCGTCGAGCCCGCCACCGGCCGCCGGGTAGTCATCGAGATGAACCCGCGCGTGTCGCGCTCGAGCGCGCTGGCGTCCAAGGCGACCGGGTTCCCGATCGCCAAGATCGCGGCCAAGCTCGCGGTCGGCTACTCGCTCGATGAGATACCCAACGACATCACCGGCGTGACCCCGGCCTCGTTCGAGCCCTCGATCGACTACGTGGCGGTCAAGCTGCCGCGCTTCTCGATGGAGAAGTTTCCGGCGTCGGGAGGGCTCGGGACCAAGATGAAGTCCGTGGGTGAGGTCATGGCCATGGGCCGCACCTTTCTCGAGGCGCTGGGCAAGGGCCGCCGGTCACTCGAACCGGAGCCGAGCCCCGCGAGCGAGCTGTCCCTCGAGCAGGTGAGCGCCCGGCTCGCCGAGCACCATCCTGAGAGGCTCGAGCTCGTCGAGCGCGCCCTCGAGCTCGGCCTTCCGCCGGACGAGGTGGCGTCGACGGCCCGGCTGAGCCCCTGGTTCGTCGCCCAGCTCGAACGCCTCGTCGAGGGACGCTGCGCGCTCCGGCAGATCCGCTCTCTGGAAGCTGCGAGCAAGACAGAGTTGAGGCGCGCCAAGCGGCTCGGGCTCTCCGATTCCGAGATCGCCTCGTGCCTGTCCTGCTCCGAGGCAGAGGTCAGGGCGCGCCGCAAGGCTCTGGGGGTGCTCCCGAGCTACAAGACCGTCGATACCTGCGCCGCCGAGTTCGAGGCGCTGACGCCCTATCTCTACTCGGCCTACGAAGACGAGGACGAAGGGCTGCCCAGTGCGGTCCCCAAGATCGTGATCCTGGGGGCGGGGCCCAACCGCATCGGCCAGGGCATCGAGTTCGACTATTGCTGCGTGCATGCCGCACTCGCCCTGGGGGAGGCCGGTTTCGAGACCATCATGGTCAACTGCAACCCGGAGACCGTCTCGACCGACCCCGAGACCTCCGACCGCCTCTACTTCGAGCCGCTGACGTTCGAGGACGTCATGAACGTGATCGAGCGGGAGCGCCCCGACGGTGTGATCCTGACCCTGGGGGGTCAGACCCCCCTGAAGCTGGCCGCCGCGCTCGACGCCGCCGGAGTGAGCATCCTCGGCACCCCGGTCGAAGCCATCGACAGGGCCGAGGACCGCGAGCGCTTTGCCGCGCTGCTCGCCGACCTCCGCCTCCCCCATCCGCCGGGGGGCATCGCCCGTTCGCTGGAGGAAGCGGTTGCCACGGCCACGACCATCGGCTACCCGGTGCTGGTGCGTCCGTCCTACGTGCTCGGGGGGCGGGCGATGGAGATCGTCTACTCGGAGCCAGAGCTGAAGCGCTACCTGGCCACTCACGGCGGGGGAACGACCTGGGCCGAGCATCCGGTGCTGGTCGACCGCTTCCTCGAGGGGGCCATCGAGGTCGATTGCGACGCGGTCTTCGACGGCGCGGAGATGTTCGTGGGCGGCGTGCTCGAGCACATCGAAGAGGCGGGCATCCACTCCGGCGACTCGGCCTGCACCCTGCCGCCCATCACGCTGAGCGAGCGTCAGATCCAGCTCGTCTGCGAGCACACCGAGGCGCTTGCCAGAGGGCTCGGTGTGCGGGGGCTCGTGAACGTCCAGTACGCGCTGAGGGATGAGACCGTCTACGTGCTCGAGGCCAACCCGCGCGCCTCGCGCACCGTGCCGTTCGTGTCCAAGGCGACCGGCGTCCCGCTCGCCAAGGTGGCGGCGAGGGTGATGGCAGGCGCCTCCCTGGCAGAGCTGCGAGACGAGGGCCTGGTCCCTCGGGCACAGGGTGAATCGCAGAGCGGACACATCGCGGTCAAGGAGGCGGTGATGCCGTTCGACCGCTTCCCCGGCACCGACACCGTGCTGGGCCCCGAGATGCGCTCGACCGGGGAGGTCATGGGCATCGACGACAGCTTCGGGCGAGCATTCGGGAAAGCCGAGATAGGCGCCGGAGTAAAGCTTCCGGCCAAGGGCACGGTGTTCATCTCGGTGGCCGACCGCGACAAGCGCGCGGTGGTGTGGCCGGCCAAGCGACTCTCAGAGCTCGGTTTCGAGATCCTCGCCACCAAGGGGACCGCGGAGGTGCTGCGGCGCTGGGGAGTGGATGCGGCAGTGGTGCCAAAAGCGGGCGCGGGTGGAGGGGATGGCAGAGATGGCGGGGACAACGTCGTCGAGCGGCTGCGGCGAGGCGAGATCGATCTGGTCCTCAACACTCCGTGGGGGCCGCGCGCCCGCAGCGACGGCTACTTCATCCGGACCGCGGCGGTTGAAGCAGGGGTGCCGTCGATCACAACCGTGGCGGGAATGGCAGCGGCGGTGCAGGCAATCGAGTCGCTCGCGGGCCGGCCTGCGCGCGTACGGTCACTGCAGGACTACCTTTCATAGCCATGCTGACCGCGGTGGGGGAGGTCCTGACTCACAAGAAATACGGCGAGCACTTCCACTCGCTCACGATCGTCGCGCCACAGATCGGCGAGCAGGTGGCGCCGGGCCAGTTTGTCAACGTCGCCTCCGACACCGACCGCTCGTTCATCCTGCGCCGCCCCTTCTCCGTCTACCGGGTGCACAAGCGCGGGGGGTGGGCGGCAACGATCGAGATCGTCTTCGACATCAGGGGGCCGGGGACCAAGCACCTGTCCCAGGCGCGCGCCCACGACACGGTGGGGCTTCTGGGGCCGTGCGGTCAGGGCTTCAAGCTGCCCACACAGCGCTCCCACTGCCTGCTCATCGGAGGCGGGATCGGAGCGGCGCCGCTGTTCTTCTTGGCGGACGAGCTGCGTAACGAGGGCCACCGGGTCGACGTGATCATGGGGGCGCGCTCGATTCATCGCCTGCTCAACGCCATCGACGTCAGACGCCTGGCGTCCGTGTCACGGGTCACCACCGAGGACGGCAGCATGGGCCAGGAGGGAGTAGTCACCGACGTGATCGACGACATGGTCGAGCGCTGCTCCTCCGACATCGTCTACGCCTGCGGCCCCCACCCCATGCTGGCCGCAGTGGCGCAGATGTGCGACGAGCGGGCCCTGCCGCTTGAGGTTGCGGTCGAGGAGCTCATGGCGTGCGGCTACGGGGTCTGCATGACCTGCGTGATCCCCGTCCGCACCGGCTCGACCCGCTCCGGCTCCGACGAGCGCGTCTACGCGCGTGTCTGCACCGAGGGCCCCGTGTTCGACGGCGCCACCGTGTGCTGGTTCGAGAACGAGGACCACGTGACGCCGGAACAGGCCGAGCCATCGCCCGGCGGCACCCCGGCCCGCACAGGGGGGGACGGGGCCCAGCAAGCAGAGCTAGCCCCTCCGGGGAACTGATGGCTTCGCTGGCGGCCGAGCTGGGCCCAGTGGCGCTCCGAAGCCCGGTGCTGCTTGCCTCCGGCACCTTTGGGGCGGGCCGCGAGGGGGAGCGCTTCGTGGAGCTGTCGCAGCTCGGCGGCATCATCGTCAAGTCGATGACTGCGACGCCGTGGAAAGGCAAGCCCACGCCCCGAATGTGCGAGACGCCGTCGGGGATGCTCAACGCGATCGGCATCCAGAACAAGGGCGTCGACTACTTTCTCGCCGAGGACCTCCCCTGGCTCAGGCGGCAGGGCGCCACAGTGTTCGCCTCGGTCGCCGGAAACAGCGTGAGAGAGTTCGTCAAGGTCGCCGACAAGCTGCGAACCGGGGGCCGCGGCATCGCCGCGATCGAGCTCAACATCTCCTGTCCCAACCTCGAGGACCAAAGCAACATGTTTGCTCATTCCGCCGAGTCCACCGCGGCCGTGACATCGGCGGTGGTCCGGGCGCTGCCGCGGGTCCCGGTGTTCGCCAAGCTGTCGCCCAACGTCACCTCTTTGGTCGAGATAGCCGAAGCCGCATTGGGCGCGGGGGCCGCGGGTTTGTCGCTCATCAACACGGTCTTCGGCATGGCGATCGACGTGGAGGAGCGTGTCCCCAGGCTCGCCGGCACGATCGGCGGCCTGTCGGGACCCGCCATCCGCCCGGTCGCGGTGCGGGCCGTGCACGAGGTCCATCGCGCTTTTCCCGACGCCCCCATCATCGGGCAGGGTGGCATCGCCTCGGCGAGCGACGCTCTCGAGCTGGTCCTCGCCGGCGCCACCGCAGTGGCCGTCGGCACCGCCAACTTCATCAACCCGCGGGCCGCGCTCGAGGTCACGCAGGGCATCGAGGCTTACATGGAGCGTCACGGGGTCGCCTCGGTCGGAGAGCTGGTGGGGGCCGTCAAGCTTGCCCCGTGAGCGAGGTTGTCTCCCCACCACCGGCCCGAGCGCGCCTTGAACCCGCTGTGCGTTGCGCTCGACACTACCGACCGAGCCGCGCTTCAGCGCCTCGCCGAGCTGACCCTCCCCAGCGCCGGGATCTTCAAGGTGGGGCTCGCCGCCTTCTGCTCCCTAGGACCCGAGGTGGTCGTCGAGCTGGCGGAGCGGCGGCCGGTGTTCCTTGATCTCAAGCTTCACGACATCCCGGCCCAGGTCGCCGGCGCAGCGGGGGCCGCGCAGGCACTCGGCGTTCGCTATCTGACCGTCCACGCCGCCGGGGGGCCGGAGATGGTGGCGGCCGCGGCCGGCGCCGCTCCTCAGTGCGAGGTGCTGGGAGTCACGGTGCTCACCAGCCTCGATCAGGCGTTGCTCGCCCGCCTCGGCGTCTCGGGCCCGCTGGGGGATCAGGTCGTTCGCCTCGCCGAGATCGCGCTGGAGGGGGGCGCCGCAGGGCTCGTGTGCTCGCCCCTCGAGGTCGCGGAGCTGCGCTCCCGCTTCGGCCCGAGTGACGCCGGAGGGCCCCTGCTCGTCACGCCGGGCATCCGCGGGCCTTACGACGACGCAGGGGACCAGCGCCGGACGCTATCGGCCCCCGAGGCTCGTGCTGCGGGCGCCGATATCGTCGTCGTGGGGCGACCGATCACCGCGGCCCCCGACCCGGCGGCGGCGGCCCGGGAGCTGCTTAAGCAGCTCGGCCCGTGACCCCGAACGGTGGTTCCTGCGCGACAGTCTCACGTCAGCCACCGTTTCCGGTGGTTCCTGTGCGACTGTCGCACGTCAGCCGCCCCGGCGGCGGTGGGCCCGGAGGCCGGAAGCCGTGACCCCGGAGCAGGTGAGGGCGCTCCTCGAGGACTCCGGAGCCCTCCTGAACGGGCACTTCCGGCTGTCGTCGGGGCGCCATTCCGACCTCTACGTGCAGAAGTTCCGCGTCTTCGAGCGGCCCGAAGCGACCCGCGCCCTCGGCGCCGCGCTCGCCGACCTGTTCGGCGACTTCGCCGCGGTGGCGAGCCCCGCCCTGGGGGCGGTCGTGCTGGGCTTCTCGGTGGCGCTCGCCAGGGGAGGGCGCAACGTCTTCGCCGAGCGCGTCGACGGCGAGCTGAAGCTGCGGCGGGGCTTCACCCTGGGGCCCGGCGAGCGGGTGCTGGTGGTGGAGGACGTCGTCACGACCGGGGGCTCGGCCCGTGAGGTGGTCGAGCTGGCGCAAGAGTGGGGGGCCGATGTTGTCGGGGTCGGCGCGCTCCTCGATCGCTCGGAAGGAGAGATCGAGCTGGGGGCGCCGCTGAGCTCTCTCCTGCGGCTCGAAGCCAGGTCGTGGGAGCCGGGGGCCTGCCCCCTGTGCGCCGCCGAAGCGCCCCTGGAGGACCCCGGCAGCCGCCGCATCTGACCCTGTGCGAGCGGCCCCGCCCGTGCCGCGCGGTGGACAAACGTCCCCGGTCCGCGTTTCACCACCGATTTCGGGGGTCAAACGTCCTCGGTCCGCGTTTGCCCCCCTTGTATCCGAATCCCTGAAACTGCCGGATCCGGCTCGATCTCCTATACTGCCGATCGCCGGAGGGGCAGGGACACGGGACCTCCGGGACGACCCAACCAGAAGCACGGTCCAAGGAGGTCCGGTTCAATGCCCTTGCCACCACCCCTCACCCAGGAGCAACGCCGGGAAGCCCTCGCCAAAGCCGCCGACGCCAGGCGGCGCCGGGCCGAGCTGAAGGATCAGCTCAAGAGCGGGAGCACGACCCTGCCAGAGCTGCTCGACCGCAGCGAAGACGCCGTCGTGGCCAAGATGAAGGTGACCGCCGTCCTCGAGTCCCTTCCGGGAGTGGGCCGCGTGCGGGCTCGCCAAATCATGGAGCGCCTCGACATCTCGGAGACCCGGCGCATGAAGGGTCTCGGGACGAAGCAGAGACAGAACCTGCTCGGAGAGTTTCCGCGGCGCTAGGGGACACAATGGGCCCAGCATGAACCTTCCCGCCCCCGGGCGGCTGGTGGTTGTGTCCGGGCCCTCGGGGGCCGGCAAGGGGACGGTGGTGCGGGGCCTGCTCGCCCGCCGGCCCGAGACGATCCTGTCGGTGTCGGCCACAACACGCGCTCCCCGCCCGGACGAGCGGGATGGAACCGACTACCGCTTTTTGAGCCAGGAGAGCTTCCGGGCGCTGGCGGAGATCGGGGAGCTGCTGGAGTGGGCGGAGGTCTACGGGCACCTCTACGGAACCCCCCGACGCCCTGTGGAGGACGCCCTCGCGGCGGGCCACGACATCGTTCTGGAGGTCGACGTCCAGGGGGCGCTCCAGGTGAGGGAATCTCTCCCGGAGGCCGTGCTGGTGTTCATCAAGCCCCCCTCCCTCGAAGAGCTCGAAGCTCGCCTCGCAAAGAGGGGAACCGAGGATGCGGGGACCCTCGCGCAGCGGACCGAAGCGGCCCGTGGCGAGCTCGATCACGTCGACCGCTACGACCACATCATCGTCAACGAGAGGGCAGACGACGCCGTAGGGGAGTTGCTCCGTATACTGGACGGGTAAGAAAGTACGCAACGGCCCAACTCCGCTCTCAACCAGCCTGTGACCAGGAAGGATCTACCAACATGATGATCGAGCCGAAGATCGAGAGGCTGCTGGATGACGTCGACTCCAAGTACACACTGGTCATCCTCGCCGCCAAGCGCGCCCGCCAGATCAACTCCTATTTTTCCCAGCTGGGCGATGGCATAGCCGAGTTCACGCCCCCCCAGGTGCCGCTGCGCGCCGACCGTGCGCCCAAGTCCCTGTCCATAGCTCTTCAGGAAGTGGCAGAGGGCAAGATCAGCTACGAACGGACCGCCGACGGCATCAAGTAGCCGCCGCGGCCGGCGCCGTCCGCCGCGAAGCGAGCCGCCCCCGGTAGCCGGCGCCACCCCCGCATCATGAGAGCGCCGGCCCGAGTTCTGCTGTGCGTCAGCGGCGGCATCGCCGCCTACAAGGTGGTCGAGGTCGCCCGCAGCCTGTCGGAGCTGGGGTCCGAAGTGACCGTGGTGATGACTCGCTCGGCGGAACGTTTCGTGGGCCGCCAGACGTTCGCATCCGTGACCGGCCGGGAGGTCGTCACGGAGATCTTCTCAGACTCCGGCGAGGTAGCACACGTGGAGCTCGCCCGGACCACCGATCTCGTGGTGCTGGCTCCGGCCACCGCCCACACCCTCTCCCGGCTTGCCGTCGGCGCCGCCGACGACCTCCTCTCTGCCACGCTGCTGATGGTCCGCTGCCCAGTGCTCATCGTGCCGGCGATGCACTCCGAGATGTGGGAGCATCCCGCCACTCAGGCCAACTGCGCCCTGCTGTCCGAGCGGGGGGGGCGCTTTTTGGGGCCCGCATCCGGCCCCCTGCTGTCGGGCGACAGTGGGTCCGGGAGGATGGTCGAGCCGTCGGAGATCGTGGACGCGGTGCTCGAACTCCTGAAGGCTCCTGCTCAGCTCGCCGGGTCGCGCGTGCTCGTGACCGCAGGCGGGACGCAGGAGCCGATCGATCCCGTCCGCTTCATCGGCAACCGCTCTTCCGGGCTCATGGGATTTGCGCTCGCTTCCGAGGCCGCCCGGCGGGGGGCGAAGGTCACCCTGGTCGTGGGCGACACCTCCTTGCGGCCGCCCTCGGGGGTCGACCTCGTGCGAGTCAGGACGGCCGAAGACATGCGCACCGCGGTTCTCGAGGCCGCCGCCGATGCCGACGTGGTCATCAAGGCGGCCGCGGTGGCCGACTTCAAACCGAGCCGGGCCGTGCTCAAGAAGCTCAAGAAGGCGGCGGGCGCGCCGGCCGTGGAGCTGGTGCCCACTCCCGATATCCTCAAGGAGCTGGGCGAAAGCCCCCGGCTGAGGAAGGCCGGCTCCCTGCTGGTGGGCTTTGCGGCCGAGACCGAGAGGGACCCCCAGGAGCTCGGCCGATTAGCGGCAGCCAAGCGCACCTTCAAGGGCGCCGACCTGATCGTCGCCAACGACGTCTCGAGCTCGGACTCCGGGTTCGGGGCTCGCACGAACCGTGCTGTGATCGCAGGCCCCGAGGGGACCGTGGATGTCGGGCTGGTGACCAAGACGGCCCTGGCCGAGGCCGTGATGGATGAAGTTGTGCGACTACTGAAGGGGCGAGCAGATGCCTGAGGACATAAAGGTGAGGACCGTCGCCGAGCTCATGAGCCACCCGGTCGTGACCGCCTCGGAATCGGACACCATCGCAGAGGTGGGCAAGCGCATGATGGAGGTCGGGGTGGGATCAGTGGTCGTGGTCGAGTCGGGCCGGGTCACGGGAATCCTGACCGAGCGCGACTTGGTGCGGTTCGCGGCCGAGGGGGGCCAGGCGGCCACCGCAACCGTGTCGCAGTGGATGACCGAGGACCCCTTCACGGCGTCGCCCGACGAGGACTCGGTCGAAGCCTTCAAGAACCTTTCCCAAGCCTCCTACCGCCACATCCCGGTGGTGAAGGACTCAGAGCTGGTGGGCATCGTCTCGATGCGCGACATGATGCGCATCGCCCGAATAGCCCCCGTCGACTTCCACGACGTCGAGATCCCCGAAGGGCTCGAGGGGGTGCACGTCGCTCACACCGACCTCGGCGACGTGCGCGGCAGCGAGGGCTTCTATCACTACCGTCAGTACAGCGCGGTCGAGCTCGCCGAGAAGAGGACTCTCGAGGACGTCTGGCACCTGATGCTCGAGGGCCACCTGCCGGACCGCGGCGAGCGAGAGGCGTTCGAGGAGGAGATCCGGGCCCTGCGAGTGCTCCCGGAAGAGGTCAAGCGGCACATGGCCTCCATCGCAACGCTCGGGGATCGCTTCGTGCCCCTGGAGGCGCTGCGGGCCGCCTACGGCGTCTATGCGTCGTCGCAGGACTTCAAGCCGAACCTGGACACGGACCGGGCCCAGCTCCGCTCCGAGGCCTTGCGAACCTGCACCGTGTTCCCGATCCTCATCATGGCCCTCTACCGGCTCCATAACGGCCACGAAGCCATCGAGCCGCGCGAGGATCTCTCGCACGCGTCCAACTACCTCTACATGCTGACCGGAGAGGTCCCCTCCCCCGAGCACGCCCGCGCCATGGAGCAGTACCTCATCGCCACGATCGACCACGGCTTCAACGCCTCGACCTTCACCGCCCGGGTGATCACCTCGACCGGCGCCGACCTCGGCTCGGCTGTGCTCGGGGCCCTCGGGGCGCTGTCGGGACCGCTCCACGGCGGCGCTCCCAGCCGCGCCCTCGACATGCTGCGGGAGATTGGCTCGGAGGAGAACGCCGAGCCGTGGCTGCGCGATGCCGTCGAGCACGGCAAGAGGCTCATGGGCTTCGGGCACCGCGTCTACAAGACCGACGACCCTCGCTCGGTGCTGTTGCGGGGTGTGGCGGAGAGGCTCGAGCCCGGCAGCCGCAAGGTAGAGCTCGCCAGGTATGTCGAGAAGAAGGCAGTCGAAATCCTCAAGGAGCTGAAGCCCGGCCGCATGCTCTATCCCAACGTCGAGTTCTACTCGGGCGTGGTCATGGAGATGATCGGCATGCCCCCGGAGCTGTTCACGCC
>Ga0075530_1001002_pt1 | contig 13444 bp, 13 predicted proteins | sample NGEPerD_2_FD_75101 | JGI IMG/M metagenome (GOLD analysis project Ga0075530, IMG submission 75101) | Arctic peat soil microbial communities from the Barrow Environmental Observatory site, Barrow, Alaska, USA - NGEE PermafrostL1-D | ecosystem: Environmental > Terrestrial > Soil > Wetlands > Peat ...
ACAGCCGACGGGCCAACCCCGTCACCCGGATGGTGTGGTCACGCCGGGCGATGTGGAAGCCGCGCATGGGTGCCGCGCAGCTCGCACGGTCCGGTGATTTCGACCTCGTAGTCGAGCCCGGCGAAGTGGCGCGTGCCGCCGACCGCGGTCTGACCGCGGATCGCGACGACGCCCTCCGCGTGCGCCCGATCGTGCTGCTGGAGGACCACGACCTGCTCGACCGGGATGCTGCCCGCGCAGACCTCGGGCTGGACCCGGACCGGCCGGCAGCGCTGGTGAGTCTCGGTGCCGGCAACCTCGCGGACGTCGGCACCGAGGTCGGCGCGGTCGTCGAGGCGCTCCTCGAGGTCCCTGACCTGCAGGTGTGCGTGACGCGCCCGGCGATCGCGGGCGGTACCCCACCGCGAGACCTCCGGGTCCGCGTGGTGACGCGCTATCCGATCACGCGCTACGTGCGCGCTTTCGACATGTCCGTGAGTACGGCCGGGTACAACTCCTTCCACGAGTCGGTCGCGTTCGCCGTCCCGACGGCGTTCGTCGCGAACACGACCCAGCTGGACGACCAGGAGGCTCGGGCCGGCTGGGCGGACGAGCACGGGGTCGGAGTGCGGGTGCAGCCCCTGGACCCGGCCTCGCTGGCTCGGGCCGTGGAGAAGCTGTCCGACCCGCTGTGGCGGCTCGAGGCCTCGGCGGCCTGCCGCGACGTGTGGCCGGGCAACGGAGCGGGTGAGGCGATGACGGCCGTGCTCGACCTCGTGCGCGGCGGGGCCGGGCTCACCTCGACGGCGTCGCGGCCGCGTGACCGGAGGTCCCGGTGGTGGTGAGACGGCTCGTCGGGTCGGTGGCCGGCCACGGCACGCGGCAGCGCGCGCTGCTCAGTGCTGCGGTGGACCGGTTCGTCGCGCCGCTGGCGGGCGGGCCACCCTCGGGGCTGCGCCGTGGCCGGGACGTCCCGCGGCAGGACGCGCGGGTCGTGCTGGTCGTGCTGGTCGACGTCGACCGTGACGCAGTGGACCGGTTGCTGGCGGCGCTCCGTGGCGTGGCGGAGCGACCAAGGTCCGCTACTCCCGTGCTCGTCGCCCACCACCGTTGGTGGCCGCTGGTCCGCCGAGCCGGGCTCGTCGTCGAGCAGCTCTTCTCCGAACCTGTGCGGCAGCGTGACCACCTCGCGGAGCTCTGCCGGACCTACGGCACCCACGAGGTGCTGGTCGTCGGCCCGACGAGCGGTACCGGCGACGTCGTGCGGCAGATCGCGGCCGGCCGATCCGGACCGGCGCGCCCCCGGCGCCTGGCGCGCCGGCTGGAGGCGTGGGCCGATCCTCCGGCATGACACCGGCAGGGCACTCTCACTGACCTGAGCGGGCCCGCTCCTCGGCGATCAGGCCGAGCAGGTACTCCCCGTACCCGCTCTTGCGCAGGGGCCCCGCCACGGTCGAGAGCTGGTCGTCGTCGATCCAGCCTTCCCGCCAGGCGATCTCCTCGATGCAGCCGATCTTGTGACCCTGACGGGCCTCGATGACGTGGACGAACTCGGTGGCCTGCCGCATCGCCTCGAAGGTGCCGGTGTCCAGCCACGCCGTGCCGCGCTCGAGAACCGTGACGGCCAGGGTCCCCCGCTGCAGGTACGCGTCGTTGACCGCGGTGATCTCCAGCTCTCCGCGGGCAGAGGGCCGCACGGATCGGGCGATCTCCACGACGTCGTTGTCGTAGAAGTACAGGCCCGGCACGGCGAAGCTGCTGCGGGGGTGCTGCGGCTTCTCCTCGATGGAGAGCACGGTGCCGTCGTCGTCGAACTCCACCACGCCGTAGGCCGTCGGGTTCGAGACGTGGTAGGCGAACACGTGCCCCCCGGCGAGGTCGTGGTTGGCCTTGAGCGACGTCCCCAGCCCGGTGCCGTGGAAGATGTTGTCGCCGAGGACGAGCGCCACCGCATCGGTACCGATGAAGTCCGCTCCGATGACGAACGCCTGGGCCAGGCCCTCCGGCCGTGGCTGCACGGCGTAGGAGATCGATATCCCCAGCTCTGCACCGTCCCCGAGCAGCCGGCGGAACTGGTCGGAGTCCTCCGGGGTGGTGATGACCAGGACGTCACGAATGCCGGCCATCATCAGGGTCGAGAGCGGGTAGTAGACCATCGGCTTGTCGTAGACGGGCATCAGCTGCTTGCTCACACCGCGCGTGATCGGGTACAGCCGGGTCCCGGAACCACCCGCCAGAATGATGCCCTTCATCGTCGACCTGCTCCCTCGCGTCGTCCGGACGGCCCACCGTGCTCGGGAGGCTAGCGTCCGCCGCGTCGGGCCGCTCAGCCACCGTCCGTCGAGCAGAACGACATGCCGTGGTGGAAGACGAAGGCCCGCTCGGCGTCACGGACAATGCTGTCGGTCGTGGGGTTGTCGCCGAGCGTCTCGCGCACCCGGTCGAGGACGGCGCAGCGCCGGTCGTCCCCCTCGGGCGTCCGGTCGCCGAGCACGACCTCCCACTGGAGGGTCTCGCTGGCCAGGAGCCGTGGATCGAGGCGGTTCGCCGTGGTCGCGGCCGCGTTCTGCGGCGTGACGACAGCGGCACCGGCGCCGACGGCGATCGCCAGCACCCCCGCCCCGAGCGCCCCGACGACCCGCTGCGCGAGGGAGCTGCGTCCGAGGAGGTGGTGCGCGGCGACGCAGACGCACACCAGGGCGAAAGCGAGGCCGGTCCACGTGATCATCGTGTGCCGGTAGGGCAGGCCGGGCTGGGTGACGATCTCCTCGGCCTGCACGGACAGGCCCATCACCACGGCTTCGCCGACCGCAACGGCCACGGCAACCAGGGCGGCACCGAGCAGGACCAGGCCCTGAGCCCGCCGGTCGGCCGCCTCGGCTCCCGGTGTCCGTCGACCTGCGGGTTCGGCCAGGTCGGCCACCTTGCTGACCGACCGCGGCCGCGTGCCCCACCACAGCGCCAGGAGGGACGCTGCGGCAACGACGGCCAGCGCGATCGACCACGCGGTCACCGGGACGGGGTAACGGTCACCGAGGCCGACGCGCTCGAGGTCAGCGCGCAGCTCGTTGCCCCCGGCGACCGGGATCGCCCCGACCAGGTTGTAGGCCATGGTGCGCAGGGCGCCGACCGTCAGCTGGGGCTCGACCCCCGTGTAGCAGTCGTTGCGTTCGCAGACACCGGCCAGCCAGACGCGGAGCGATACGAACGTGATCGCGAACGCACCGAGGAAGGAGCTACCCACCACGAGCTTCGGCCGCCAGTGCCCCCACCGGTCGCCTGGGGTGCCGACCGGTTGCAGGAGCAGGGCGAGCAGCACGGCGGGCGCGGTGATGTAGACCAGCTCGTAGGAGAAGTTGAGGAACACGGCGGCGACGACCAGGACCAGGACGGCGGGCCCGGTCGCCACCCGTGGCCGGGCCGCGACCTTGCGCAGCAGCCACAGGGCTAGGGCGACGAGGCCGAAGACCACGACCACGGACCCCCAGGTGAGGACCGCGTACGAGGTCCAGCCGTTGCGGAACTGGCTGTGCGCCTGAGAACCCGCCGCCGTGAGCAGCGCCGTGGCCGCGCCGACGAAGGCCAGGGTCCGTCCGCTGATCCGCACGAGCTCGCCGCCGGCCCCCCGGCGGCGCAGGCTCCGCAGGAACGCCAGGCACGCGCCGATCCCGAGCCCGAACGTCACCAGCTTCACGACGGCCTGGAGAACGACCACGGGCGTCGCCGTCGCTAACGCGAACTGCATCACGGCCAGCCCCACGAGACGGCGGGAGACCGACGCGAACGGGGCCAGCCGCCCGCTCTGGGAAGCGGCAGGGAGCTCGTCGTAGGTCCACTCGAAGATGCCCGGGTAGGACCCTCCTGAGGTGTGGCCCACGCGCAGGTACCAGTAGCGGTCGTCGGCGTTGACCGGCGCCGACGCGACCGGCCAGAGCATAACCACGACGCAGGTCAGTGCCGCCAGGGCCGAGACGGCGACGATGAGCCGCCGGACCTGGGAGCGGCCACGCGACGCACCGGGTCGCCGGCGCCGCTGGTCGGCAGGAGGAGGCGACGGCCCCGCTTCGGGCGAGGTCGCCGTCGTCGCGTTCGGCATGCGACGAGGGTAGTGCGGCGCCGGGCGTCCGCCGTTCCGGGTGGGACCCGCTTACAGCCGGCCGTGCTGCTGCTGGCGCATCAGGTGCCGAAGGACCTGCGCGATCCCCACCGGCAGCGGCGTGAGCGGGCGGTGGCCCATGTCGGCCCAGACCACCGAGCGCACCCGAAGGTCCTTGGTCTGCCACGCGGAGGCAGCTGACGCCACGCGCACCACCTGCGTGGGGCGACCGTGGACCCGCCTCAGCTCGGCGACGAGTGCACCCACCGTCGTCCCGTGCTCCGAGGCGAGGACCTTCGTCACCGGCGCGGGACGACCGGCTGCCGACTCGGTCCGAGCCCGGTCCAGGCAGTCGGCGACCAGCTGGCCGGCGTCGTCGGCCCAGAGGTAGTCGCGGACCGTGTCCATCGACACGTAGATGGACACAGGGGCCCGCTTCAGCTGGGCCCGGCACAGGTGCGAGATCAGGCCTTGGGTCTTCGAGAGGTTCTGGCCGAGGCCGTACAGGTTGGAGATCCGGCCGACGACGACAGGGTGACCGGTCCGGGCACCCCAGCGGTACGCGGCCTGCTCGACCCGCAGCTTGCTCTCGCCGTACGGTGCCAGTGGCCGCGGGTCGGTGTGCTCGGTGAACGGTGGTCCGGACGACCCGGCGTACACGCCGCCCGCCGAGGAGGCGACGAAGAGCGCACCCGGGCCGGGTGTGATCGCCAGCGTGTCCAGGAAGGCGTTGAACACCTCCTCCTCCTCGCGCAGCGTCGCCTCCGCCGTGCTCGGAACGCCGGTTCCGGCGCACCACGCCACCTGCCAGCCCCGCCCGGTGGACGCGACCGCGAACTCGGTGAGCGCCCGCCGCAGGCGTTGGCCGATCACGGGCGTGCCCCACGGCAGGCGGTCCTCGGGCCGCCAGACGTCGCCACGGTGGCGAAGGGCACGCTCGACGCCGGCACCCAGCAGGCCGCCGGATCCGACGACCCAGCTGAGGACGCCGGTCACGTGGGTGGCTGCGCCGGTGCAGCGCCGAGCGGACCGTCCGCCGGGTCGCTGACCACGAGGAAGAGGGGCTTGCCCATCGCCATGTTGACGGCGACGCCGATGTACTCCGCGATCACGCCGAGCGCGAACAGCACGGCGCCGGTTCCGAGCATCACGGCGACCATCACGGAGGTCCACCCCTGGATGACGACGTCACCGTTCAGCCGAGCGACGACCAGCGCGATTGCCAGGAGCCCGCCGAGGACCGCCACCGCCACGCCGAGGATGCTCACCAGACGAAGCCCCCTGGTCCCGGAGGAGAGGGCGAACCGCCAGAAGTGGGAGACGAGACGCCGCCAGGAGTAGCCCGAGCGACGGCCCGCCTCCGCCCGCAGGGTCACCGGGCAGGAGGCGGTGCGATGGGACACCCAGCCGATCGCCACGTCGAGGTAGACCCCGGCCCCCGAGTAGGCGGCGACACTGCGCCCGACCTCGCCCAGGACGAGGCGGAAGCTCTGGAACCGGGCGGGGGCGCCGCCCGCGAGCATTCTTGAGAACAGCCACTTCGCCGTCCGGCTGGCGGTGTTGCGCAGGGCACCGTGGGGAGCCGGGTTGACGGGTTCTGCGTACACGAGCGATGCCTGCTCGCGCATCGCCGTGTCCACGAAGCGCGAGATGTCGGCCGGGTCGTGCTGGCCGTCCTCGTCCATGGTCACGATCCAGTCCCCGCCCGAGGAGGCCATCCCGGCCAGCGTCGCGGCGTGCTGGCCGAAGTTCCGGCTCAGCCAGACCGGCCGGACGAAGTCGAACTTGGCCGCCAGCTCGCGGATCGTCGCCGCCGAGCCGTCGGGACCGTTGTCGAAGACGAGGAGAACCTCGCTGACCCGCACCAGGTGCCCGTCCGCCGACGGAGAGGGGTCGGTGTAGGCGACGAGCTCGGCCACCACCCCCGGCAGGCTGTCGGCCCCCTGGTACACCGGAATCGCCACGGAGACCTCGTGGACGTAACGACCGTCCGCCTCCTGCGCCATGACCCATGAGCCTACAGGCCGGGGGTCCGTCGAGCGTGGGTCCGACGCCGCGCCCGGTACGCTCGGCCGGCCGCACATTCCACGGGAGACATCAGCCATGACACAGCCCGACGTCCCGACCGGCCCGGACGCCTCCGGCAGGGAGACCCGGGGCGCCGACTACACGCAGCGCCTGGTCGGTCTGCAGACGGTCTGGTGGAAGCGCGTCCTTCCCGTCCAGGCGCCCTATCGCTGGAACGCCCGGCGGCTGCGCCTCGGTCGGGTGCTGGACGTCGGCTGCGGGCTCGGCCGGAACCTCGAGCACCTCGACGGCAACGGCGTAGGGATCGACCACAACGCCGACTTCGTGGCCCACGCTCGCAGCAAGGGGCTCGTCGCCTACACGACCGAGGAGTTCCCTGCGTCGCCGGACGCCGTGCCGGACGCGTTCGACGCGATGATGCTGGCGCACGTCGTGGAGCACGTCGACGAGCGAACGGCGGACGAGATCCTGGCGACCTACCTCCCCTACGTGCGGCCGGGGGGCGCGGTGCACGTGATCACCCCGCAGGAGCGCGGTCAGGCCTCGGACCCGACACACGTGCGCTTCTGCGACTTCGTCGTCGTGGAGGACCTGCTGAGGCGTCACGGCATGACGATCGAACGCAGCTACTCCTTCCCGTTCCCCCGGTGGGCCGGAAAGGCCTTCGTCTACAACGAGTTCAACGTCGTGGGCCGGCTCCCGGCCTGAGACCCGAGCGCCGTCCGGGGCTCATCCGCCGGTTCCAGACCACGTACGCCGCGCGTCGCACCCACGCCATCACCAGTGCCCGCGCCGACCCCGTCCGCTCGTCCGCCACGGACACGGCATCGGGCCACTCCAGGCGCACGCGACGGTGCAGCCGCGCGGCCTGCTTCGCCTGGCTGCGGGCCAGGGCGACGCTCCACTGCGTCGCGTTGACACGGAAGGCAGCGAGGGTCTCGGTCTGCGCCACGAGGTCCCCGTGACGCAGGACGCGCACGTAGAGGTCCTCGTCGATCAGGTACGGGTCCTGTGCTGACCACCCACCGCATCGCCGGACGACGTCCGTGCGCAACAGCACGCTCATCGGCTCGCCGAAGAGGTTCGTACCTGCCCGGACCACGGCACGGACCGCCTCCCGGCCGGGCACGACACCCCGCAGCCGGCCGAGACCGCGCCCGGACACGAGCACCCGGTCGTCGGCGTCGACGAGGTCTCGGCGGCAGGAGACCATCACGGCGCCGGGGTTCTCCTGCATCGCGGCGACCTGCCGTTCGACGCAGCGCGAACCGATCAGGTCGTCACCGCAGACCAGCTTGACCAGGTCGCCCGTCGCGGCGTCCGTGACGCGGTTCCAGTTGCGCTCGGCGCCGCCACCCGCCTCGGTCCGCAGGAGGCGCACCCTGTCGTCACCTGCGTACCGCTGCAGCAGCTCCCAGGTGCCGTCGGTGGACGAGTGGTCGGCCACGACGACCTCGAGGCTCGGGTAGGACTGGGACAGGATGGAGTCCATCGTGCGCTCGATGTAGTCGGCGTTCTGGAACGCCGGCACGACGATCGAGACGAGCGGCGACCCGTCCGTCACCGGGTCCCGCTCGGACGCCGGAACGAGAAGTGCTTGTGCCCGAAGAAGCTGATCAACGAGGTGACGCCCACGAACAGGAGCTGCGACACGATCACCGGCAGGCCGGCGAGCTCCACCAGGAGAGGCAGCGCCAGCAGGTTCGCGGCGAGCGCGCCCAGGTAGACGGTCTCGAAGCGGAGCAGGTCGACGAGGACGTTGCCGGTCACGCGGAACACCAACCGACGATGCAGGACGAAGGCGCACAGGACGCTGATCACGTGGGCGCACACCAGCACCACGAGGTAGTGCGCCACGCGGCCGAGCGTCAGCTGCAAGGAGACGAACGCCACCGTCCCGATGCCCGTGTTGATCGCTCCGACGCCGAGGAAGGCGACCCGCTGGTCGCCGGCCAGTCTTCGCAGCAGGCCAGGGCGGTCTCCGTCGGTCGCCGGCGCTCCCGGTGTCCCAGGTGAGCTCATGTGCCGCCGCTGGCCGCGGACCGGGCACCACGGGCCCAGTCCGTGCACTCGTCGAGCCTCGGCAGGAGGCCGCCCTCGAGGGCCGCCGACACGGTGGGGGCGGCCGCGTCCTTCGCGGACAGCAGCCGCTCGACGTCGGCCGGCCACTCGATGCCGAGATCGGGGTCGAGAGGGTGGACGCCGTGCTCACGACCGGGGCTGTACACCGTGGAGCACAGGTAGGTCATGGTGGTGCCGTCCTGGAGTGACAGGAAGGCGTGCCCCAGCCCCTCGGAGAGGTAGACCGCGCGACGGTCGACGTCGTCGAGCCGGGCGGCGTCCCATCGGCCGAACGTCGACGAGCCGACCCGGAGGTCGACGACGACGTCGAGGGCTGCACCGCTGGCGCACATGACGTACTTGGCCTGCCCCGGCGGGACGTCGGCGTAGTGCACGCCTCGTAGCACCCCGCGCGCCGACACCGAGGTGTTGGCCTGGGCCAGCTCGAAGCGGTGCCCCAGGGCCTCAGCGAGCACCTCGAACCGGTACGACTCGAGAAACGTGCCCCGGTCGTCGCTGTGCTGTCGGGGGGTGATCTCGAAGGCGCCGGAGATGGCAAGGTCTCGAATGCGCACGACCGTCTACGTTACTGCATCTGCTCCGGACCGGGCCGCCGGCGCGACTTGGCCCAGGCTTCGAGGACCGCGACGAAGGCTGCGCCGTCCGACGACCACGTGAGCCCCTCCTCTGCCGCGTTCCTGCCCGCGGCCGCGTACCGGTGCCGGAGGACGTCGTCCGCGTCGAGGGCCCGCACGGCCCGTTCGAGGGCGTCCACGTCGCCGAACGGGACGACCACGCCGCACCCGTGCTGCTCGACCAGGGCGACGGACGCGGCGTTGGGCGTGGTGACGACGGGCAGCCCGTGGGCCATGTACTCGAGCACCTTCGTCGGTCGGGAGTGGGCGTAGTTCGGCTGATCGTGCAGGAGGGACAGGCCGGCGGTGGCGCCTGCGAGAAGCGTGAGCGCGCGGTCGTTCGGCACGAAGCCGTGCCACCGGACGTCGCCGGCTACGGCTGCTGCGGCCACCGCCGCCTCCACGTCAGCCGTCGCGTCGCCGATGAGCTCCACGACGACATCTCCTCGCAGACGACGTCCGAGCTCGACCAGCTCGAGGGCGCCTCGCGCCGGGGTCAGCCGGCCGAGGTAGACGGCTCGGCCGGGCCGGCTGGGCTCCGGCGAACCGTCCGGGACCACCGTCGTGTTGGGCACCACCGGGTGGCGGCGGCTGAACCGGTCGGCGTAGGACTCCTCGGCCAGCAGCAGGTGCACGCGGCGCTCGGCCAGTCGCTCGGCCCACCGGACCACGCGTGGCAGCAGGCGCCTGGCCGCCGCCGGCAGCCAGGACTTCATCCGCAGGGCCGCGCCCGTGTCCTCGTGCACGTCCCAGACGACCACCTGCTGCCTCAGCCGGCCCGCGACGAGCAGAGCGGCCAGCAAGAGCTCGGGGTCGTGCAGGAGGACGACGTCGTGGTCGCGGCCCCGCCGGGCCAGCTCGCGGGCGGCAGCGCGCAGGGCTGCCAGGCGACGTCGACCGGACGCCCGGGGGACGTCCACGGGAGACAGGTCGCGGGGGAGGGGCCGGTCGTACGCGGTGAAGGGGGCGACCATGGTCACGTGGTGACCGGCGTCCAACAGGGCGCGTACCTGCCGGTGCCGGATGCGTGCGTCGTCCGGGTCGTGGACGACCGTGACGACGAGCACCTTCACGTCGCCCTCACCCGACGGAGGCTTTGTACGCCTTGACGACGTCCTCGGTGGGCCCGTCCATCCGGAGGGTCCCGTGGTCGATCCACAGGGACCGGTCGCACGTGTCGAGGATCGAGCGCATGGAGTGGCTGACGAGGAAGACGGTGCCCGCCTCGCCCCTCAGCTCCTTGATGCGCCGCTCGCTGCGTCGTCGGAAGTCGGCGTCGCCCACCGCGAGGGCCTCGTCGATCAGCAGGACCTGGTGCGTCGTGCTCGCCGCGATGGCGAACCGCAGCCGCGCGGCCATCCCGGAGGAGTAGGTGCGCATCGGGAGCTCGATGAACTCCCCGATGCCGGCGAAGTCGACGATGGACTGGTAGCGCTCGGAGACCTCCTCCGGGGACATCCCGAGGGCCAGACCGCCCAGTACGACGTTCCGCTCCCCGGAGAGGTCGTTGATGAGCGCGGCGTTGACACCGAGCAGCACCGGCTCCCCGTCGGCGTAGACGGCGCCCTTGGTCGGCGGCGTCAGGCCAGCCACCGCGCGGAGCAGCGTGGACTTGCCGGATCCGTTGTGGCCGACGACCCCGATGGCCTCGCCCTCCTGAGCGCTGAAGCTGACGCCCCGCAACGCGTGCACGGTGCGCGACCGTCGGACTCCGGGTGCCCGGCGGAGCAGCTTGCGCTTGGTCTTGTCGCGCCGCCCCGTCGCGAAGACGCGGTAGTCGACATGGAGGTCCTCCACGACCACCGTCTGCCGGCCCGGGCCGGGCTGGTGGTGCACAGCCTCACTCACGGCCGTAGCGCTCCTCGGCGGGCCAGAAGAAGAAGAAGCCGCCGACGAACAGCAGCCCGGCCCACCCCACGCCGAACCACCAGGCCTCGGGCGGGGCCGGCAGGTCGACGAGGAAGGCTCCGCGGACCAGGCTGATGTACACGTGCACCGGGTTCGCCTGCAGCACCCCGGCGACAAGCGGGTCGGAGACCACGCGATCGATCGAGTAGAAGATCCCACTGGCGTAGAACAACAGCCTGGTCACGAACGGGATCAGCTGGGCGACGTCTCGCACGTGGATCGTCAGCCGCGCGGCCACGAAGGCGACTCCGGTGTTGAACACCGTCGCGAGGAGCAGAGCCGGCACGACCATCAGCCAGTGCAGCCGGATGCCCTCACCGGTAGCGACGGCCAGCAGGGCGAGAACGGCCATCATCGGCACCAGGCCGTACGCCCGCTGCAGTACGGTCGCCACCGGCAGCATGGCCCGGGGAAAGTGCAGGCTCCGCACGAGCCCGAGGTTTCCCGTGATCGACTTGGCGCCATCGGACAGGCTCGCCGCGAAGAACTGGAACACGAAGATCCCGGCCACGAGGAACGGCACGAAGTTCTCCGGGCGGCTGCTGCTCGGAAGCAGCAGCCCGAAGACCAGACCGTAGACGGCGGCGTTGATCAGCGGCTTGATGACGATCCAGGCAGCCCCGAGGCGGTCCTGCTCGTTCTCGGCCCGGAAGCGGGACCGCGCGAGCTCGATCGTGAAGTGACGGCGCCGCCACAGCAGGCCCAGGTAGGCGCTCAGCCGGGGTCGTCCGCCCAGCCGCGGCAGGTGGTCGTGCGCGGCGAGGTCCGTCACAGCCGCTCCACCGTGGGCCCGTCCTCGAGGCGGCCACGCGTGTCGAGGACCAGCGCCGCGGACCGGGCGAGGGACTCTAGGTCGTACGACGAGTGGTGCTGCATCACGATGACGAGGTCGGCCTTGCGCGCCGCGTCGTCGAGGTCCGCGACCGTGGTCAGCTCGGCGCCGCCGACCCGCCAGGTCCGGACCAGCGGGTCGTGGTAGCTCAGGTCCGCTCCCGCATCCAGGAGCTGTTCGGCCAGGGGCACGGCGGGAGACTCCCGCTCATCGCCGATGTCGGCCTTGTACGTGACCCCGGCCAGGAGCACCGACGAGCCGCGCATCGGCTTGCTCACGCCGTTGAGCAGGTCCATCGCCCGTCGGACGACGTAGGCGGGCATGCCGTTGTTGATCTCCTGCGCCAGCTCGACGAAGCGGATCGGGTAGCCGAGCTTGGCGCGCACCGCGTAGCTCAGGTAGTTCGGGTCGATCGGGATGCAGTGCCCGCCGACCCCGGGGCCGGGGTAGAAGGGCTGGAACCCGAAGGGCTTGCTGGAGGCGCAGCGGATCACGTCCCACAGGTCGATGTCGAGCTCGTGGCAGAACTTCGCCATCTCGTTGACCAGCGCGATGTTGACGTGCCGGTAGGTGTTCTCCAGCAGCTTCGACATCTCCGCCTCGCGGCTGCCCTGTGCCACGACGACCTCGTCGACGAGCCGGCTGTAGAACTCGTCGGCACGCTGCGTGCACGCGGGCGTCACGCCGCCCACGACCTTGGGCGTGTTGCGGAAGCCGTACTTGGCGTTGCCGGGATCGATCCGCTCCGGCGAGAAGGCGAGGTTGAAGTCCTGGCCCGCGACGAGTCCTCCCTTCTCGAGGACGGGGCGGACGAGGTCGTCGGTCGTTCCCGGGTAGGTCGTCGACTCCAGCACGACGAGGCAGCCGGGTCGAAGGTTGTCAGCGATGCTCGTCGTGGCCGAGAGCACGGCTTCGAGATCCGGTCCGCCGTCAGCCGACAACGGCGTCGGCACGCAGATCACGACCGCCTCGGACTCGGCGATCACGGACGGGTCCTGGGTGGCGCGGAAGCCGGCGGCCAGCATCTCCTGGACGTCGCCGTCGCTGAGGTCGTCCACGTGCGACCGCCCCGCGTTGATGCCTTCCACGATGCGCTCGGAGAGGTCGAGGCCGACCACGTCGAGGCCCGAGCGGCTCGCCTCCTGCGCCAGCGGCAGACCGACGTATCCCAGCCCGATGACGACGACGTCCATGGATCTCCTCCGCCGGCACGGTCGGGCGCGGCATGTTGCGGTGGTGCGTTGACGGCGGCACATTCTGACACGCCGACCGCACCCGGCCCGACGAGGCGCGTGCCGTACGCTGCACAACGCTCGCCGTCCGACGAGGTGGTCCACCGAAGATGACGCTGTCTGCGCTGCTGGCGCACACGGACCCCGAAGGCCGGGTTCCCCCCCACGTCCTGCACCACGTGCGGAGGCTGCGAGCGGCCGGGGCTGACGTCGTGGTGGTCTCTCGCGGCCCCGCGCCTCCCGAGGTCACGCGAAGCCTGCAGGGAGTGGCCAGGTGGGAGCAGGTCGGTCCGGGCTGCGAGGACCTCGCCCTGCTGGGGCACGTCCTGCCCGCGGTGGACGACGGTGGCGACGTGATCGTGGCCACCGACCGTGTGGTCGGTCCGTTCGGCCGCGTCGAGCTCGCTCTGCCGGCCTGCTCGCCGCGCCACGTGGTGCGGGTTCCGGCGCTGTGGGTGGGCGGACCCGCCCCAGCCGCCGTGCCATCTGTCCTGCGGGCACCCGCCGGCGCTCTTGCCGACCCGGTCGTCTCCGCCCTGCTGTGGCCTGAGGCGCCGGCGCCGGCGCCGACGTGGTCGGACCTGGTCGGTGTGCTGGAGGCTGGTGGTCTTGCGCTCCGGCCCGTCTACCGGCCGATATCCGCCGACGTCGCGCGGGCGCGGACGCGACTGGC
>Ga0075530_1001007_pt1 | contig 13411 bp, 14 predicted proteins | sample NGEPerD_2_FD_75101 | JGI IMG/M metagenome (GOLD analysis project Ga0075530, IMG submission 75101) | Arctic peat soil microbial communities from the Barrow Environmental Observatory site, Barrow, Alaska, USA - NGEE PermafrostL1-D | ecosystem: Environmental > Terrestrial > Soil > Wetlands > Peat ...
CGCACCATCAAGGTCGTCCAAGCACCGCCGTGGATCGAGTTCCACGGAGCCGTCCAGATCGCCCAGATCCGCAGAACCGTTACCAGGCAGGGAAAGAAGACCGTCGAGGTTGTCTACCTCATCACCTCTGCCGACCACACCACAGCACCACCGGCGACCCTCGCCGCTTGGGTGCAAGGCCACTGGGGCATCGAAAATCGAGTGCACTGGGTCAGGGACGTCACCTACGGAGAGGACGCCAGCCAGGTCCGAACGGGGGCTGCGCCACACGTCATGGCTACCCTGCGCAACCTCGTCATCAGCCTGCTGCGGCTCGCCGGCTGGACCAACATCGCCGAGGCCCTGCGGCATCACGCCGCCGACAGCAGTCGCCCTCTCGCGCTACCTACTGCGTGATCCGCGACTTTGCCGAGGCCCTGACGTCGGCATGGTGGCGGGGTCCTCGAGACCTCCTGCTCAGCCGGCCAGCTCGAGGATCAGGTTGAACGGCGTCTGGCTGGCCACCCGCACTTGGGTGAAGCCGGCCTCGCGGGCTACATCACTCAACCGCTGCGGGCCGGCCTGGGCGCCGAGGGCTCGCGCGACCGGCTGCGACTGGGAGTTCGGGGTGCAGATCAGCGTGGACGCGCCGTAGAACACTCGTCCTACCGGCTTGAGGTTCTCCGCGACCGAGTCCCCTGCCATCGGCTCGACCAACAACACCACGCCCGCGGGCGACAGCGTGGAGCGCGCGTGCCGCAGCGCGCCGACAGGGTCGCCCATGTCGTGGAGGCAGTCGAAGAAGCACACCAGGTCGTACGACGACCCCGGGTACCCGTCCGCACCCGCGACCTCGAACATGACCCCGTCGGAGACGCCTGCGTCCCGGGCCGCTGCCTGCGCCTTCTCGATCGACGCTGGGTGGTAGTCGTAGCCGTGGAACGTTGAGGCGGGGAAGGCCTGGGCCATCAGAATGGTCGACGCGCCGTGGCCGCAGCCCACGTCGGCGACCTTGGCGCCGCTGGTGAGCTTCTCGAAGGTGCCGGTCAGCGCGGGTAGCCACTCGTCGACCAGGGAGGCGGCGTACCCCGGCCGGAAGAACCGCTCGGTCCCGCGGAAGAGGCCTGACTCGTGCTGGTGCCAGCCGAAGCCCCGCCCGTGCCGGAACGCCTCGGTGATCGCGGTCTCGCTCTTGGCCGCGGCGAGCACGACCTCGAACCCGCCGATCACGAACGCCGGGCTGGTCTCGACGGTGAACGCCTCGCGCTGCTCTGCGGAGAGCGACCACTGGTCGGTTCCCTGGTCGTCGGGACCGTCGTAGGTCACGTAGCCCGCGGCCGCCTGGGCCGAAAGCCACTCACGGACGTTGCGCTCCACCGTGCCGGTGTGGGCCGACAGCGTCTCCGCGTCAGTGGGTCCGAGGTCGGCCAGGCCGCGGTAGAGGCCGAGGCGGTCTCCGATGACGACGAGGGCGGCGCCGAGCGTGGCGCCGAAGTCGCCGAGGGCGCGGCCCACGAGGTCACCGAGCACCTGCTGGTCGATGGTCTGTTGCTGAGTAGTCATGTCGGACTCCTTCGTCTGGTGCCGCTCTGGGGCGGCCTCTCGACTGAAGGCTCGGTCGCGGGGGTTGCAACGACCCTGCGCCACCGCTGCAATCGGGTTGCAAGGCCCCTCGTCAGGGTGGTGTTGTCAGCGAGACGAGGAGCCCAGACGAGGAGCAGAGTCATGGACGTGGACATCCCCCGCGTGGCCGGGTCGTTGGAGGAACTACTCGCAGGCGCCACCGATCGGGAACTGCTGCGTCCGGCCGACGCCCGGTCCGGCGCCACGTTCGAGCGTCTCCGGATCGACGGCCGCGGATACTTCCTCAAGGTGCTGTCGGCCGAGGCCGACTGGATCATGCGGGTCACCGGCAACACGACCCACTGGGAGCTGACGGCCTGGCAGGCTGGGCTGTACGACGAGGCGCCGGCCGAGGTCGACCACACGATGGTTGCGATGGCGCTGGACGGGACCGGACCGGAGTCACGGCTCGCGATGCTGATGACCGACTGCACCGACGACCTGGTGCCGCCGGGTGACACGGTGCTCCCCGCCGACCAGCACGCGCGCTTCGTCGACCACCTGGCGGCCATGCACGTCGCTAAGCTCGGCTGGACCGACACCCTCGGGCTGCAGGACCTCGGACGGCGGTTCCTGTTCTTCGCGCCCGAGACCATTGCATCGGAGCTCGACGTCCCCGACGTGCCTGGGCCAGTGCGGGTCGCGGACGAGGGCTGGGCCCTGCTGCCACGTCGCGCACCCGACCTCGACGCGCTGGTCCGCCAGGTCCACGCGGATCCGCACTTCTTGGCCGAGGCGATGCGCACGACGCCGTCCACGTTCGTGGCCGGTGACTGGAAGCTGGGCAACCTCGGCTCTCGACCCGACGGCCGCACGATCGTCCTCGACTGGGCCTACCCCGGTCAGGCGCCACCGTGCTGGGAGCTCGCGTGGTACCTCGCGCTGAACCGCAGCCGACTTCCGGAGGCGAAGGAGGCCACCATCGAGCGGTACCGACGCGGGCTGGAGCGGCGCGGGGTCGAGACCGGCGACTGGTGGGACCGGCAGCTCGGACTGTGTCTGGTGGGCATCATGGCGACGTTCGCCTGGGAGAAGGCCGTCGGCGACCAGGACGAGCTGGCCTGGTGGACCTCGGCTGCTCTGGCAGGCGCCCGGTGGCTCGAGTGAGCCCGGACCTGGTGCGTGGCGCCTACCGGGGCGCCGCACGCTCCTGGGCCGACGACGCGTCGCTGGCCTACATCCCGCTCGCCCGGCACCTGGTGGCCCAGCTCGGGGGGAGGCTTCCGGGCCCGCGGGCTCTGGACGCGGGAGCCGGCACGGGCGCCGCCGGCGATGTGCTGCGGGAGCTCGGCGCCGGCGTGGTGTCGGTGGACCTGGAGCCCGACATGCTCCGGCATCGGCTCGGGGCGCGGGGACACACGGTCGTGGGTGACGTCGCCCGGCTCCCCCTCCGGTCGCACTACTTCGACGTCGCTGTGGCGGGGTTCGTGCTCAACCATGTGGCCGACCACGTTGCGGCCCTGCTCGAGCTGGGTCGCGTGACCCGGCCCGGCGGCGTCGTCCTCGCCTGGTGTTCGCCAACGAGCGTTCCGAGTTGAAGGAGGTGGTCGATGAGCGACTCCTGGCCTTCGGCTGGTCGCCGCCGGGGTGGTACACCGCCGTCCGCGAGCGCTCGGAGGCCGTCGGCACCACCGAGCTCTTCGAGGCCCGCGCCCGCGCGGCAGAGCTGGATGGCAGTGTTCGGTCCGCGGCGGTCGATGTCGGATTGGACACTCCTGAGCTGGTCGTACGGTACCGGCTAGCGATGGCCCACGTTCGGGGGTTCGTCGCCGGGCTCTCCGACGACGAACGCAGGGCGCTGGTGCGCGAGGCCGTCGCGGCGGTCGCCGCGACGCACGAGCCGTTCCGGCCGGTGGTGCTCGAGCTGGTGGCCACGGTCAGGTGAGCACGCCTGCCGCAGCCCGCTCGAAGTCCACACGATGCACCCCGGCGTGTTTCCGCAGTTGAACCGCCGCTGACCTCGCCACCGTCAACCCGTGCTGCAGGCCGGTGTCCACGGCCACGTCAGCCGCCAACCACCACGCCTCGATCGCCGCTACTTCGGGTAGGCGCTCGAGGTGCGCGTGCACCTGCTGCTCGTCGACCGCCCCTCCCATCCGCGCCTGAGCTCGCGCGTGCATGAGCCGGGCGATCGTGGCGTACCTGACGTCGCCGCGGGCAGCCGCAAGGTCGGCCACCTCGCCGGCTCGAGTGAGCGCGTCGCCGGCGCCCCCGGCGAGCAGGTGGAGCCGGGCAGCAAGGATCCCGCTGCGCTGCTCGCACCGCCACCGGTTGGACAGTGCGGGGTCCGCGAGCAAGGGTGTCGTCGCCTCGAACACCTCGACTGCGGCGGCCACCTGCACCATCAGGAGTGAGTCGACCAGGTCCAGGCGGGACTGCGCGTGGATCTCGAGGATCGGCGCGCGCTCGGTAGTCGACCGGGCCAGGTCGACGGCCCGCCTACGCCGAGGTTGCGGAGCACCCAGCTCCGGTACGCGTCGGGCATCCCGCCGTAGCGGCTGTCACTTCCGCGACGCTCCAGCTCCCGATCGAGGCGGTCCAGGACCGACAGCGCGTCGGCGGCGCGGCCAACCATTCCATAGGCGTGCGCCGTCATCTGCAGCATGTGCTCCACCCAGAACGAGTGCAGTCCCCCGGCGTCGGCCCCGAGTAGTGGCTCCAGGGTCGCCAGGGCCTCGTTGGGGCGCCCCTGATGGGTCCGGAGCACCCGGACCAGGCGGCGACGCCGCCGGCCGAGGGCGCTGGGAGCGCCATCGCCTTTTCCAGCACACGCTCGGCGGCGGGCAGGTCTCCGGTGCCACGGTGTGCGAAGGCCACGGCCAGCCGGCAGCTGGCCTTCTTTGCGGGGTCCTCGGCCAGGTCCGCGCCTGCCCGGCCCAGGAGGATCGCTGCGTCCATGTCGTGTCGGTTGCGGGCAGCCCACGCTCGCAGCTCCAGGGCGTCGGCGCCGGCCCCGGCGCTCAGGGCCGATACCGCGTCCTGGTCCGCACCGGCGAAGGCCCCGCGAGTCATCCGGACCCGGCTGCGCCGGATCCGCGACTCGCCGTTCTCCTCCGCGGCGAGTGCCTCGCCCAGCAGCGCTTCCGCCTGGTCAGGTCGAAGCGGCGGCGAGCGAGCTCGGCCGCCTCCAGCAGGCCGCGGGCCACGAGCCGCGTGTTGCCGCCCAGCCGCGCGTGACGGGCCAGCTCGAAGGGGTTGGCGTCCGGGCGGTCGGCCAGTAGTTCGGCCGCACGGGCGTGGATCCAGGACCGTCTCGCGACGGTCGTCTCGGCCTCGATCGCCTCGCGCAGGATCTCGTGCCGGAAGCGCATCCCGTCGTGGTCCTCGATGAGCAGGGCGAGGCGGATGCCTTGCTCGAGGTGGTCGATCACCTCGGACGGAGAGCGTTCGACGACGCGAGCGAGCAGGTCGAGGTCGATATCGGTACCGAGCACGGCGGCGGTGCGCAGAGTGGGCGCGGCGACGTCCGCGTCGTCCAGCCGTCGGGCGACCATCGCGCAGAGGTAGCGGCACGCTGTCGTCGGCGGCGGCTGCCAGCTCCGAGAGCAGCAGCGGGTTCCCGCCCGACCGTTCCCACAGCCCCCGTGCACGGTCAGCACCCACCAACGCCACCACAGCAGCTTCATCGAGTGGCGGCACCTCGATTCGGAGCGTCGCCGGGACCCGCGGCGTCCCAACGCCGCGCCAGAGTCCGAGGACGACGAAGCGGTGCTGTTCGGCGTGGTCCTTGACGTACTGAAACCACCCACGCACCGTCTGGTCCGCGGCGTCGACGTCGTCCAGGACAACGGCAACGCCGGCGGGTGAGGCCACCCGGTCAAGCAGCCGCGCCATGGCACCGTAGAGCCGGTGCCGCACGGTCTCGACCCGCGCACCGGGCCCGGGCAGGTCCGGCCAGCCCGCTGACGTGTCGTGGACCGCGGGCCCGAACAGCTGCCGGACGAGGGCCGTGTCGGCATCCGGGGTGAGCTCGGTGGCCGCGGCTGCCACCGCATCGGCCAGCGGCTGGAGGCCGGCGCCGGTCACGGCCCGGGTGCTCAGCACGACGCTGCCACGTTCCCTGGCCGAGCCGGCCCACGTATGGGCCAGCTGGGTCTTGCCGATGCCTGGTTCACCGGTCACGAGCACGACGACCGCCCCGCTGCGGCTGCGCGCCAGGGCGTCGTCCAGCGCTGCGTACTCCCGGTCGCGCCCGACCAGGACGGGACTCCGCTGGGGGGCCGGTCGCCGATCCTCGTCCCGCCTCCCCGCCAGCACGGCGGCATGCAGCCGGACCGTCTCGGGATCGGGGTCGGCACCGAGGTCCTCACGCAGCCGGGCCTGCATCCGGGCGTAGGCCGCCAATGCGGCGCCCGCGCGCCCGGCCGCCTGGTGCGCCCGCATGAGCCACCGCAGCTACACCTCGTCGTAGGGCCCGGCCGCCAATACCGCGTTCGCATGGGTCACGGCGTCGTCCAGCCTCCCGGTGAGGTACGCCGCCTGAGCGGCCACCTGCCGCGCGAGCGCGACCTGATCGTTCATCGCCGCGCGCGGCGCCAGCGCCCATGACGCGTCGGGCTCGTCGGCCAGCAGAGGACCCGGGACCAGCCCGAGGGCTGCCTCGGCGCGCGTGCGCGCGCCCTCCTGGTCGCCCTCACGGAGCCGCGCAGACGCCTCCCGCGCCAGGGCCGTGACCTCATCGCGATCGCACCGGTCGGCTTTCAGCGCGTAGCCGCCGTCGGAGCGCACCAGGTTGCCAGCGCCCACGACCTTCCGCGCGCGGGTCACCAGCACCGCGAGATCCGCGGCCGGGTCAGCCGGCGGCGCGTCCTCCCAGAGGTCGAACACCAGCCGGTCAGGGTGCACCGGGGCACCGCCCTCCAGGGCGAGCCGCTTGAGCAGCTGCCGCGCCTTCCGGCTCCGCAGCTCCCGCAAGTCGACGCCGTCGAGCCGGCACTCGCCCAGAAGCCGCACCGTCAGGCCCACGCGATGACAGTAGTCGCCAGCGTCGCTGGCCGGAGTCAAGGAAGCTTCAGCGGCCGGCGAACATCGAGGGCCAGCTCGGCAAACGCCAGATCCTCGCGGCCGGGAACTCCGGTGGCGGTGCCGAGGCTCAGTGGATCAGCCAAGGCAGGATCTCCTGGAGCAGCGCCTCGGCGTCGCGGCCAGCTAAGACTTGCCCAACGAACGGCTGGGGGCATGTTTGTCTCGCTGGTCCCGGGCGACGTTGCGGCTGGGGGCCATCGACTACGGGCTCCCGGACCAACGCGCAGTCGAGCAGGGTGGGCCACCCTGGACCGGGTTTGGCGGCATCTGCCTATGTGTTCTCGTCGCCGTGGGGTGCCGTCCTCCCGAACGCCGCGAGCAGCGCCACCTGCGGGTCGCCGCCCCGGGGCCCGGCAGGGCCCACCGCTCCGGCAGCGCGGTACATCTCCTCGCGCTCGGCAAACCACTCGCTCACCTCCCGAACGAGCTCGAGGTCCAGGGACAGCTCCTGGTGGGTGGCTACCGCCAGGTCCCAGGAATGTACGAGGTGGTCAGCGCTGAGCTGGCGAACGTACTCCTCGATGGGGACGATCCCGAAGGACAGGTGCACGGTGCCTCCCTCGGGGAGCCGTCGGTCGACAGCGGCTGTCGCCTCGGTCGCCGCTGCTCGCGCCACCGCCATCGGGTCGTCACCGAGGAGGTCACCGTCGAACCGGTCACCGATCTCCTCGAGTGTGGCGCCGTCGACAAGCGGTACCGTCCAGAGCTCCTCGTTGATGACGTGGTTGACGAGGGCGCGTACATCCCACTCCGCGCACGGGGTCGGGAGGTTCCACTGCGAGTCATCGACGGCTTCGATTCGCGAGCGCCAGCTCTCCACGCTCCGCCGGTGCAGGTCAGCCAGCTCCATCGCTCCCCCGGGTCCGTGAGTCAAGCGAGATCGTCGTACCTCTCCCAGAGTGCTCTCGCGCGGACCGTCTTGTCGAGAGAATCGCTCACGACGCAGCGCAAGGCGCCCAGTATGGACCAGACTGATGCTCGTGCGACACGCCTTCTTGGCTCTCTGCCTGCTGGCCGTCGGGTGCGGCTCGTCGACGTCATCGGGAAACCCGTCGCGGGACCCGTTGCCCACGATGAGCAGCAGCCCCAGGACCGCAGCGCCCTCGGTGCCCCCGTCGGCAACCCGAACCGGCACGGGCACAGGCACGAAGCTCATCACTGCCGACAGCCCGTTCGGCACGATGCTCTACGACGCCTCCGGCCAGGCCATCTACCTCTTCGATGCGGAGCACACGAGCCGGCCGGTGTGCTACGCCGCCTGCGCGGAAGCATGGCCTCCTGTTCTGACCAAGGGCGCGCCACGCGCGACCGGCAAGGTCACCCCCAGCCTGCTCGGCACGACCCCGCGCTCTGACGGCACAGCTCAGGTCACCTACGCCGGTCACCCCCTCTACCTCTACGCGCATGAGGGGAAGTACAAGGTGCTGTGCCACGACGTCGACGAGTACGGCGGCACGTGGCTGGTCGTTCGGCCGGATGGCACCCCTGCCCCGGGCTAGCCAGTCAGAGCGAGATTTGTCCACGCCTGGTCTGCTGCGTCCTGACGAGTGGCTTCGACCTGGCGTACGGGCATGGCGCTGCAGCCAGTCGAGAGATGCTCCCGGGCTTTCGGCTCATCGTGACTCCGATCAGCACAGGATCCACGTGGGCACACCGGGCTAGCCCATCTACGTCCGTGTTCGGTGATTGGGTTGCCAACCCGATCCTCCGGGGTCTGTGATCGGAATAGTCGTTTGGCCCGCCTGGATGGTGTGCCCAATCAAGGAGGAATCATGACCGCATCCGCAACGCTCAACATCGACAAACCGCAGGAGACACGTCCATTCAAGGCACACGGTCACATGGACGTCATCACCCTGGCCGACTTCACCCTGGGGCGCGGGGTCTTCGAGCCCGGTTGGCGTTGGTCCACCGACGTCAAGCCGATCGCCGGCACAGACTCCTGTCAGGTCAAGCACACCGGCATCTGCCTCTCCGGTCAGATGACCGTGCAGTTCGACGACGGGAGCGAGCTCAATATCGGACCGGGCGACGTCGTGGTCATCGAGCCGGGACATGACGCCTGGACCGTCGGTGACGAGGCCTGTGTCCTGCTCGACACCGGTGTCGCGTCGTACGCCAAGCCTTCTTGACCGTTCGGTCCGATCAGCTTCAACGCCGGGCTGGCAGGAGTTGTCAGCCGGCCGACCGCACGTGCTCCCCGGTGTCGTTCCGGGGGTAGCTGAACCGGCGTGGTGGGAGGATTCGTGCATGGCCGGTTCTCCGCACGACAGGCTTGCGCAGGGTCGCGAAGCACTCCGCGCGGGTGATGCCGTCGGGGCGCGGTCGGCGTTCGAGATGGCCTTGGCCTCGGGGGCCTCCGGTGCGGTGCTCGAAGGGTTGTCGGCCGCGTCGTAAGTCCTGCTGGAGTTTCCCCGCTGCATCGAGGAGATGGAGCGTGCGCACGCAGCGCTCCGGTCCGAGGGCGATGGGCCGGGTGCGGTACGCACCGCGCGAACCCTGGGCTACCTGCACGGAAGCACCAGCGGAGACTGGGCGATCGCCAGCGGCTGGATCGCCCGCGCGAAGACCCTCATGGTCGGCCAACCCGACTCCTCCGAGCCGGGCTGGGTTGCCCTGACCGAAGGCATGTTCGACCTACGACGCCGCCATGACGTCCTGGTACCGGGCCCGCGACAACGGCGCCATGCCCATCTATGAGTTCACCAGCCAGCTCGCCACCCTGGAGCCGCCCCCTCCAGAGATGCAACAGCTCCTGGGAGCGGTGCACGGCAACCCTGAGGCGATTGACGGGTTCGTAAGCGTGGTCGCAGGAACCGTGTCCCCGATGGAGTTCTTCTCACCCGACAACATCGGCCGCATCATGCAGGCGGCTGGACGGACGGCCGCAGTGGGTTAGGAACCTCTCGCCGGGTGGATCACGCGGTGACACGTGTCCTCGGCGATTCCCTGGTAGTCATTGCTACGGCCAGGGCGGGGAAGACGAGGACTGACACCAGTCCAGCGCACACCAGACCCGTTGCCGTCTCGGGGTTCATCCGTCCGGTGAGTGTCCCGATCTGGGTCGCGGCGACGATGAACGGCAGGCTGGTTGCCTGAAGGAGACCGGCGGCCACGGATCCCGTCGGGCCGAGCCGTCGCAGGTAGAGGAGCGCTGGCAGGCCACGGGCGAGCAGCAGCACCGCGACGTACACCGGGAGGCGCAGCAGCTGTTCGGGCGAGTGGACCAGGCCGGTGACGTCGAGCCGCATGCCGCTTGCGATGAAGAACACCGGGATCAGGAAGCCGTAGCCGATCGCGTCCATCTTCACGCGGAACTGCGGGTGGGTGGAGGAGTCGCGGTCGAGGACCGCGACGGCGGCGCCGGCGAGGAACGCGCCGAGGATGCTCTCCAGTCCGAGCTTCTCGGCGACCACCGCGAACGCGATCAGCAGCACCATCGCCGCGCGCACCCTGATCTGCGCGGTGGTGTCCTGCAACCTCAGGAGTACGCCGCCAAGCCTCATGTTCCGAGCCGTGGTGGCAGCTGCGATGCCGACCACTGCCACGATGCCTGCGAACAGTGCGAAGAGGAGGAGCTGGGATCCGGTGCCCATGCCGTCGGCGGAGAACAGCAGGGAGAGCAGCAGCACGGCCGCGAAGTCGGCAAGTGAGGAGGCCGCGATCGTGGTCTGCCCGAGTGGGGAGTCCAGGCGTCCGGCGTCCTTGAGTACGGCGACCACCAGGCCGAGCGAGGTCGCCGAGACCGTCACCGCGAGCAGCAGCGGGTCCCGGACCCAGCCGGCGGCCGACAGCCCAAGACCGGCGCCCCAGCCGATCAACAGGGACAGCACGAACCCTGCTGTTGCCAGGGGTAGCAGACCTCCACCCAGAGCACGGACGTCCACCTCGAGCCCAGCGAGGAACAGCAGCATAGCCAAGCCCAGCACGGCAACGATCTGGACCGAGAGGTCTGGTTCGAGCCACCCGAGGGCGGAAGGACCGACCAGCACGCCGAGCACGATCTCGAGCACGACGGCGGGGATCTTCAACCGCGGCGCAAAGCCGAGAGTCAATGGCGCCAGCAGGGCGATGACGAGTACACCGAGCAGGTTGGCGAAGTCGACGTCGGGCATTCACCTCAGTCTCTGCACCCGGCGATGCGTTACGTCGCCTTCCAGTCCCGGAACGCCTCGAGCAGCCGGTCCAGCGTCGCCGGGTCCACGCTCTCGGGTTCGATCCGGCCGGTCAGTCGGATGGTCTCGCGGAACTGCTCGAGATAGGTGTCGCAGCCGGGGCAGTCGCTGGCGTGCTGGACGAACCGGTTTTCGGTCGCCGGGTCCAGGGTCCCATCGAGGTAGTCGGTGACGAGCTCGACGAACTCCTCGCAGGTGAGCGCGCTCGGGCTCATCGAGACGAACCTTCGGCGTACTGGACCTCCAGCCCGGCCCGCACGGCGGCACGGGCACGGTGCAGGAGCACCCGCTGGTTCGCAGGCGTCAAACCGAGGAGCTCACAGACCTCCGCGGAGGAGAAACCGTGCACGTCACGCAGCCCGATCACCAGGCGTTGCCGCTCCGGCAGGTCGGCGATCATCCGGCTCACGCGTGCGCTGGTGTCCGCGCTTACCGCCGCCTCCTCCGGGGACGGCCACGCAACCGGGAACACCTTCCAGCCGCCCGGGTACTCGTCCTCCGGTCCGCGGAACCGGTCCGGGTCAACGGTCGGCTCATCGCCCAGGCTGCTCATCGGCACCGCGCGCCACTCGCGCACGCCACGGGACTTGGCAATGTTGGTGAGGATCCGGAAGGTCCAGGTGCGCAACGAGGACCGTCCTTCGAACGTGTCGATGCCACGGAGGACGCCCAGCCATGTCTCCTGCACCACCTCCTAGGCGGAGGCGTCGGTGGACACGTGAGTGCGCGCGACCCGCGTCATCATCGGCGTCCACCGCTCCACGAGCAGCCGGAAAGCTTCCTCGTCACGAGACCGGAGGGCGTCCACCACGGCCGCGTCATCCACCCACAATTCATAGCAGCGCAGCGTCCTGCTGCACACAAAGCAGGGCCGGACCGTCGGCCGCGAACAGCCGGCGCAACGCATCGTCCAGCTGGCCGCGACGGTCGACCCGAATACCCGTCGCGCCGCACAGCTCGGCGTACGCAGCCCAGTCGGGGTTGGACAACGAGGTGTGCCACACCGGGAAGTCGCCGGCGACCTGCTCCTTCTCGATCTTGCCCAGGGCGTTGTTGTTCAACAACACGTGCTTGACCGGGATCTCGTACTTGACCGCGGTGTTGAGCTCCATCGCGTACTGCCCGAAACCGCCATCGCCGGTCACCGCGACCACCGGACGCGACGGGTCCGCAGCCCACGCACCGATGGCGGCCGGGTACCCGAAGCCGATCGGGCCGAGATACCTCGACATCAGCACGGGCTGCCCCTTGGACTCCAGGTAGCGACCCAGCGAATAGGCATGGTTGCCGACGTCCACGGCCACCACCGCGTCGGCCGGCAGATGGTCAGAGAGCGCGGCGAAGACGGCTGCGGCCGAGACCCCACGACCCCGGTCGTCGTCCACGCGGCGTTGCTTCTCGGCCCGCCAGAGCTCCCAGCGCGCCGCCAGGTCGCCGCGCTGGTCCGTGGCTTTCGCCGCTCCAGTGGCGTCGTCGAGTGCCTGCAGCGCGAGCGATGCGTCGGCCAGGATCGGCACCGTCACGGAGTGGAACCGGCCGATGGCACCCGGCTCGTCGTCGATCTGGATGATCGGCTTGTACGACGCGATGCCGGTGTGGTTGGAGAACGACGCACCCACCACGACCAGCAGATCCGACTCGTTCATCAGCCAGCTCGCGACCGGTGTCCCACTGCGGCCCAGTACGCCCGCACCGAGCGGGTGGGTGTCCGGGACAAGTCCCTTAGCCTTGAAGGTGGTGAGCACCGGCGCCCCGAGACGATGGGCGAGGGCGAGCAGCTGTGCCGTTCCCGGGCGGGCACCGTGGCCCACCACGAACACCGGACGCGTGGCCTCGCGCAACAGGTCCGCCGCCGCCGCGACTGCCTGCGGCTCCGGCCCGATCTGCCGGGTGGTGAACCTGCCGGTCGGCGTCGCCGCCTCAGCGTCGCACGGCTGCTCCTGTACCTCGTCGGGGAGCACGAGGTGCGCCACCCCACGATGGTCGACCGCGTGTTTCACCGCGAGAGCGGCCAGCTCGGCGTGGTCGCTGCCGGAGTGCACCGTGGCGGTCGTTACCGCGACGTCACGGAAGACGGCCGAGAGGTCAAGGTCCTGGAAGGCCCCGCGGCCGATCACCTTCGAGGGCACCTGTCCCGAGATTGCGAGCACGGGAGACTGGTCCAGCTTCGCGTCGTACAGGCCGGTGAGCAGGTTCGTCGAACCGGGTCCGGCGATCGCGAAGCACGCCGCTGGACGGCCGGTGAGCTTGCCGTAGGCACTGGCCGCGAACGCCGCCGCACCCTCGTGCCGGATGCCGATGAACCTGAGCTGGCCACGCTCCTCGGCACGGCGCATCGCGTCGGCGAAGCCGAGGTTGGAGTGGCCGACCATTCCGAAGACGGTGTCGACGCCGTGAGCGACCAGGGTCTCCACCAGTACGTCGGAAACCGACCGTTGGTGGGGCACCTGATCGGGCAGACTGACGAAGACACCGTCAGCGCGCTCGTCCACGGCGTACGTCGCCACCGCGTCGCTGAAGCCTTCCGGAGGCTGCCCGCTGAGCGGGTCGTAGTCATAGCCGTGCCACGGACAACGCAGCCAGCCGTTCTCGATCGACCCCTCCCCCAC
>Ga0075530_1001008_pt1 | contig 13405 bp, 13 predicted proteins | sample NGEPerD_2_FD_75101 | JGI IMG/M metagenome (GOLD analysis project Ga0075530, IMG submission 75101) | Arctic peat soil microbial communities from the Barrow Environmental Observatory site, Barrow, Alaska, USA - NGEE PermafrostL1-D | ecosystem: Environmental > Terrestrial > Soil > Wetlands > Peat ...
ACAACGGGCCGTGCAGCGCGAGCAGGGCCAGCACGCGCTGCGCGGTCGCGCCGAGAACGAGCGGGTGCCCGCCGGGCAGGTGCAGACGCCAGCCGCCCAACAGCTGCAGCCTCGCCGTCCGCGCTTCCTGCTCCGCCACGGGGCACTCCCGGCTCGCCCTGACCCCCGTGCTCGCATCCTCCCCGCGAGGTCACCGGGGCCGTGCGGGACTTGGCAGGTTCTTTACCCGCGGTCGGCGCCCGGACGCGTGACACCCGGGTGACGACGAGGCGGTTCAGTGCGACTGCCCGCGACGTCGAGCGAACACCACGAGGAGGAGCCATGTCCCGAGGGTCGAAGGTCACCGCTGGGCAGAAGAAGAAGAAGACCGGCGCCGGGGTCACCCGCGTGCAGGAGTACCTGGAACGCTTCGGCTACCTCGGCACCGGCGACACCGAGCACGAGTTCGGCGCCCCGGCGTTCCCGTTGGGCGACGGCGACGACGCCGAGGCGCTGGAGGGTCGGGCCGTCGGCGCCAAGAAGGGCACGTTCGACGACCCCACCTCGGAGGCGGTCGCCCGCTTCCAGGAGTTCGCCTCCCTGCCCGTCACCGGGGAGGTCGACGAGGCGACCGCGGACAAGATGAACATGGCCCGGTGCGCCAACCTCGACACGACGACACTCGCCGCGTTCTCGACGTCGGGTCGCCGCTGGGCCACGAACAACCTTCGGTACGCGTTCGACAACGTCACCTCCGACATCTCCAGCGGCGAGGCCGTCCTCGCCGTCGAGCAGGCGTTCGCCCTGTGGGCGGCGTACACCCCGCTGCGCTTCACCCGCGTGGCGATGGCCGCGGGACCGGAGATCATCATCAGGTTCGTCACCGGCAACCACAGCGACGGGTACCCGTTCGACGGGCCGGGCAGCGTCCTCGCGCACGCGTTCTACCCCTCGATCCCGCCGGTCCCGGTCAGCGCGATCATGGGTGACGCGCACTTCGACGACGCCGAGACCTGGACGGTCAACGTGCCGACCGGCGCAGGCAAGTTCGACCTCGTCACGGTCGCGGCGCACGAGTTCGGGCACTCCCTCGGGCTCGGCCACTCCAGCGTGTCCGGTGCGCTGATGGCACCCTTCTACGGGGGCCCGATGCGGACCCTGCACAACGACGACATCGCGGGGATCACCAGCCTCTACGGCGGCTACCCCATCGAGCACGCGATGTGGGCCCACGGCACCGACCTGCACGTCGAGGTCGACGGCAACGTCCAGTCGCTGCGCCGGTACGGGTTCTTCACCAGGGTGATCGGCAAGCCGCGGACGACGAACTGGTACCACTTCGCGATCCCGACCCCGGTCATCACCGACAACAACCGGCTCGCGTTCGCGAGGGCGATGCTGCGCTTCATCACCGGTGGTACGAGCGCGGTCGTGCGCGACGTGCACGTCTACGACGGCTCTTCGCGGATCGCCGCGCACCAGGACGTCAACCTGTCCGGCGTCCAGCCGTTCGCCGTCTTCGGGGTGCCCCACAAGCCGAACGTCTTCTGGGGGGCCGGAGTCTCGATCGGGGTCACGACCGGCAGCGGGTCGGCCACGCAGCGCCGGATGGACTTCATCAGCGGCGGCATCGACTTCCTGGCCTGAGCCCGCCGTGACGCAGGTCAGGGTCCACAACGCCACCGGGTCGGAGCTGGCGTCCGTGCGGGTGTTCGCCCCCGGCGTCCCGCCCCGGCCGGTGGCGTTCGGACCGCTGGACGCCGGCGCGCGCAGCGACTATCAGGACGTCCCCGACGCCCGACGGATCGCCCACATCGAGGCGACGGGGCCGGCGGGGGACCTCGTCCTGCAGCCGTACGACCTCGTCGGTGAGGAACCCCTGCCACCGGGGCGCTACACCTACCGGCTCTCGGTGACGCACGGCCGCCTGCGGCTCGACGTCCGGGAGGACCCGCCGGACGACGGGTAGCCCGCCGTGTCAGGACGCGCGGGCGGCCCGTTCGACCGCGGCAGCGACGACGCTGGCCACGTCCGGGTGGAACACGCTGGGCACGATGTAGGCGGCGTTGCGCTCGTCGTCGGAGACGGTGGCGGCCAGGGCGGACGCCGCCGCGAGCAGCATCTCGGTGGTGATGGTCCGCGACTGCGCGTCGAGCAGCCCGCGGAAGACACCGGGGAACGCCAGCACGTTGTTGATCTGGTTGGCGAAGTCGCTGCGGCCGGTCGCGACGACGGCGGAGTGCTGCGCAGCGTCCACCGGGTCGACCTCGGGTACCGGGTTGGCCATCGCGAACACCACCGCGTCGTCGGCCATCGTCGCGATGTCGTCCCCGGTCAGGATGTTCGGCCCCGACAGGCCGACGAACACGTCCGCGCCGGCCAGGGCCTGCTTGAGGGTGCCGGTCACCCCGCGGGGGTTGGTGTTGTCCGCCGTCCACCGGGCGGTGTCCGGAAGGCCGTCGCGGTCGGGGTGGATCACGCCCGTGCGGTCGGCCACGACGACGTCCGCGACGCCGGCCGCCTGCATCAGCTTGAGGACGGCGGTGCCCGCGGCACCCGCTCCCGACATCACCACCCGGACGTCGCCGATGTCCTTGCCCACGACGGCCAGCGCGTTCATCAGGGCCGCGACCGTGACGATCGCCGTCCCGTGCTGGTCGTCGTGGAAGACGGGGATGTCGAGCTCGTCACGCAGCCGCCGTTCGATCTCGAAGCACCGAGGGGCGGAGATGTCCTCGAGGTTGATGCCGGCGAACACGGGAGCGATGGCCTTGACCGTCGCGATGATCTCCTCGGTGTCCTGGGTGTCGAGGCAGATGGGGAAGGCGTCGATGCCGGCGAACCGCTTGAACAGCGCGGCCTTTCCCTCCATCACCGGCAACGCCGCCAGCGGCCCCAGGTTGCCCATCCCGAGGACGGCGGAGCCGTCGGTCACGACCGCGACCGTGTTGCGCTTGATGGTCAGGCGCCGGGCGTCCTCGGGGTTGTCGGCGATGGCCTGGCAGACCCGGGCCACGCCGGGCGTGTAGATCAGGGAGAGGTCGTCGCGGTTGCGGATCGGCACCTTCGACTCGATCTGGATCTTGCCGCCGAGGTGCACGAGGAACGTGCGGTCGGAGACGTGGCCGATCTCGACACCGTCCACAGCCCGCAGGGCGTCGACGAGCTCGACGGCGTGGTCGGAGTCGCGGGCCGCGCAGGTGACGTCGACGCGCACCCGCGAGTGACCGGACGCGGTCACGTCCAGCGCCGTGACGATGCCGCCGGCCGCCTCGATGCAGGTGGTCAGCTGGCTGACGGCGGTCGGTCCGGCGGGCAGCTCGAGGCGGACGGTGATCGAGTACGAGACGCTCGGTGCAGTGGTCATGCGGCCCATTGTTGCGTGTCCCGTCCTCTGTGGACGGGGAGGACGGCGGTCAGGTGCGGCGGGCGCGCTTGTCGGCGTACATCGCGGCGTCGGCACGGTCGAATGCCGCGGCGACGTCGCCACCACCGGCGCACGAGACGACGCCGACCGAGGCGCGTACCGGGTGGCCGTCCGGGGTCACGGAGGTGTCGAGCTCGGCACGCACGCGCTCGGCGAACGTCGCCTCGTCGTCCGACCCGCCGACGAGGAGCGCGAACTCGTCCCCGCCGAAGCGCGCCACCACGTCGCGGTTCTCCCGCACGCAGCGTCGCAGGGCCGCGGCGCAGGTCCTGAGCAGCGCGTCGCCGGCGGCGTGCCCGCGGCTGTCATTGACCCCCTTGAGCTCGTCGAGGTCCACGAGCGCGAGCGTGACCGGCGTCCCGTCGTCCACGATCCGCTGGGCACGGCGCAGGGCCTCGTCCCAGGCGTGGCGACTGGCGACGCCGGTGAGGGAGTCCTGGAGGGCCTGGTTCCGTGAGTCGAACAGCTGGTCCTCGAGCCGCTCGCGGACCGCGGCGGCCTGCAGGGCCACCGCGGCGGCCGACGCGATCTGGCCCGCCACGCGCTGGCAGAGCTGGGTGAAACCGCGCGGCGAGGCCTCGGTGTGGGCGGCGAGCAGCACCCCTCCCCCGGGCGCGCTGATCGGCAGCAGCAGGTAGGAGACGACGCCGTCCTCCGGGGACACCGGAGACGGCAGGGGCTCCGAACGCGCGTCCTGGACGACGCGGCCCCCGTGTCGGCGGGCGAGCTCGGGCAGCAGCTCGGCCAGGCGGCGCGGCGAGCCGGCGAGCGCCCACCCGCGCTGCGCCACCGCGTACCGACCACCGTGCAGGTAGATGGCGGCCAGCTCGCACGACAGTGCCTCGGTGGTCGTCGACGCGACCCGCTCCAGGGCCTGGCGCAGCGGCTGGTCGAGCACCTCGGTGACCTGCTGGACGGCGTGCAGCACCTCCAGCTCGTCGGAGAGGCGCTGGGCCGGACTCGTCCCGTCGTCCAGCGCGAACAGCTCGTTCGACGCGGCGACGAGATCGGCGTCCGAGGCGGCCATCAGAGCGTGGCTGCGGTCACCGTGACCCCACACCAGCAGGACGTCGGGGCGGACGCGGACGAGGGCGGCCGTCGTGGCGTAGTAGGGCCCGACGATCCGTGAGAGCGGCCCACCGAGCAGACGGACCGGGTCCGACGAGGCGAGCGCCTGGCGGAGCAAGGGCTCGTCGCCCTGTTCCGTCTCCACGATGCCCGCCCACGAGATGCCGCGGCCCACGCCGCCCACGTGGGCCCAGGTGCCGCGCCGGACGCGGCGGAACATCAGCACGTCCGTGGCGCCCCAGCGCGCGGCGATGCGCGCGGCGGCCAGTGCCGCGTCGGGGTTGGACGAAGGACCGGGCCGCCCGGGCACGGGCGGGTCCTGGAGTCGCATCGTCACCTCCTCGGTCGCAGGCGGCTCCCCGCCGCGGGGAGGCGGCTTGGCAGCAGTATCGGCAGCCGGGCCTGGTCTCTTCAGCCGATTGGAGGCATTGGCCCGCCTCGCGCGAGGATGCGGGGATGACCACCGCACCCGACGTCGTCACCACCACCGGCCCCGGCACCGCCCGGGCCGAGGTCACCGTCGCCGCACCCCCGTCGGTCGTGTGGGCGGCGCTGGCCGACCCGACGCGGATGGGCCGGTGGAGCCCGGAGGCCGTCCGCGCCCGCCCGCACGGGGCCACCACCGGCCCCCTGGGGGTCGGCGCGGTGTTCACCGGCAGCAACCGCAGCCCCCGCGCGCGGTGGTCGACCCGGTGCGAGGTGACCGAGTCGACGCCGGGTCAGTCCTTCGCCTTCGCCGTGTCGGCCGTCGGCGGCTCCCCCGTCTCCCGCTGGCGGTTCGACCTGACGCCGGACCGCGGGGGGACGCGCGTCGTCCAGACCTGGCACGACGCGCGGGCCGGCCTGCGCGGCTCGGTGATCAAGGCGTTCGGGTCGCTCGTCCTGCCGGGTGACCGCGCCGAGCACAACGCGTCGACGATGACGACCACGCTGCGCGCGATGGCAGAGGACCTGGGCGGCTGAGCCGGTACCGGAGCCACCGGCGCGTCGGTCCCGCGATCGGAGCCCGGACGGGAGCACCATCGAAGGGACCCGGCCGGAGGAGGTGGTCGCCGATGACCGTCTACGTCGACCCGCCGCAGGCGCCCCCGCGCCTCGACGCGCTGGACCCGGCCTGGCCGCTGCTCACCACCAGCGGGTCGGCCGAAGAGCTGCACGAGTTCGCCCGGGCGATCGGGCTCGGCCGCGGGTGGTTCAGCTCCGCACCCGTTCCCTGCTACGCCTTGACGGCGGACGCGCGCGAGCGCGCCGTGCTGGCTGGTGCGCGGCCGGCACTGACCGTCGTCCCCGATCGCGCCGACACCGCCCCGCAACGCCGGCCGTGGAGGCGGCGGTCGGCGGCCTCCTGAACCAACGTCGCCGCGCCGATCGACGCGGCGGTCGCGGCCAACGTCCTCTCGGTCGGCTCCAGCGCGCAGGCACTGGCCGACCAGGGCGTCCAGATCGACCAGGGCATCGAGGGTGACGCCACGGCGACGACGGACCAGACCAGCGACATCGACCAGGGCAACGACACCGTGGACGACGGCGAGCCGGCTCCTGCGCCTGCGCCGACCGACCCGACGGACGTCGGCTCCGCGCTGGACGGCGACCTGCTGAACGTGGACGTCGACCTCGCCGCACCGATCGCCGGTGCGGTGGCTGCCAACGCCAACGTCGCTGCCCGATCGACGCGGCGGTCGCGGCCAACGTCGGCTCGGTGGCGTCGGAGGCCACGGCGGTCTCGCAGCAGGACGCGATCATCAACCAGGAGATCGTCGGAGACGCCACCGCCGAGGCGGACCAGGACTCCACGATCCAGCAGTAGTCGTCCGACGATGAGCGTTGTCTCCGGGGCGGGTGCCGCGTCGGCGCGCGACGCTGCCCCGGCGGCGTCGCGCGCCGACGCACGCCCTCCGGTACGCGCCGACGGCGTGCAGCTCCTCGGCGAGCTCGAGGGTTCGGGGTATCGCGTCGCACCGGCGCTGGCGCGGCGTGCCGACGGCCAGACGATCCAGCTGACACCGCTGCTGTACCTGATCCTTGGGGCGGCCGACGGTCGGCGCTCGATCGACGACATCGCCGCAGCGGTCGGCCCGGCGATCGGGCGCTCGGTCGGCGCGGACGACGTCCGGCACCTGATCGAGACCAGGCTGCGACCGCTGGGGGTGCTCGAGACCGAGGACGGCGGGCAGCCGGACGTCAAGAAGACCAACCCCCTGCTCGGGCTCCGTTTCCGGTACGTCGTGTCCGACCCGGATGTCACGCGGCGGGTCACCGCGCCGTTCACCTGGCTGTTCAACCCGGTCGTGGTGGCCGTCGCGCTGGCTGCGTTCGTCGCCGTCTGCGCGTGGGTGCTGTTCTCCAAAGGTCTGGCGTCCGCCACGCACCAGGCCTTCGCGCACCCCGCGCTGCTGCTGACTGTCTTCGGGCTCACGGTCGTCTCGGCGGGCTTCCACGAGTTCGGGCACGCCGCCGCGGCGCGACGCGGGGGCGCCACACCGGGGGCGATGGGAACGGGCCTCTACCTGGTGTGGCCGGCGTTCTACACCGACGTGACGGACAGCCACCGGCTCGGACGCGGCGGGCGTCTGCGCACCGACCTGGGGGGCCTGTACTTCAACGCGATCGTGGCCGTGGCCATGTTCGGCGTGTGGCTGGTCTCGGGCTGGGACGCGGTCCTGCTGATCATCGCCACCCAGGTGCTGCAGATGGTGCGCCAGCTGGCGCCACTGGTCCGCTTCGACGGCTACCACGTGCTGCCCGACCTGACCGGCGTCCCCGACCTCTACCACCGGATCAAGCCCACGCTGCTCGGGATGCTCCCTCAGCGCTGGGGCTCGCCCGAGTCGAAGATCCTCAAGCCGTGGGCACGGGCGGTCGTGACGATCTGGGTCCTCGTCGTGGTGCCGCTCCTGCTGGCATGCCTGCTGCTGATGGTGTTCGCGCTGCCGCGCATCATCGGGACGGCCCTGGCGGCGCTGGAGCGCCAGCGGATCATGCTCGGTGGGCAGTTCGCCGACGGCGACGTGCTGTCGGTGCTGGTGCGACTGCTGTCGATCGTGGAGATCGCCCTGCCGGTGCTGGGCGTCGGCTACATCATCGTGCGGGTCGTGCGGCAGGTCGTCACCGGCGTCTGGCGCGGCACGCGTGACAAGCCCGGACGCCGGGCCGTCGCCGGCGTGACGGCTGCCGCCGTCCTGGCCGGTCTGGTGTGGGCCTGGTGCGACTCCGAGACCAGCGGGTCGACCGGGACGTCGACGTCCGAGCCGAGCACGTCATCGTCGGCGACGACGACCAGCCAAGCGCCCTCGCCGACGTCCACAAGCTCGGCAACCGCCACGGAGTCGGTCTCCCCCTGAGCACACGGCGCGAGTAGTGTCGCTCGACATGGCGACCCCGACGGAGACCGAGAGGACCGAGCTCGAGAAGAGGCGCGCCGAGTTGCGCGGCAAGCACCTGCGTCCGGTGGGCGAGCGGCGGCCCACCCCCGGTGCCGGGATCCACCACGCGGCACTGATCTGCTCCGATGTCGAGCAGACGATCAACTTCTATCAGGACCTGCTCGAGTTCCCCCTGATCGAGCTGGTGGAGAACCGCGACTACCCCGGTTCGTCGCACTTCTTCTTCGACCTCGGCAACAAGACGCTGCTCGGCTTCTTTGACTTCCCGGGGCTGGGCCTGGAGCCGGCGATCGAGGCGATCGGCGGCGTGCAGCACATCGCGATCTCCGTGCCCCGGGACAAGTGGGAGCACTTGCGGGGCAAGCTGGACGCCGCCGGCGTCGAGTACGCGGGCCCGGACCGCGGCATCGAGGAATCGATGTAGATGAAGGACCCGGACGGCATCGGAATCGAGCTGCTCAGCGACCCGCTGATGTACTTCGGCGGGAAGCAGCTGGACGAATAGCCGGCGCCCTTCGACGATCGGCCCGTTCTGTCCGTTGACACGACGCTCCCGCGGGAGTGTCGTAAGGACATGAGCGAGTGGAACGCGATGACGTACGAGGGCAAGGACACGATCCTGCGCGTGGTGCGCAACGAGGCCGAGCGGCTGTTCGCGCTCGCCGAGCCGGAGAGCGCCTGGGAGGCGCCCACGGCGTGCGACGGGTGGACGACGAAGGACGTCGTGGCCCACATCGTCGACACGACCGAGGGCTACTTCGCGGCGTTCGACGCGGCACGAGGCACCGGGGAGGTCGGCGAGCCATACGGCCTGGCGGCGATGAGCCGGACGGTGAACGAGAAGGCCACGGCGTTTCGTGAGGTGTCGCAGGCGGAGATGATGGAGCGGCTGCGCAACGACTTCACGAAGATGCAGGAGATCCTCTCGGCGATCGGGCCGGAGGACTGGACCGGCCTGATGGTGACCCACCCGTACATGGGGCCGGTACCGGCGTTCTTCTACGCGGCCGGCCAGCTGATGGACTACGGGGTGCACTCCTGGGACATCCGGCAGGGCAGCGGACGGGCGCACGGCCTGTCCGGCGACGCCGCAGACTTGTTGGTGCCGTTCATGTTCGCGATCTGGCAGGGCACGGTGCGCACCGAGGCGGTGACCGAGCCCTGCGAGATCGGGATCCGGGTCGGGGGCCGCAACGCGGGCGACTTCCGGGTGTCGGTGACCGGCGAGGGACTCACCTACGAGCCGGGTGAGATCGACTCGCTGCCGGCTCTGATCGAGTTCGACGCGGGCAGCATGGTGCTGGCGGCGTTCGGCCGCAACAACTGCGGCACGGTGCGCGGTGACACTGCGGTGGCCGAGCGCTACCTCAACCTGTTCTTCCGGATCTAGCGCCGCCTGAGGACGGATTGCTCACTGAGAGCCGGTTCTGGGGTCGCTTCTCTGGCTGTCGCTTCTCTGGCCTGCGAGCGGCTTGGTGTGAGCAGGGCCCGCCCCGGCGAGCCACTGACAACGCGGCCTTCCCAGGTACCGCAGCGGCGACCGGACCGGACCCGCCGGCCCCGACCACGGCTCGAGGCCGACTAGACCTCGCTGTCGGCGAGGACCTGCGCCAGCGCGTGGGAGGCCTGGCGGATCATCCCGGGGTTGGTGTCCCAGTAGTACGGCAGCGCCGAGACGGCCTGGTAGAGCGCCCAGCCGCGCCCGCGCAGCCATGACGCGTCGTCGACGTCGAGCTCGGCTCGGAACCGGCGGCGGCTGTCGCCGGCGAACACGTTCCAGGTAGGTTGCAGGTCGCACGCGGGATCGCCTAGGTTGAGGGCACCGAAGTCGATGACCGCCGAGAGTCGACCGTCGACCACGAGCAGGTTGCCCGGGAGCAGGTCGCCGTGCACCCACACCTCGGCGCCGTCCCACGCCGGGGCGTCGAGCGACTCCTCCCACGAGCGGAGGGCAGCGCCGTCGATCCGGTCGCCGAGCTGGTCGATCGACAGGCGAACCAACTCGTCCCCTTCCGCGAGCGGTCCGCCTCGGCCGTGCGGGGGACGCGGATGCGCACCAGTCGCGTCGACCTGGCGCAGCGCGGTCACGAACGCGGCGAGGTCGACGGCCGCCTGCTCCAGGTCGTCGATCGTGCCGTTGGCGTTGTCGCCGGGCAACCACTCGTACACAGACCAGTCGAAGGGGTAGCCCTCGGCCTGGTGCCCGATCGCCAGCTGCACCGGGACGGCCAGCGGCAGGTGCGGCGCGAGCTTCGGCAACCACCGTGCCTCCTTGGCCGCCTGCTCGGTGGGCCCGTCGTAGCGCGGCAGCCGAGCGGCCAGGTGGTCACCGAGCCGGTAGATGTCGTGATCGGTCCCGTACGACTCGACCGGGTCGATCGGCAGGTCGGCCCACTGCGGGAACTGCCCGGCGAGCAGGCGACGTACGAGCGCGACGTCGGTCTCGATCTCGTCGGCATGCATCTTGGTCGCGCGCATCGACGACATCCTTGGCGGGCGCGGAGCACCGCGGCAACCGAGTTATCGGACATCGTCCCCCGGCGTGTCGGGGGGCTGGTAGTCGGCGGCCCGGTCGACCGCTCGGTAGACGTCGGAGCCGATCGGGCGGCGCATCTCTTCGGCGATGTGGCCGAGCAGGCCGGCGGTGCGCGCCAGCAGGGCGAAGCCACGCAGCTGGTCCACCCCGAACCCGAGGTCGCACAGGGCGGCGCCGCAGACTCCGGCTCCGTTGAGCGGCAACGTCTTTCCCAGCACCTCGGGGTGCACGCGGCCGACCGCCTCGAGCAGCCGCAGATGGTCACCGCGCAGGCCCTCGTCGTCCGCGATCCCGATCAGTGCCGGCGTCCGCGGGTCGCCGGTCTTGTGCACCGGGTGGCCGAGCCCGGGCACGCGGTGACCGGCGGTGTGCACGGTCTCCACGGCGTCGCGGGCGACGTCGTCCCAGCCCTGGTCGGTCGTCGGTCTGTCGGGCCCGTGGGCCGAGAGCGCATCGGCGAGGAAGCGGCCGGCGTCCTCGGTCACTCCGAGGAAGCGCGATCCCCCGCCGAGCAGCCCGGCCGCGAGCGCGCCCTGGATCGACTCCGGCGCGCCGGTCAGGGTGAGCCGAGCCGCGATCGCGCTCGGGGTCAGTCCGTGGTCGGCCAGCGCGACGAGCACGGCCTCGAAGACCCTCAGCTCGGCCGGCGTCGGCCGGCGCATCGCCACCAGCCAGAAGGCCAGCTCGCCGAAGCCGACCTGCCCCAGCAGGTCCTCCGCGAGGTCCTGGCCGAGCAGCGAGATGGACGTGGCGTCGGACGCACCGATGGAGGTCGGGTACTCGGTCACGGCTCCTCCTCCGCGTCGTACTCCCCCGCGGGGTGCCCGGTCGGCAGGCGGTGCTTGGCGACCCTGGACGTCGGCGTGCGGGGCAGGTCGTCCAGAGCCTGCCAGAACCTGGGCACCTTGAACGCCGAGAGCCGCTCTCCCGTCCAGGCTCGCAGGCCCGCGAAGTCGGGCTCGCGGCCGGGGGCGAGGACGACGAATGCCTTGACGTCGTCCTCCGTCAGGTCGGAGGGGACGGCGACAACGGCGCACTCGAGGACGTCCGGGTGCGTGGCGATCGCCTCCTCGACCTCGGTGGGCGAGAGATTCTGGCCGCGGCGCCGCAGCACCTCCTTGATCCGGGAGACGAAGGTGTAGGTGTCGTCCCCGTTCATCGTGACCAGGTCTCCGGTGTGCAGCCAGCCGTCGACCACCGTGGCGGCGGTCTCCGCCGGCATCTGCCAGTACCCGGGGGTCACCACCGGGTTGCGCAGCAGCAGCTCGCCGGCGCCCCCGGTCGCGACCGGCTGCCCGTCGTCCCCGACCACCCTGGCCTCGTTGACCGTGCCGCGCGTCGGGTGCTGGCGCACCGTGCCGAGCGTGCCGTACGGGCGGCTGCCGTGGGGCCAGACCAGGCCGTAGGGCGACTCCGAGAGCGCGTAGCCGCAGACGATCTCCAGGCCGAAGCGGCGCTCGAAGCCCTCCTGGAACTGCCGCGTCGGCGAGGGGCCGGTGTAGACGAGACGGAGGTCGTTGTCGGCGTCGTCGGGCTTGGCCGGCTGGCGCATCAGGATCTCGAGCATCGCCCCGATGGCGTTGAACTCGGTCGCGCCGTGGCGACGTGCGGTCTCGATGAAGCTGCTGGCCGAGAAGCGTTCGGCGAGAACGAGCCCGGCGCCGGCGGCGAGCGAGCCCAACACCGAGTACGCGGGGGCGTTGATGTGGAAGAGCGGCAGGCTCGTCATCAGCACGTCGTCACGGGTGAGTCGCATCCAGTACGGGAAGCCCTGCCCGGCCCAGGCGTAGGCGCGGTGGGTCTGCATCACCAGCTTCGAGCGGCCCGTCGTCCCGCTCGTCGGGATCAGCACGGCGAGGTCGTCGTCGCGGACGTCGAAGGTCAGCGCGTCGTCGGCCTTCTCGGTCCAGTCGGGGATCAGATCATGGACGTCGATAGCGCCTGGTGTGTGGCCGACGTCGCGGTCGGAGATGACCAGGCGAGGGTCGACCTGGCTGACGAGGCCGGCGAACTCCTCGGCGGTACTGCGTGGGTCGGTTGGTACCGAGACGGCGCCGATCGCCGACAGGGCGAGCCAGGTCAGAACGTACGCCGGCGTCGTGCGTGCGGTGAGGACGACGAGGTCGCCGTGCCGCACACCCTGCTCGCCGAGGCGATGGGCGGAGCGGGCCACCAGACCCGCCGCGGCCGTGAACGTGAGCTGCCCGTCGTCCGTGCGCAGCCATGTGCCATCGGGGTCGCGGTCCGCCGCCTCGGCCAGGAGGCCGGGGATGGTGTCGTCGATGGCTGCTCCCCGCTCGACCGGTCGGGACGCTCCGAACGTACCGCGCGATCCTGCGGGGACTTACGCTCCGCGGATGCAGGAAGCGGTGGCCACGACGACGTCCGCGACCGGTGGCAGCGCCACCGTCGTCATCGACGCCGACGCCAGCGTGGTGTACGAGCTGGTCAGCGACGTCACCGGCTACGGGCGCTTCAGCCCCGAGAACCGCTCGGCCCGGTGGCTCGGCGGGGCGTCGGGGCCAGAGGTCGGGGCGAGATTCCGGTCGTGGAACCGGCGCGGGCCTCTTCGCTGGTTCACGCACTGCCGGGTCGCGACGGCGGAGCCCGGCCGCACCTTCGCGTTCACCGTCGTGTTCCCGCCACCGATGCCGGCGACGCGGTGGACCTACCGGCTCGACACGGAGGGCGCTCGGACGCGGCTCGAGGAGAGCTGGGAGCTGCCCAAGCCGCTGGGCCCCGCCCGCCGAGCCATGATGCGGCTGTTCATCGGCGTCCAGGACCGGCCGGCGACGTTGACGGCCGGGGCCGCGGAGACGGTGGCCCGGATCCGCGAGGTCTGCGAGGCCGCGAAGCGCTAGACGGATCAAGGACTTCACGACCGGCTCCTGCGATGTCCGGTGGCCCCTGACGATCAAGGATTTCGTGACTGGACATGCCGAGTTGCGGTAGTCCCGACGCTCAAGGACTTCGCGACTGGTCGTAGCCGATGAGCGTGCGTCCTTCCGCCCA
>Ga0075530_1001009_pt1 | contig 13404 bp, 12 predicted proteins | sample NGEPerD_2_FD_75101 | JGI IMG/M metagenome (GOLD analysis project Ga0075530, IMG submission 75101) | Arctic peat soil microbial communities from the Barrow Environmental Observatory site, Barrow, Alaska, USA - NGEE PermafrostL1-D | ecosystem: Environmental > Terrestrial > Soil > Wetlands > Peat ...
CCCTTGGATCGTAACTGCGCAAGTGCCGGATACGGGTCGGCGATGAATTCGGCCGCAGAGAAATCAGGGTGGGCGGTCGCGGTCAACGCTTGTTCAGATCTTCCGCATCGAACGCGTCCGGCAGGACGTCCGCCATCGTCTTGACGCCATACGCGGTTTTGAGTTCCATCGTGGGCCCGCCGTTCTCCCACAAGAGCTGCCGACAGCGCCCGCACGGCATGACTGGCTCGCCTGCCGAGTTGACGCACACGACCGCCACGAGGCGACCTCCGCCGGTCGAATGCAGCGCCGAGACCATGCCGCATTCGGCGCACAATGCGACACCGTATGCGGCGTTCTCGACGTTGCATCCGAGCACGACACGATTGTCGTCGACAAGGCCGGCCGCGCCGACTTTATAACCCGAATAGGGGGCGTAGGCACGCTCCATGACTTCGGTCGCATAACGCTGCAGAGAGTCCCAATCGACGCTCATCCCGCCGAGCCCTTTCGATAGGTCTTGCCGTCAGCGGCCGGCATTCGCAATCGCTGTGATGCGAGTGCAAGCACCAGTAGCGTTGTTAGGTACGGCGTCATACCGGTCAGGTCTTCGGGCACGGACTCGGTGGCAAAGAACCAGACCGCCACGACTATGCCGAGTATGGCCGAGACGAGCGCCGAGATGCGGTTGGCCTTGCGCCACTGCCAGGCCGCCACCAGCAGCAACAGCACGGCAATCAGCAGCATCAGACCGTGGATCGACTCACCGCCGCCGCGAAGCCGCAGAGTGTCGGTATAACCAAACAATCCGGCACCGGCGAGCAGGCCGCTCGGCCGCCAGTTGCCGAAGATCATCGCCGCCAAACCGATGTAACCACGGCCACCCGTCTGTCCCTCGCGGAACGTGTTTGATGCGACGAGCGCGAGGAACCCGCCTGCGAGTCCGGCGAAGCCGCCCGAGATGAGGACCGCGATGAACTTGTAGCGGATGACATTGACCCCGAGCGACTCGGCTGCAGCCGGGCTTTCACCGCAGGACCGCAGGCGCAGGCCGAACGTCGTGCGCCACAGCACCCAGTAGGTGAAGAAGAACAATGCGAGGCTGATGAGCGTCAGGAGTGAGAGGTTGTTGACGAACGCCCGTACGAACGCCGCGAGGTCGGACACCAGGAACCAATGCTTCTGTTCCAGATCGCCCAACGGGTTCGACAGTGCCGAAATCGTCACGCTCGGCAGATCGTCGATCCGTGGTGACTGCGTCTGACCACCGCCGGGAACCCCGGTGAATGCGAGCACGGCAAGGTATTGCACCGCGCCCAGGCCGATGATGTTGATCGCGACACCGGAGACGATGTGGTCCACGCCGAACGTCACCGTGGCGATCGCATGCAGGAGACCACCGATGGCACCGAAGGCAATCGCGCCAACAACGCCCTGCCACGGGCCATAGAAGTAGCCGAAGTAGCCGGCGCCAAACGTACCGAGGATCATCATTCCTTCCAGGCCGATGTTGACGATGCCGGCCCGCTCGGACCACAGGCCGCCCAGACCGGCGAGGCCGATCGGGATCGCCGCGATGATCGTCGCGCGGATCGTGCCCGAGGAGTTGAGGTCGTTGGCGCCCGTGGCGACGCGCAGCAGCGACATCAGCAGCATGAACACGGCAAAGCCGATGAGGAGCCAAGCCACCGAAAGTTTGCGTCGCTTCCTTGGTTCCGGCTGTAGCGGTTCGTCGAGAGGCGCCGTTACGATGCTCATGCCTTCACCTCCTCTTTGGGTGCTTCGTCTTCCAGCGCGTTGGCAACACTTCGTTGCTCGAGGCGAATGCCATTACGGCGAACAACTTCATACGCGATGACGACAGTCAACACGATGACGCCTTGCGTGATCTTGACGATGTCCGGTGAGACATCGAGCAGGATTTGGAGCGGATTGGACTGTTCGTCGAGGAAGGCGAACAACAAGGCACCGAGGGCGATGCCGACCGGGTGATTCCGGCCCAGCAGGGCAATCGCGATGCCGGCAAATCCGAGTCCCGACTGGAATGTGGACCCGTAGGAGTAGTCGTTGCCGAAAAGGAGCGGCATCCCCACCAGGCCCGCGATCGCGCCGGACAGCAGCATCGAGACCAAGACCATTCGCTTGACATCGATGCCGCTGGCAACCGCCGCCGTTTCGGACAATCCCGTCGCGCGGAGGTCGAATCCGAAGCGGGTCTTGTTGATGATGACCCAGTACAGGATGCCCACGAGGATCGCGACTAGGACGAAACCGTAGATCTTGGCGGGAACATCCTCGGACCACGTGAAGCCCGGCACACGACTTCCTTCGGGTATTTCTTTCGTGGCGATCGTGTTGCTGCCCTTGTGCTCAACGGCTGCTTTGCGCAGGAAGTAGGCCACCACCACGGTCGCAATGGCATTGAGCATGATCGTCGAGATGACCTCGCTCACGCCGCGTGTCACGCGAAGGATCCCCGCGATGCCGGCCCACGCAGCGCCGACAAGCATTGCGGCCAGGACCGCGAACACGGTGTTGAGGTAGCCGGGCAGCCACGCCTCGCCGGCCACGACTGCCGCGACGAACGATGCGATGCGGTACTGGCCGTCGACGCCGATGTTGAACAGATTCATCCGGAAGCCGATGGCGACTGCGACCGCAGACAGGTAGTAAACAGTCGCCGAGTTGATGATGTTGACGTAGCCGCGCGGCGTGGGCAGGCTCAGGATCTGCCCCCACACGCCACTGACCGAGTCGCCGGCAACCGCGAGGACAAGACTCGTGATGAGGAATGCGGTGACCAGCGCGAGGACCGGGGCGCCGATCACGAGCGAGAGGCGCTTGAGGGTCGCGTTGGTCATTCGCTCGCCCCCGTCATCGCCGACCCGAGTTGTTTCGGTGTCACCGTCGCAGGATCGAATTCACCCACGAGTTTGCCGCGCAGGATGACCCGGATCGTGTCTGACAGGCCGATGAGTTCGTCCAGATCCGCCGAGATCAACAAGACAGCGAGGCCCTCGGCACGTGCACGTTTGATGTGACCCCAGATGGCGGACTGTGCGCCGACGTCGACGCCGCGCGTCGGATGGCCTGCGATCAGCAGATCGGGGGTATCGGACATTTCCCGGCCGATGATGAATTTCTGTTGATTGCCGCCGGACAGCGCGCGTGCAAGCACGTCGATTCCCGGCGTGCGCACGTCGTACTCCTCGAGTATGCGTTCGGTGTCCTTGCGTGCCATCTTCCGGTCGATGAATGGCCCATTCACGTTGGGTTCGCGGGTCTGGTGCCCGAGAATCCGGTTCTCCCACAGCGGCGAGTCGAGCAGGAGTCCGTGCCTGTGGCGGTCCGCAGGGATGTAGGCGATGCCGCTCTCGCGTCTCTTTCGCGTGGACGAGTCGCCGAGTTCGCGACCATTGACCGTGACGGTCCCGGTGGCGGCCGGACGCATGCCCATGATCGCCTCGACGAGTTCGGCCTGGCCGTTGCCCTCGACGCCTGCGATGCCGAGGATCTCGCCTTTGTGGATCGTGAAAGCGATATCGTCGAGCAACGCCCGTCCGGCTCCGTCGAGGTGCAGATCGCGCACCTCGAGCACCGCTTGATCGGTGACAGTCGATTCGCTCGTGCTGGGGTTCGGGAGTTCCGAGCCGACCATCATCTCGGCGAGTTGCCTGGCGTCAACGCTGCTGGCATCGACGGTGTCGATCGTGGCACCGCGGCGAATGACGGTCACTTCGTCGGCCACCGACAGCACTTCATCAAGTTTGTGCGAGATGAAGATGACGGCGAGCCCTTCAGCCTTGAGTTCGCGCAGGTTGCCAAAGAGTTCGTCGACTTCCTGCGGGACGAGCACGGCGGTCGGCTCGTCGAGGATGATGATGGAGGCACCGCGGTAGAGGACTTTGAGGATTTCGATCCGCTGGCGTGCGCCGACCCCCAGTTCTTCGACTCGTACGTCCGGATCAACGTCGAGGCCGTAAGCCTGAGACAGTCTCTTGATTTCGTCGCGCGCGGCACCTCCGATGCCGTGACGCTTTTCGGCGCCGAGGACAACGTTTTCGAGGACCGTCAGGTTGTCTGCAAGCATGAAGTGCTGGAAGACCATCCCCACGCCAGCCTTGATGGCATCCGCAGGCGAGCCGAGGCTCACCTGGTTGCCGTGGATCTCGATGGTTCCGGAGTCGGGTTTTTGCACGCCATACAGGATTTTCATCAACGTGGACTTGCCAGCGCCATTCTCACCGACAATGGCATGCACGGTGCCGCTCTTCACATCGATATTGACGTCATGGTTGGCGATTACGCCCGGAAACGTCTTGCCGATATCGCGCAGGCGAACAACAACCTCGGTGGTCTGCGATGCGGTCACGAATCTCCCTCTGGCCATGCGAGCGGGGCTCGGGTTCACACGCTAGCGCGCAAACCCGAGCCCCGTCAGGTGCTTCTGCCGATGCTTGCCGATTATTCGGCCGGCACCGTGATTTCGCCGTCAATGATCTGCTTCTTGTACGCGTCGAGCTTGTCCTTAATGTCATCGACCTGACCACCGGTGGTGGAATAGCTGACTCCGTCATCCTTGAGGTCGTACGTGGTCACGCCCGTGGGAATGTCGCCGCCGTTGGCTGCCTCAAGGTATGCATGCACGGCAACGTCGATGTTCTTGACCATCGATGTCATAATGACGTCCCTGACCGAGGGGTCGGCCGTGAGCGCCTGGTCGGAGTCAACGCCGATGGCCTTCACACCGGCAGCCTTGACCGCCTCGAATACACCGCCGCCGGAACCGCCCGCAGCGTGGTAGACGATATCCGCGCCATTGTCGATGAAGCCTTCCGCCGTGGTCTTGCCCTTGGCAGGATCACCGAATCCGCTGTAGTCGGGCGGCTGAGTCAAGTAACGCAACTGGATCTCGATGTCGGGGTTGACAGCCTTGGCACCGGCGATGTATCCCGCTTCAAACTTCTTGATAAGCGGAACTTCGACGCCACCGACGAAGCCGATGTTGTCTTTTTCGGTTTTGAGTGCGGCGGCCGCGCCCACCAGGAAGGAACCCTGCTCTTCGGCGAACACGAGGTTGGCGATGTTGTCGCCCAGCGCGCTCGCGTCGTCGATGATGGCGAAGTTGATATCCGGGTTTTCCTTGGCAACCTTGGCCAACGATGCCGAGTAGGCGAAGCCTACGGCGATCACCGGGTTGTAGCCGGCATCGGCGAGTTGCTGGAGACGGCCTTCGCGTGCGGCTTCGGCTTCGTCGGCCTGCGCTTCAGCGGTCTTGGCCGTGAACCCGAATTCACACGAAGCCTCGTCGAGACCCTTTGCAGCCGAGTCGTTGAACGACTGGTCACCGCGGCCACCGACGTCGAAGGCCATGCCGACCAACTTCTTCGAATCCTTGGCTACACAATCCTTGCTGTTGCTGCCCTCAGTCGTGTCGGTGCTCTTCTTCGAACAACCCGCTCCGGCGAGAACGAGAGCCACGACGCCCGCAATGGCGGTGGCCTTCGTGAATCGACGCAAAGTTCCTCCTAGGTCTGGGCCGGGTGGTCCGGCACCTGCTGATACTAGACCGTGAGAGGGCCGCCACATAGGGGAATGATCGGTTTCCTCCCCGTCGATACCAAGTTGTAACCTGACCGGCTTTTCAGCTGATTGCGGCAACCGCAAGTACCTTGGCGCCAACGGCGATCGCACGCTCGTCGATGCGCAAGTTCCCCTGGTGGAGGTCAAATGTCGGGCCGTCCGGTGTCCGGGTTCCGAGGCGTCCCATCGCTCCCGGGACAGATTCGAGATACCAGGCGTAATCTTCGCCGCCAAGGCTCTGCGTGGTCGTCGCAACAGCACTCGAACCGATGGCCGTCGTGACAGCGCTGCGCAAGGCCTCGGTGGCATTGAACTCGTTGACGACGGGCGGGACTCCGCGTACGTACGAGACATCGACGCTGACCCCGTAGGGTGCCACGATATCGGCGATGAGGCTGCGGACGAGGTGCTCGGCCTCATGCCATGCGGTCGCGTCAAGCATGCGCAGCGTGCCGCTGACTTCACCGGTGGCGGGAATGACGTTGGCGGCGTTGCCGGCGTTGATCTCACCCCAGACCATGCTGGCACCTGCGCGCGGATCAAGCCGTCTCGACAAGGCCGCCGGCAACTGCGTCAGCAGAGTAGCCAAGGCGAACGTGAGGTCTTGGGTCATGTGCGGCCTGGACGTATGGCCGCCACGCCCGTTCAGGACGACGCGAATGCGGTCGGATGCGCCGGTGATGGGGCCTTCCCGGATTCCGACCTGACCGACGTCGAGCGACGGGTCGCAGTGCAGCGCGAAGATTCGGGACACACCCTTCAATGCACCGGATGCGAGGACCTTCATCGCACCGCCGGGCATGACCTCTTCGGCCGGCTGGAAGATCAGGCGTACGCGCGCGGGCAGAGGCCCCTGAGAGTGGGATTGGGCCAGTGCGATCGCGGCGCCCACCAGCGCCGTGATGTGCACGTCATGGCCACAGGCATGCGCGACTCCCGAAACCTTCGAGCGCCACGGGTCCTGTGATGTGTCCAGGATCGGAAGGGCATCGATATCCGCGCGCAGTGCGATGATCGGTCCTTCGTCGGGGCCGATCGTCGCGGCCAGTCCCGTGCCTCCAAAACGTTCGAAGGGGATTCCGGCCTTGTCCATCCACGCGGCGATGAGGTCAGTAGTCCGCGACTCTTCCCATGAGAGCTCGGGAAACGAATGCAACTCACGACGAAGCTCGATGAGATCGGGGGTGATCACATCGATCGTCTGATTCAACAGCGCGGCCAAGGGCATCAACCTAGGTTATCGCTTTCGCCGTGTATGCACGGACGGTTCGGAACCGCGGTCGTTTCAACCCCTGCATGCGCGCGAAGACCAACGCGGAGATCGCGATGCCCACAACGGATGCAAGTCCACCGAGGATCAGTGTCCAACGCGCGCCGTACTCCTCACCGATCCAGCCGATTAATGGCGCGCCAAACGGGGTGCCACCCAGGAAGATCATCACGTACAGCGCGGATACCCGGCCACGCATGCTCGGACCGGTCGTCATCTGGATGGCGGAGTTGGCCGAGGTCATCATCGTGAGCGCGCTGAAGCCGAGAAACGGGGAGATCAAGGCAAACGTCAGGTAGCCCGGCATCAACCCGGCCAATGCTTCGATGAGCCCGAATGCGACGCCAGCAAGGACAACGATTCCGGCGCGGGGCCTCGGATTGCGCGCCGCGGTGAGCGCCCCGGCAAGCGAACCGATCGCCATGATCGAGCCGAGGATGCCGTATTCGCTGGCGCCCTTGTCGAAAACCTCTGTCGCCATGAGGGCGCTGGTCATCTGGAAGTTCAAGCCGAACGTTCCAACGAAGAATACGCTCGCAAGGATGAGTATGAGGTCCGGGCGGGAGCGCACGTACCGCACACCTTCGCGAATAGCTCCCTTGCCGCGGCTTGCTAGCGGCGCCGGGTACAGTTGCTTGCCGTCAAGACGGTTGAGCGAGATGTAGACCGCAAGGTAACTGAGAGCGTTCAGCAGGATCACCCAGCCGGTCGCCATGACCCCCGATCCCAACGCCGCGATCATGACGCCGGCGAATGCCGGGCCGATCATGCGGGCGGAGTTGAAGGAAGCCGAGTTGAGACCGAGCGCATTCGCCAGGTCGTCGCCGCCGACCATTTCGACGACGAAAGACTGACGGGCGGGTGCGTCGAAGGCTGCGCCGACACCGAACACGAAAGCAATCGCATAAATATGCCAGGCCTGGACGGTGCCGGTGACAGCGAGGATCCCGAGCACCGCCGCGGGAAGTGCCATCGCCAATTGGGTCAGGCGCAGGATCTGCCGCTTGGGGTACCGATCTGCCACCACACCGGCGATCGGTGAGAGCAGCAGCGCGGGAAGCAGTTGCAGTCCGGTGGTGATTCCGAGCGCGGTGCCGCTCCCGGTCAATTGGAGGATGAGCCAATCCTGTGCGACCCGCTGCATCCAGGTGCCGATGTTCGACACGAAAGCGCCGACGGCGTAGATGCGGTAGTTGCGGACGTACAGGGACTTGAAGGTAGGGCTCACGAAGCGGCCAGCTTGTCGAGGACCACGATGGCCTCGCGCAGCGTCTTCTTCTCGGTCGTGCTGAGCTTGGTGAAATGCTGTCCGAGCCACTGGTCACGGCGTGCCCGCTCCGCGGCAAGGACCTCCTCGCCCTGATCAGAGATCGTCACCATGACTTGTCGTCCGTCGTCGGGATGCGCCGAGCGCACGACGTAGCCGTCGTCGGCGAGGCAATTGATGGTGCGGGTTATGGACGGCGGTTGTACGCGCTCGTACGCGGCTATCGCGCTCGGCGTCTGGGGTCCGTTGGTGCGCAGCGTTCCGAGGACGGACAGTTGGGTGGGACTCAACGCGGAATGGCGCTCCTGACGAAGCCGACGGGTAAGGCGCACAACCGATTGCGTGAGTTTCTGAGAGTCGGTTGCCATACCCTTAGTATAACTAATTAGCCACGCTAATCAAAATCAAACCTCCCCTATCACAAGTTTCCCAGCAGCACCCAGAAAACTGTCACTCCTCACATGTTGCAACATGTGAGGAGTGACAGAAACCGTGGATCTGCTGGGAAACTGCGGGCGGGCTAGGCGTTGCCCTTGGCAAGTGCCGACAACAGGTCGCGGTTGAGGTGCGAAATCATGTCGAGCGGGATGCTCTTCGGGCACGCCGCGGTGCATTCGCCGATGTTCGTGCAGCCGCCGAAACCTTCTTCGTCGTGCTGGTTCACCATGCCGATGACACGCGAATCGCGTTCGGGTTGCCCTTGCGGCAAAATTCCCAGGTGCGTGATCTTGGCGGCCGTGAACAGCATCGCCGAGCCATTGGGACATGCAGCGACGCATGCGCCACAGCCTATGCAGGTGGCGGCGTCGAAAGCGCGGTCCGCGTCCTTCTTCGGCACCGGCGTCGCATGCGCATCGGGGGCGGTGCCCGTGGGTGCGGTGATAAAGCCGCCGGCCTGAATGATCCGGTCGAAAGCGCTTCGGTCCACGACGAGGTCCTTGATGACCGGGAATGCGCCCGCGCGTAAGGGCTCGACGTCGATAACGTCTCCGTCCTCAAAGCTCCGCATGTGAAGCTGACAGGTCGTCGTGACCTCGGGTCCGTGCGCGATGCCATTGATGACAACGCCACAGGCACCGCAGATTCCCTCGCGGCAGTCGTGGTCGAACGCGACTGGCTCGTCACCGGCAAGCGTCAACTGTTCATTGAGCACGTCGAGCAGCTCGAGGAACGACATGTCTTTGGAGACGTCTTCGAGGCCATAGGTGACCATTTGGCCGTCTTGCTTCGGGCCCTTCTGGCGCCATACGCGCAGAGTGATATTCACTTATAGCTCCTCTGCTTCAAATGTACGTATTCGAACTCAAGTTCTTCTTTGTGCAGGATCGGCGTATCGCCGTCATATTCCCAGGCAGACACGTGGGCAAACTCGTCGTCCTGGCGCAAGGCTTCACCGTCTTCAGTTTGGCTCTCCGCGCGGAAATGGCCCCCGCAGGACTCGGCACGGACGAGCGCGTCGATGCACATCAACTCCCCCAGTTCGAAAAAGTCCGCGACCCTGCCGGCACGTTCAAGCGTCTGGTTGAGTTCCTCGTTGACGCCGGTGACCTTGACGTTTCGCCAGAACTCTTCTTTGAGTTCGCGGATGAGCCCGATGGCCTTGGTGAGGCCCTCTGCGGTGCGTTCCATGCCGCAGTATTCCCACATCACGTGGCCTAGTTCCTTATGGAAGGAGTCCACCGTGCGCTCGCCGTTGACCGCGAGCAGCTTCTCGATGCGTGCGTCGACGGCTGCCTTGGCTTCCCGCGCCGCCGGATGCGACTCGTCGACCTTCTCGAATGGGCCGGAAGCAAGATAGTCGTTGATCGTGTTGGGCAGGACGAAGTAGCCATCGGCCAGGGTCTGCATCAGCGCCGAGGCACCAAGGCGGTTTGCGCCGTGGTCGGAGAAGTTGGCTTCGCCCGTGACGAACAGCCCCGGAATCGAACTTTGCAGATCGTAGTCGACCCACAGCCCGCCCATCATGTAGTGGATGGCGGGGTAGATGCGCATCGGCGTCTCGTAGGGATCTTCGCCAGTGATGCTCGCATACATGTCGAAAAGGTTGCCGTACTTGGCCTCGATCGCGGGCCGCCCCAGCCGCTCCATGGAATCGGCAAAATCGAGGTAGACACCAAGTCCGCCGGGGCCGACGCCGCGACCCTCGTCACAGACGTTCTTCGCAGCGCGTGATGCGACGTCGCGAGGCACGAGGTTGCCGAACGTGGGGTAGTTACGTTCGAGGTAGTAGTCGCGATCCTCATCGGGTATCTGACGCGGATCACGTTTGTCGTCGCCGCTCTTGGGCACCCAGATGCGGCCGTCGTTGCGCAGCGACTCGCTCATGAGCGTCAGTTTGGACTGGTATTCGCCGCTGACCGGTATGCACGTGGGGTGGATCTGCGTGTAGCAGGGGTTGGCGAAGTAGGCGCCCTTGCGGTGTGCGCGCCACGTTGCCGTGACATTGGAGCCCATCGCATTGGTAGACAAGTAGTACACGTTGGCGTAGCCGCCCGAAGCGAGGACGACCGCATCGGCGAAATGTGTTTCGATTTCGCCAGTGACCATGTCGCGGACGATGATGCCGCGCGCCTTGCCGTCGATGACGACGAGTTCGAGCATTTCGTGCCGCGTGTTCATCTCTACGGTGCCGGCGGCAATCTGGCGTTCGAGCGCCTGGTAGGCGCCCAACAGCAGTTGTTGGCCGGTTTGGCCGCGCGCGTAGAACGTGCGCGAGACCTGCACGCCGCCGAAGGAGCGGTTGTCGAGAAGGCCACCATATTCGCGGGCAAAGGGTACGCCCTGGGCAACGCACTGGTCGATGATCTCCACGCTGATCTGGGCGAGCCGATAGACGTTGGACTCCCGCGAACGGTAGTCACCGCCCTTCACCGTGTCGTAGAAGAGCCGGTAGACGCTGTCGCCGTCGTTGCGGTAGTTCTTGGCCGCATTGATGCCGCCCTGCGCGGCTATCGAGTGCGCACGGCGCGGGCTGTCCTGGTAGCAGAAACTTTTGACGTTGTAGCCGGCTTCGCCGAGCGTGGCGGCAGCCGAGGCGCCGGCCAAGCCGGTACCGACGATGATGACATCAAGCTTGCGGCGGTTCGTCGGGTTGACGAGTTGGGCATCGAAGCGACGCTTGTCCCACCGCTCTGCGATCGGCCCGTCGGGGACCTTGGAGTCGAGGAGCGCCGCACCTTCAGTGTGGAATTCAGTCATGGATTAACCCACCCAGCCGAAGAGAATGGAGAACGGAGGAATCAGGAAGCCTACGGAGATGAGCAAGGCGATCACGCTCGACCACACGTTCAGTGAGGACTCGCTGCGTGTCCCAGAATGGTTCTGGCCGAGCGTCGTGAACGCGCTCCAGAATCCGTGGCGGAGATGGAAGCCGACAGCGATCATCGCGATCGTGTAGGACAACACGACCCACCAGATTTCGAAGCCGGCGACGACACGATCGTATGGGCTATCCGACGCGCCGCCGGGGTGGATTGTGTTCGCCGTCAGGTGCAGCAGGTGGTAGACGATGAACAGCGCAAGGACCACGCCGCCCCAACGCATCGTGAATGACGCGTACGTCCGCTGAATGCCCATGCGGTTCTGCGTCGAGTGGTAGCGCTTGCCGCCAACGGTGCCGCTCGCCTTGCGGTTTCGTGCCCACAAGCTGAAGGCCGCGTAGATATGGATGAGTACGGCCGCAAGGAGAACGACGCGGATTATCCACAGTGCGCCTTCGTGCGGGAGCAGCGGCTCACCGAATTCGCGAAGGTGTTGGGAATAGCCGTCGAAGGCTTCCTTGCCACTGAAGATTTTAAGATTGCCATACATGTGCGCCAGCAGGTAGGCGACCATAATGAGGCCGGATACCGCCATCGCGGATTTGAGGGCGACGGTCGATCGACGCGCCTGAGTCACATTTGCCACATAGGCACTCTAGAACCAAATCCGGCGCGGTGGGGAGAAAGGGTTGCCTAAGTGCCTGCCGCCACGATTGCCACGGCGTCGCGCTGCGACGTGCAGGCCCATGCGGCGCCGTAGACCGCGAGTCGCGAAAAATAGTTGATCCATACCAGCAAGGTAATCGAGAGCGCCAGCGGGGCAAAGGCCGATCCACCGGCACCGTCGAGGATGAAAACCGCGAGCGCCTTCAGTGCCTCAAAGCCCAATGCCGCGAGCACCGCCCCACCCCACAATGCACGACGCGGCAAGCTGGACTTCGCCAGGAACATGTACATCACGGCAAAGAGCACCGTGCTGGCAGCGATACCCACCACGATGGCCAGCAGCCAGAGAAGCACGCCGCCCACCGGCCCACTCAGCCCGACGGCCTCGGTGATCTGACCCGCAAACCCCGTCACCGCACCCGAAACGCCAACCGAGGCGATGAGTACGGCGCCGAGGATCGCGAGCATGGCGAGATCGGTCAGTTTGCCTTTGACGAAGTTCGGCTTCTCTTCTGCCGGCTCCACGAACGCGGCGGCCAAGCCTTGCCGGAGCGCGGTGATCCAGCCGAGACCGGCATACAGAACGCCGACGAGTCCAAGGAGGCCAGCGGCAGCGGCTGAGCCCTGGATCTGCTCGAGGCTAATCTTGCCCGGTGCAGGCCCCTCGCTCACGATTCCGGGTAGCACCTGCTGAATGGCGGTCGTCAGATTGTCGTTGGCGCCGGGATAGACATGCGAGATGTAGCCCACGACCGCGAACGCCAGAGCGAGGATCGGGAAGAACGACAGGAATCCGAAGTAGGTGATTCCGCCCGCGAGCAGATTGCCGTCGACGGCGCCGTAGTGCTCGTTCAGTCGCATCACACGGTCAAACCAAGGCCACTTCTGGCGTGCCGACGTGATCTTCGTCCGCACCGCCGATTGCTTCTGCGGCGCGGCCTCAGGTTCTCGTTCGTCAGCCAAGGGAGAACTCCATGGATGGCACCCAGCCGGTTGAATCTTCGTGTTTGTAGAGCACGAAAGCATGGACCGAAAACGTGGCCTCGTAGTGCGCGAGGTCGGCAAAAGCGTGATCGAGTGACGCATCGTCGAGATGGTGCGCGACGGTCACATGCGGATGGAACGGGAATTGGGCCGCCTCGTCGCCGATCTTCTGTCGCACCGCGGCGGCGAGCATTTCGATGTTGGAGATTCCCTCGCTCACGGGGATGAAGACAACCGGAGAATCAGGCCGGAAGGTGCCGGTGCTGCGAAGACTCATGACGAATGGTTCGTGTGCGGACGCGACGACCGTGAGCGATTCGGCAAGCGCTTCGACTTCGTCGTCGGCCACCTCGAAGGGCGGCAACAGGGTGACGTGACTCGGCACCGTTGCGGCC
>Ga0075530_1001011_pt1 | contig 13367 bp, 15 predicted proteins | sample NGEPerD_2_FD_75101 | JGI IMG/M metagenome (GOLD analysis project Ga0075530, IMG submission 75101) | Arctic peat soil microbial communities from the Barrow Environmental Observatory site, Barrow, Alaska, USA - NGEE PermafrostL1-D | ecosystem: Environmental > Terrestrial > Soil > Wetlands > Peat ...
CCCGGTTCCCCGATATACTCCCCCAGGGAGGTTGGCAGCAGGCGCGTGCCTCGCCAACCGGGTCAGATCCGGAAGGAAGCAGCCCTAACGAGCGTTTCGCGGGTTGTTCGTCCAGCCTCCCACCTTGCCTCAAGCGTATGCGTGGCGTGTCGCGGGGCCATGAGCCGCCGCCCCTATCGTTCTTAAGCCCTTGGCGTTGAGTCAGACCCCTTCCATGGCCAAAGCCGAAAATCATAAGAGCGCGCCCGAGAGCCACGCGGCCCTTGCCCGCAAATACCGCCCGCAAGTCTTCGCCGAGCTGATCGGCCAGGAGGCGATCGTGCGCACGCTGCGCAATGCGTTCGCCACCGGCCGCATCGCCCAGGCCTATATGCTCACCGGCGTGCGCGGCGTCGGCAAGACCACGACCGCGCGGCTGATCGCGCGCGCGCTCAACTACGAGGGGCCGAACGGCGAGGGCGCCACGCTCGACATCACCGAAGAGGGCGCCCATTGCCGCGCCATCCTGGAGAGCCGCCATCTCGACGTGATCGAGATGGACGCCGCCTCCCACACCGGCATCGACGACGTCCGCGAGCTGATCGATAGCGCCCACTACAAGCCGAACAGCGCCCGCTTCAAGGTCTACATCATCGACGAGGTGCACATGCTGTCGAAGCAGGCCTTCAACGGCCTGCTCAAGACGCTGGAAGAGCCGCCCGAGCATGTGAAATTCATCTTCGCCACGACAGAGGTGCGCAAAGTGCCGGTGACGGTGCTGTCGCGTTGCCAGCGCTTCGACCTGCGGCGCATCGAGATCGAGGTGCTGATGGCGCATCTCGCCCGCATTGTCGCGGCCGAGAAGGCGGAAGCCGATCCCGCGGCGCTGGCGCTCATCGCCCGCGCGGCGGAAGGCTCCGTGCGCGATGCGCTCTCCGTCCTCGACCGCGCCATCGCCTTCGGCGCGGGTAAGGTCGAGGCCGGCACGTTGCGCGAGCTGCTGGGTCTTGCCGACCGTAACCGCATCTTCGACCTGCTCGAGACCGTGCTTAAAGGCGATGCCGGGGCTGCGCTCTCAAGCCTCGATCAATTGAACCGCGACGGCGCCGAGCCAGGCCAGGTCATCACCGACCTCGCCGACGCGGTCCATGCGGTGACCGTGGTGAAGGCCGCGGGCGCCGCGAGTAGTGATCCCGCCATGAGTGAGGCCGAGCGCGCCCGCACCGCCGATCTTGCCAAGCGCCTGTCCATGCCGGTGCTCGCCCGCGCCTGGCAGATGCTGCTCAAGGGCCATGACGAGGTGCGCAATAGCCCACGTCCGCTGGCTGCCGCCGACATGGTACTGGTCAGGCTCGCCTACGCCGCCGACCTGCCGCCGCCGGGCGAGCTCGCCCGCGCGCTGAAGGACGGCGGGTCCGCGCAAGGCAACGGCGCCGAACCGAGCGCACGGCCCGCGCCGAGCCCGTCGCCCAAACCCGCGCATGCGCAAAGCCCGATACAGCATGAGATGGAAGTCGAGGACGACGACGAGCGCCCGGACCCCGCAGCCGACCTACCGGTTCTGCAAAGCTTCGAGGACGTGGTGGCGTTGGCCGGCGCCAAGCGCGACCTCAAGCTCAAGAACGCGCTCCTGGAGCAAATGCGGCTCGTGCATTTCAAGCCGGGCAACATCGAGTTCAATCCGCTGCCGACGGCGTCGCCAGACCTGGGCCAGGAGCTGATGCGCAAGCTGAAAGCCTGGACCGGCCGGGTGTGGATCGTGGCCGTGAGCGACCAGGGGGGCGCGGAGCCCCTGGGCGCCCAGCGCCGCGCCAGGGAGGCGCTCGAGATCGACAAAGTTCGCGCCCACCCGGCGGTGCAAGAGGTGTTGCAGCATTTTCCGGACGCGCGCATCGCCGAGATACGGCCGACCTCGCAACCGGCTCACGACAACAGCGCAGAGGACGAGCCGGAAGAAGACTTCAAAGACCACGGGACCAGCTAGGACCAACGAGATGAAGAACTTCGCGCAGATGATGAAGCAGGCGCAGGAGCTGCAAGGCCGCATGGCCGACATGCAGGCCGAGATGGAGCGGACCCTCTGCGAGGGCCGCGCCGGCGCCGGCATGGTTGTGGTGACGCTGAACGGCAAGGGCGAGATGTCGGGCGTCAAGATCGACGCCTCGCTGCTCAAGCCCGATGAGGGCGAGATTCTGGAGGATTTGATCGCCGCCGCCCATGCCGACGCCAAGGCCAAGGTCGAGGAAGCCATGAAGGAGAAGATGCAGGCGCTCACTGGCGGCCTGCCGCTCCCGCCCGGCCTCAAGCTGTTCTAGCGACAAATCCTGATGGCGCGCGCGGCGGCAGGCCCGGAGATTGAGCGGCTGATCCAGCTTCTGGCGCGGCTGCCGGGGCTCGGTCCCCGCTCGGCCCGGCGCGCGGCGCTGCATCTCGTGAAGAAAAAGGAGCAGTTGCTGGAGCCGCTGGCCGTCGCACTGGCCGAGACCCGCGACACCATCCTCACCTGCGACACCTGCGGCAATATCGATACGCACAGCCCCTGCACGCTGTGCCGCGACCAAACACGGGACCGTTCGATGCTCTGCGTGGTCGAGGAGGTGGGCGATTTGTGGGCGCTGGAGCGCGCCGCCGTGATCAACGGGCCCTACCACGTGCTCGGCGGCACCCTGTCGCCGCTCGACGGCATCGGCCCCGACGATCTTCATATTGCCAAGCTGATCGAGCGCGCCCGCGATCCGCAAGTCACCGAGGTGCTGCTGGCGCTCAACGCCACCGTGGAGGGCCAGTCCACCGCGCATTATCTGATGGATCAGCTCGCCGGCTGCAACGTCTCGGTGTCGCGTCTGGCGCAAGGCGTACCCATCGGCGGCGAGCTCGACTATCTCGACGAGGGCACGTTGGCCGCCGCCGTCAAAGCCCGCAAGGCGATGTGAGGCAATCGAGCCCGTCCCCAAATTCGCTCATGCCAAAACGCCTCGTCATCGTGTCCGACACAATGCAGCAGGGCTATCGCTACGAACTCAGCGCGCCCACCGGCCGCAATTTCGATCCGGAGTTCACGCCGGAATTGACGCCGCGCGAGATGCTGCGGCTCGGCGTGTTTGGCGGCAAGTACATGACCGATACCCGCGCGGAGTTTCCGAAGAGCTGGTTCGCCGGCGCCAAGCTGGCTCCGGATGGCCGTGACCGCTCGCTCAACTTTTTCGGCGTCGACGCCAGCCAGCCGCTATCGGTGTGGCGCGCGAAGGGATGGATCCACCCCGACGATCCGCGCGGCTGGTTCCAATGGTACTGCCGCTATTATCTGGGGCGCCGGATGGCGGACGAGGACCGCCGGCAGATCAAACGCTGGAAGGCGATGCGCCGGCACGTGCGGCAGATTGAGCAGAACTGCGAGCCGGGCGATCCGTTCTGCCGCCCGAGACAGCGGCAAGCGCTCCTGCATTGGGCCTATGACAGCCGCAAGATTTGATCTCGCCTCAGGCTAGCGTGCTGGATCCGTGGTTGCAGTCCCGCCCGCCATGGCCTTTCGAGACTCATGTCGACTTTTCCTGCAGGCGTTCGAGCTCTTCGGCGTCGGGCTCGCCGTCCGTCCACGGCGCCACCTTCAACAACAACAGCATGCCGGGTACAGCGACGATGGCGCAGATGACGAAGAACTGCGTCCACCCGAAGGCTTCCACGATGAAACCAGTCGATGCATTGGCCACCGTGCGCGGAACCGCGATGAAACTTGAGAACAAGGCGAATTGAGTGGCCGTAAAGGCCCGGCTGGTTTCCCTGGCCATGAAGGCCGTCAGCGCGATCGTGCCAAGGCCGACACCCAGATATTCTCCGCTGACCACGACGAACAGCCCTGGCAGCGAATGTCCTGACTGGCTCAGCCAAATATACGGAATGATGGTGAGCACCTGCACGAAGCCGAACAGCCACAGGGCCCGGTTGATACTCACCTTGAGCATGATGATGCCGCCAAGCACGCCACCGGCGATGCTGGCCCACAGACCGGCGACCTTGGCTATGGAACCGATCTCGCTCAGGCTGTAACCCATGTCGATGTAGAAGGGCGTGGCCAGCGCCGTGGCCATGTTGTCCCCCAGCTTGTAGAGGAACAAGAAGGCCAGGATCGCTACCCCGGCCTTGATCCCGCCGTCGCGGCTGAAAAACTCCACGAAGGGATCGATCACCGCCTCGCGCAGACTGTGCGGTGCCAGCTTGTCGTCGCTCACTTCCTTGATCATCAGGGTGGTCACGACGCCGACCAGCATGAAGGCGCCGGTGACCCAAAACACCACCGTCCAAGGCTGGTGGTCGGCCAGGATCAAGGCCAGAGACCCCGGCACCAGTCCGGACAGACGGTAGGCATTCACGAAGATGGACGTGCCGGTGCCGAGCTCGTCGTCGGCCAGCAGCTCGCGCCGGTAAGCGTCGATGACGATGTCCTGGCTGGCGCCGAACAGGGCGACAACGAACACGATCGCCACGATCGCTTGGAGCGAGATGGATGGATCGAACTGGCCCAACACGCCGATCGCAAGGAGCAGCACCAGCTGCGTCAGGATCGCCCAGCCCCGCCGGCGCCCCAAGAACGGCAGCTTGTAGCGGTCCATCAGCGGGGACCACACGAATTTCCAGGTATAGGGCAGCCCGATCAGGGCGAACAGGCCGATGGTGGCGAGGTTCACATCGTTGCTGCGCAACCAGGCCGGCACCAGGGAAATCAGGACATACAGGGGCATTCCCGAGGTGAAGCCCAGGAAGATGCAGGTCAGCATCTTCCTGTTGAACAGGATCTGCGTCCAACTGCGCCGCACGTCGGCCAAGCTCGGTTGTTCAGTCGTTCCCCCGGTGCCCGTCATCGTTAACGCTCATAGCAGGCCGTTGCCCCGCCGTCATGCCTCCGCATGATGGCAGACCTAGGCTGAACGGATCTCAAGGAGAGACGTTCTCTCGGATCATTCGAGCGCAAGGAGGAGCAAGACAATGGTGCGCGTCGTCGGCATCGATCACCTCGTCATCAGGGTGAGTGACTACGAGAAATCCAAGTCCTTCTACGGCAAGCTATTCGGCTTCCTCGGCTTCAAGGTGCTGGGCGACTACGACGATATGATCGGCTGGACCAACGGCAAGACCCGCTTCTGGATCGGGCAGGCGGACGACGAGGGCCTCAAGCACCCCTATCGCATCGGCGATATCGGTTTTCACCACTACGCCTTCGAGCTGAGGAGCCGGAAGGACGTCGACGATCTGCAAGGCTTCCTCGAGAAAGAGGGCGCCACCATCGTCGACCCGGCGGACGAGTATTACGACGACTATTACGCCGTGTTCTTCCTCGATCCCGACGGGCTGAAGCTCGAGGGCATGAAATGGGGCGAAGCGAGCGCTAAGGCAAAAGCGGCCCGCAAGCGCGCTGCTGCCAAAAAGACTGCAAAAGCCACAAAGCCCAAAAGATCGAAGAAATCCGCCAAAGCCCGGGCAAAATAGGGCGAAGTGCCGGGTCTCAAGACCCCGTTCCCAAGTCCTCATATTTTACTTGCGAATAAGTTGCAATTGCACCTATGATCATGGCTCACACGGCTCGAACCGGGCCGCAGCAGGAGATTTGAATGGTGAAGGGGCTCGGGCGGCTCCGATTGATCGGCGCCGCACTGGCGGTGCTGGGCTTGAGCGTGCTTGCCGGGTGCGGCGAGCCCACGGGCGACACCGCCGCGACGGACGGCAAATTCCGCGTGGTCACCACCTTCACCATCATTCAGGACATTGCCCAGAACGTCGCCGGCAATCATGCGGTGGTGGAGTCCATCACCAAGCCGGGCGCCGAGATCCACGACTACCAGCCGACGCCGCTCGACATCGTCAAAGCGCAACACGCCGATCTCGTGCTGTGGAACGGCTTCGGCCTTGAGCGCTGGTTCGAGAAGTTCTTCCAGAATGTGAAAGACGTCCCGAGCGTCGTGTTGAGCGACGGCGTCACCCCCATGGGCATCGCCGAGGGGCCCTATAACGGCAAGCCCAATCCCCATGCCTGGATGTCGCCGTCGAACGCGCTGATCTATGTGGAGAATATCCGCAAGGCGCTCGTCGCGCACGATCCGGCCAACGCGGAGGCCTATAACCGCAACGCGCAAGCCTACGCCGCCAAGATCAAGGCCGTCGATGAGCCGTTGCGCAAGCGGCTCTCGGCGATCCCGCAAAGCCAACGCTTTCTCGTCACCAGCGAAGGCGCCTTTTCCTATCTGGCGCGTGACTACGACATGCGCGAGGCCTATCTCTGGCCTATCAACGCCGATCAGCAGGGCTCCCCGCAGCAGGTGCGGAAAGTCATTGAGCTGGTGCGCGACAACGACATTCCCGTGGTGTTCAGCGAAAGCACGATCTCCGACCGCGCCGCCAAGCAGGTCGCGAGTGAGACCGGCGCCCGTTACGGCGGCGTGCTCTATGTGGACTCGCTCAGCGCGGCCGACGGACCCGTTCCGACCTATCTCGATCTCCTGCGCGTGACGGTCGAGACCATCGCTAAAGGGTTCGAAAATGAGCGCGCTTGATCTCCTCACACGGAGCGAGACGCCGGCGCGCGAGGCGAGCATCACCGTGCGCGATCTCAGCGTCACCTATCCCAATGGCTTTACCGCCGTGCGCGATGCCAGCTTCTCGCTCGGGCCCGGCACCATCTGCGCGCTTGTCGGCATCAACGGCAGCGGCAAGTCGACCATCTTCAAGGCGATCATGGGCTTCGTGAAGCCGTCCGCCGGCGAAGTGCGGCTGTGCGGGCTGCCGGTGGATCAGGCGGTGGGCGACAACATCGTCGCCTATGTCCCCCAAAGCGAGGATGTGGATTGGAACTTCCCCGTCCTGGTCGAGACCGTGGTGATGATGGGCCGCTACGGCCACATGAATTTCATGCGCATTCCGACGCGCGCCGATCGCCGCAAGGTCGACGAGGCGCTGGAACGCGTCGGCATGAGCGCCTACCGCAAGCGCCAGATCGGCGAGCTTTCCGGCGGCCAGAAGAAGCGCGTGTTCTTGGCCCGCGCGCTTGCGCAGGAGGGCCGCATCATGCTGCTCGACGAGCCGTTCACCGGCATCGACGTGACGACCGAGGCGGCCATCATCGATCTCTTGCGCGAGCTGCGCGCCTCCGGCCACCTCATGTTGGTCTCGACCCATAATCTCGGCACCGTGCCGGACTACTGCGATCAGGTGGTGCTGCTCGACCGTACGGTGATCGCCGCCGGCCCCACGGAAATGGTCTTCACCCCGAAGAATCTCGAGCTCACCTTCGGCGGCGTCTTGCGCAATTTCGAGCTCGGCGGCCGGGCGCTCCACGACGACGACGATGCGCGCAAGCTGACCGTGCTCACCGACGACGAGCGGCCGCTCGTGTTCTATGGCGGCAAGCCACGCAAGCGCAAAGAGCAGGACCGCCCGGAATGAGCGCGTTTCTCACCGAGCTTATGGTGCCGTTCGGCTACGAATATATGTGGAAGGCCATGTGGGTCAGTGCGCTGGTCGGCGCCGTCTGCGCGTTTCTGTCGGCCTATCTCATGCTCAAAGGCTGGTCGCTGATGGGCGATGCGCTCGGCCACTCCATCGTGCCCGGTGTCGCCGCCGCCTATATCATCGGTGCGCCGTTCGCCATCGGCGCGTTCTTCGCCGGCATCCTCGCCTCGCTCGGCATGGCCTTCGTCAAGCAGCACTCGCGCTTGCGCGAAGACGCCATCATCGGCCTCGTGTTCACCACACTGTTCGCACTTGGCCTGCTCATGGCCTCGCTGTGGCCGACCTCGGTCTCGATCCAGACCATCGTGCTCGGCAACATTCTCGCTATTCCCGATGAGGATGCGACGCAGGTCGCCATCATTGCCGTCGTCTCGTTCGCCGTCATGGCTTTCATCTGGAAGGACCTCATGGTGACGTTCTTCGACGAGACCCATGCCCGCAGCATCGGCGTCAACACGTCGCTGCTGAAGATCGTGTTTTTCACCCTGCTCAGCGCCTGCACCGTGGCGGCGCTGCAGACCGTCGGCGCCTGCCTGGTCATCGCCATGGTGGTGACCCCCGGCGCCACCGCCTATCTTCTGACCGACCGCTTTGGCCGGTTGGTCGTCATCGCCATTGCCCTCGGGGCCGGAACCAGCTTCGTTGGCGCCTATCTCAGCTATTTCGTCGACGGCGCCACCGGCGGCGTGATCGTCACCCTGCAGACGGTGCTGTTCCTTATCGCCTTCTACTTCGCCCCGAAGCATGGCGTGCTGGCCGCGCGCCGCAGGCGCCTGGCCGTGGTGGAGGCCGCCGCATGATGGGTGTCATCGGCTGGTTCACGGAGCCACTCGCCTATGAGTTCATGCAGCGCGCCATGATCGTGTCGCTGCTGGTCGCCGCCGTCTGTGCGGTGCTGTCCTGCTATCTCGTGCTCAAAGGCTGGTCGCTCATGGGCGACGCCATCTCCCATGCCGTGTTGCCGGGCATCGTTATCGCTTATGTGATTGGCCTGCCGCTGGTGGTCGGCGCGTTCGCCGCAGGCCTCGGCTGCGCGCTGATGACCGGCTATCTCAAGGACAACAGCCGCGTCAAAGAGGACACGGTGATGGGCATCGTGTTCTCCGGCATGTTCGGACTCGGCCTCGTGCTCTTCACCAAGATCGAGACCGACCAGCACCTCAATCACATCCTGTTCGGCAATGTCCTCGGTGTCACCACGGCCGATCTCATCGAGACGGCGATCATCGCCGGCGGCACGCTGCTGATCGTGCTCGTCAAGCGCCGCGATCTGCTGCTCTACTGCTTCGATCCGAACCATGCCCGCGCCATTGGGCTGCCGGTCCGCGTGCTGCACTATGGCTTGCTGGTGCTGCTGTCGCTGACCATTGTCAGCGCGCTGAAAGCGGTCGGCATCATTCTCGTCATCGCCATGCTGATTGCCCCTGGCGCGACCGCCTATCTCCTCACCGATAGCTTCGGGCGGATGCTTGCGATCGCCGTCGCCGTCGCCTGTGCGTCCGCCGCGCTCGGCGTGCTGGTGAGCTTCCACATCAACGGGGCAACGGGCGCCTGCATCGTCCTGGTTCAGGCGCTGGCCTTCGTGATCGCCTTCCTGTTTGCGCCAAAGCGGGGCCTGCTCACAGCGCGGCGCGTGCGGCCGCCAGTCGGTGGCGCGGCGCCTGCCCACGGCGGCGTCCTCGGCAGTCCGCGGGACAGCCTCAGTAGCTTTCCGGCCGGGACCCCGACCGGTGCAAGATCTCGAAGATCAACGCCGTCGACCAGCCGATCAGCATGACGCCGTTCAGCGCCGTCATGGGACCGAGCAGGTGCCATTTCGGCACCGGCACCACGTCGCCATAGCCCAGCGTCGTGTAGTTGCCGAAGGCGAAATAGACGAGGTCCGTGTTCGGTGGCGTGGCGCCGACGAAGGCGTAAGTATAGGCCCATAGCACCACCTCGCCGAAATGCCCGATCACCAGCAGCGTGCCGGTGGCGACGATCACCAGTGTGTATTGCAGGAAGCTCGGGATCGCGCCGTCGCTCATCCGCAGGCGTCGCACCACCCACGCGATGGCGCCCAGCAAAATGGCGTGGACGATCAGGTTGGCGAGGCTCGCGCCGCCGCCGACGATGACCTGATCGATCATAGAGCCGTCCATGGTTTGCAGCATTATTCCCCCGCGAGTAGGTCTGGCTGTCGAATGATGCGGGCGCCCCCGCTGCGCGGCTGCGGGGCCGGCGCAGGTGAAAGTGCAGGGGCAGGCGAGGTGGCAGGCGAGGCGCCGTTCTGGTGCGCGACCTGCGGTGCCGGCGCGGGCTCCTCCAAGTCCAAGGTCTCGATCTTGCGCCCGCGCGAGGCGATCTTCTCCGACGAGGTGAGGATCTTCTCGATATCGGTGTTGGCCTGGCCGAAATGGCGCTGGAGATCCAACACCCGGTCGCGGAAGCGTCCCATGTCTTCCATCAGCTTGGCCACTTCGGCCTGGATCAAATGGGCCTGCTCGCGCATCTGCACGTCCTTGAGGATCGACTGCATGGTCTGCACCGCCAGCATCAGCATATTCGGCGCGCAGATCACGATGCGCGCGCGATGCGCCTTCTGCACGATGTCCGAGAAATGCTCGGCCAAGTCGCCGTAGATCGACTCCGACGGCACGAACAGAATGGCGGTGTCCTGCGTCTCACCGGCGATGAGATAGCGCTCGGCCATCGCGTCGATATGGCGGCCGACATCGGTGCGCACCTGCCGCGCCGCCACCTTCTTCTCCTCCTCGCCCCGCGCCGTGCGGAACGCCTCGAAGCCTTCCAGCGGAAACTTGGCGTCGATGACCACGCCGGCGGGCGTGTTCGGCATATGGAGGAGACAATCCGGGCGCTTGCCGTTGGAGAGCGTCGCCTGGAACGTATAAGCTCCCCTGGGTAGCCCGTCCTTGACGATGGTCTCCATGCGCATCTGGCCGAACGCGCCGCGCGCCTGCTTGTTGGCCAGGATCTCCTGCAAGCCGACCATGTTGCTGGAGAGGTCCGTGAGGTTCTTCTGCGCCGTATCGATCACCGCCAGCCGCTCGTTGAGCTTGGAGATCGACTCATGCGTCTTTGCCGCCGTGTCGGTGAGGTCGGTGCCCACTTTGTGGGTCATGCGGTCGAGCCGCTCGTTGACGGCCCGTGCCAGCTCCCCATGCCGGGAGACGCTGATCTCGGCCAGGGTCTGCAGGCGCACCTTGAGCTCGCCGAGCTGGGCGCCGCTGGCCGAGGCCTCTTGTTTGCGCCGGCTCATATGCACGATGAGCACCACGGCCAGCAAGAGGAGCGCAAACACCGCGAGGCCCGCCAGCACGAGCGCGACGAGAATCGGGTCGAGCGTGATGCTCCCCACCTGCACGGGCGCAAGGTCCATGAGAACCTATAGCCCGATTCGTTCTCTTGGACCAAAGCGGGAACATCCCGGAACGTGTTAACGCAAGCTGAGCGCGCATTGACCGCGCGCGCCCCCGACCTTATTTCAGCGGCTCAATGACCATCTATCCGATCCTCACCATTCCCGATCCCGTCCTGCGCCAGCAGGCCGCGCCCGTCGAGCGCGTCGACCAGCAGCTGCGCCGGCTCATGGACGATATGCTGGCCACCATGTACGACGCGCCGGGCGTTGGGCTCGCCGCGCCACAGATCGGCATCTCGCGGCGCCTGATCGTTATGGACGCGTCCAGGGACGAGGATCCGCGCGACCCTCTCGTCATGGTCAACCCGGAGATCCTGGAGCGCTCGGACGAGCTGCGGATCCATGAGGAGGGCTGCCTCTCCATCCCCGAGATCACAGCGGAAGTGGAGCGGCCGGCCGGGGCCCGCGTTGCCTTCCTCGACCGTGAGGGCAAGCCGCAGGAAGTCGAGCTCGAAGGCATCTGGGCAACGATTGTCCAGCACGAGATCGACCATCTGAACGGCGTCCTCTTCATCGACTATCTGTCGCGGCTGAAGCGCGACATGATCGTCAAGAAATTCACTAAGGCGAAGCGCGTCGAGGCGATGTAGGGAAGCTGCTTCCCTTCGCCTCCCAAGCAGAATAAGACGCCGACCCATGCGCATCATCTTCATGGGCACGCCGGATTTCGCCGTGCCGGCGCTTCAGGCGCTCCTCAAAGCCGGCCACGAGATCGTGGCGGTCTACACCCAGCCGCCGCGCGCGGCCGGGCGCGGCATGGCGTTGCGCAAGTCGCCGGTGCATGAAGCCGCCGAAGCCGCGGGGCTGACCGTGCTCACCCCCGAACGGCTGAAGGCGCAAGAGGAGCAAGACCGCTTCCGCGCCTTCCAGGCCGACGCCGCTGTCGTGGTTGCTTACGGCATCATCCTGCCGAAGCCGGTTCTCGATGGTACCAAGCGCGGCATCTTCAACATCCATGCCTCGCTGTTGCCGCGCTGGCGCGGTGCCGCCCCCATCAACCGCGCCATCATGACGGGCGATGCCGAGACTGGTGTTGCCATCATGCGTGTGACCGAAGGCCTCGATGCCGGCCCCGTCTGTCTCGTGGAGCGGGTCAAGATCACCCCTGAGATGACCGCCGGCGAGTTGCACGACGCGCTCGCCCCCCTCGGCGCCGAGTTGATGGTGAAGGCGTTGGCCATGCTCGAAGAGGGCAGCCTGACGTGCCACGCGCAGCATGACGAGGCAGCCACCTATGCGCCGAAGCTCGACAACAAGGAGACGCGGATCAATTGGCGGCTGCTCGCACGCGACGTGCATGACCGTATTCGCGGCCTGTCGCCATACCCCGGCGCGTGGTGCGAGATCGAAGTGAACGGCAAGCGCGAGCGCGTCAAGGTGCTGCGCGCGACGATGGCCGAAGGCCACGGCTCCCCTGGCGCGCTCTTGGACGAGCATCTGACGATCGCCTGTGGTGAGGGCGCCGTGCGCCTTACCCAAGTGCAGCGCGCCGGCAAGAAGCCGGTATCGGCGGAGGCCTTCCTCAACGGCGCGACACTCCCCGTCGGCACCGTTCTGGACTGATCATGTTCCGCTACAAGCTCACCATCGAATATGACGGCACGCCCTTCGCCGGCTGGCAGATGCAGGATCGCCCGACCGTGCAAGGGCGCCTCACCGAAGCCATCAAGGCTTTCTCCGGCGACGATATGATCCCGCGCGGGGCTGGGCGCACCGACGCTGGCGTGCATGCGCTGGCACAAGTCGCCCATGTGGACCTCACCAAAGAGTGGCCGGCCAAGAAGGTGCGCGATGCTCTCAACGCCCATCTGCGGCCGGACCCGATCAGCGTTCTCGCCTGCGAGTCTGTGCCCGAAGGTTTCGACGCGCGCTTCTCGGCGAAGACCCGCCACTACCGCTACCGCATCGTCAATCGCCGCAGTCCGCTCGCGCTGGAACGCGACCGCGCCTGGCACGTCATCTACGAACTCGACGCCGCTTCCATGCACGAGGCGGCGCAAGTCCTGGTGGGCCACTACGACTTCACCACCTTCCGCTCCACCGAATGCCAGGCGGCCTCGCCGGAGAAGACTTTGGACCGCCTTGCCGTCACCCGCGACGGCCAAGAGGTCATAATCGAAGCTTCGTCCCGGTCTTTCCTGCACAATCAGGTGCGCTCCATGGTGGGCTCACTGAAGCTCGTGGGCGACGGCAAATGGACCGCGGGCGACCTGAAAAAGGCGCTCGAAGCGCGCAAACGCACCGCTTGCGGCCCCGTGGCCCCCGCTTGCGGCCTTTACCTGGTCAAGGTCGACTATTAAGCCAAGACAGCCCACAAGAGACGGCCCGCAAGGGTGACGAGGGTGGGGGGAGCGCGAGACACCGGACATGATTAGGCGCATCGCCACCGTCGGCGGGCTCACGCTCGTCTCGCGCCTCTCGGGCTTCATCCGCGATGTGGTCATGGCCGCCATTCTCGGCGCCGGGC
>Ga0075530_1001012_pt1 | contig 13367 bp, 12 predicted proteins | sample NGEPerD_2_FD_75101 | JGI IMG/M metagenome (GOLD analysis project Ga0075530, IMG submission 75101) | Arctic peat soil microbial communities from the Barrow Environmental Observatory site, Barrow, Alaska, USA - NGEE PermafrostL1-D | ecosystem: Environmental > Terrestrial > Soil > Wetlands > Peat ...
GGCCATCACGTCCGAGCCGAGCTTCGGCGCAAGCTCGGCCAGTTGAGCCTCCGGCACCCCGCCATTGGCGCGCGCGATCAGGCGCAAAGCGGCGGCCGCATCTGCCGAACCGCCGCCAAGCCCTGCGGCGACGGGAAGGAGTTTGACTAGACGAAAGCGGCCGAGCCTTAGGCTCGGCACCATGTCCAACGCGGCTTTTGCAGCCTTGAGAATGAGGTTGTCGCCCCCCAAGGCCTGGGCAAACGGGCCTTCGACCCTAAGTTCGAGTGCGCCTTGCGGCTCAAGCTCGACTTCATCGCCGAGGCTCGCGAAGGCGGCCAGACTCTCAATTTCATGAAAGCCGTCGGCGCGGCGGCCGAGCACTTCAAGCGTGAGATTGAGCTTAGCCCAGCCCGTATCACGGAGCGCCGTCATGGCCCGCTCCTCCGCACGCTCGTCAAGGCGCGTTCTATTGCGGCGTCTTTTGACCCGCTTGCGTGGTCCGATCCTGCGCCGACTTGGTCTCGGCGGCCTCCGGCAAGCCCGACGCGATCTTCTGCTTGAGGGTGACGACCTGCTCGGATTCGGGCTTGAGCGTCAGCGCCTGCTGCCATTGATATTTCGCCTCGAGCACCCGCCCCACTTTCCAATAGGCATCGCCAAGGTGATCGTTGATGATGGGATCGTCGGGTTTGAGTTCGACGGCGCGTTCGAGATTCTCGACCGCCGCCGGCAGGTTGCCGAGCCGGTAATAGGCCCAGCCGAGGCTGTCAACATAGTAGCCGTCGTCAGGTTTGAGCTTCACCGCCTTGCGGATGTAGTCCATCGCCTGCTTCAGATTGCGGCCCTGATCGACCCAGGAATAGCCGAGATAGTTGAGCACGAGGGACTCGTCGGGAGACAGCACGAGCGCCTCTTTGAAATCGGCCTCGGCGTCCGGCCAGCTCTTCAGGCGCTCGTTGCACACCCCGCGGGAATAAAACAGCGTCCAGTTCTCCTGGGCAGGCTTGGGGATCAGCGCCAGCGCGCGGGTATAGTACTCGCGCGCCTCGCCGTAGCGCTCGTGCGAGCGCAGGATGTTGCCCAGCGCATCGAGAGGGCGAATGTCCTTCGTATCCTTGGCAATAAGCTCTTCGAGCAGCACTTTGGCGTCGTCGACCCGTTCCATAGAGTTCAGTACAAAGGACTTCTGGATCTGCACGTTCAGCCATAACGGCGAGTCCGGCTTGATCTGGTCCAGGACCTGCATCTCCAGCTCGAATTTCTTGGCGCTTTCGTAAGCCTCGGCGAGCGCCGCATAGGCGAGCGGAAAGTCGGGCTCGAGGTAGAGAGCGAACTGCAGGAAGATGATGCCCATGTCGAGCCCGCCCTCGCCGGCAAGCGCATCGCCAATGCCATAGAAGACCTCGGCAAGGCCCTCGGTCGGCGTGGCGACAAGAAGCGGCGGGGTCTTGCCCGCTTCAATTTCGGCAAGCAGCGTCTCCGACAAAGGATGGCCCGAGGACTTGCCGATGTGGGTCTTCAACGTCTGGCGGGCGAGCTTACGGTTGTTGGCGTTCACCGCGTGGCGCGCGTAAGCGTCGGCCACCCGGAGCGTCGACGGATTTTTCTTGAAGGCCTGGGCGTAGGCTTGGCGCGCCACGTCAGGCTTGCCGGCGATGTCGGCGATGAGCGCACGGTGATAGCGCTGATAGAACTGGGCCCAGTCGGCATCGCTCAAACTGTCGAGCGTGGCGAAGGCCTCGTTAGGCTTGCCGTCGGCCTCCTGCACCCAGGCGCGGGCGAGCGTGGAGGTGAGATCGGCGATCGGGCCCTGGCGGGCCGCAGCGAAATGCTCGTCGGCTTCCTTGTACTTGCCCTCTTTGAAGGCCTCGCAGCCGAGAAGGAATTGCGCAATCCTGTGGGCCGGCTCGATCTTGACTAGGTCGTTGGCAAGCTGAATGGCGCGATCCCAATGAGCCGACGCGGCCTCAAGCAGGAAGGTCTGCTCGAGGATGATCTCGTTGCTTGGATCCCCGGCAAGCGCTTTGGAATAGAAGCCGGCGGCCGCGACCGTGTCGTGGTCGCCGCGGGCCACGCGTCCAGACAGATAGTTGCCAAGCAGCGTGCTGGAGTCTTGCGCTGTTTCCGAAACGACTTCTGAATAAGCCGCCGGAGCCGCGACAAGGGCCGCAACGAGAAGAGACCGCCGCGCCCATTTGCGCAGAGCCGGACCATGCACGATCGTCATATTGTTTCGGCTGCCCCAAACTACGGTTCGTAGGATTTCCCCGTCAAAGGTTAGGCGGTTTTGGTCCCTCTAACAAACCAAAAGCTTCCTTGCAGCCTAATCGCGGCTGGTTTGTGGCCGGTTACCGCGTCATGCGGCCCCCTGCTTCACATATTCACGTAATTCGGGCCGTCCCCGCCCTCCGGCGGAACCCAGGTGATGTTCTGGGCCGGGTCCTTCACGTCGCAGGTTTTGCAGTGGACGCAATTCTGGGCGTTGATCTGGAATCGCTGCCGCTCGCCTTCCGTCCGCACCTCATAGACTAAGGCCGGACAATAGCGTTGCGCCGGCTCGGCGTAGTCCGGGAGGTTGTGTTCGATCGGGATCGAGGGGTCGGCGAGCACTAAATGCACCGGCTGGTTCTCGGCGTGGTTAGTGCCCGACAGGAAAACCGAGGAGAGAATGTCGAAGCTGATGACCCCGTCAGGCTTCTCGTATTCGATCGGCGTTTCGCTCCCAGCCTTATGCAGGGTCGCGTAGTCAGACTTCAGATGCGCAAGCGTGTGGCCCAAGAAGGGGAATATCGTATTGAGCCACATGTCGATGCCGCCGAGCATGACGCCGAGTTGCGTGCCGAAGCGCGACCAGAGCGGCTTGACGTTGCGCACGCGCTTCAGCTCCTTCGCCATGGAGCTCGTTTGCACGCTTTCGGGGTAAGCTTCGAGCACATCGCGGGAGCGGCCGGCCTTGAGTGCCGCGAAGGCCGCCTCAGCGGCAAGCATCCCGGAGAGCATGGCGTTATGCGAGCCCTTGATGCGCGGCACGTTCATGAAGCCCGCCGCGCAGCCGATCAGCGCGCCGCCGGCAAAAGCAAGGCGGGGGATCGCCTGGAAGCCACCTTCGGTGAGGGCGCGGGCGCCATAGCCGATGCGCTTGGCGCCTTCCAGATGTGCGCGGATCGAGGGGTGGGTCTTGGCGCGCTGAAACTCCTTGAACGGATTGATGTAGGGGTTCGCGTAATCGAGATGGACGACGAAGCCTACCGACACCAGCCGCTCGCCGAAATGGTAGAGAAACGAGCCGCCGCCGGTCTTGTCGTCGAGTGGCCAGCCCATGGTGTGCTGCACGAGGCCCGGCTTGTGTTTCTCCGCCGGCACTTCCCACAGCTCCTTCAGGCCGATGCCGAATTTCTGCGGGCCCGAATCGGCGTCGAGGCCGAGCTTGGCAATCAGCATCTTCGACAACGAGCCGCGGGCGCCTTCGGCAAAGAACGTATATTTCCCGGTGAGCGCGATGCCCGGCGTGTAGTTGTCCTTATGGCTGCCGTCCCGGGCCACCCCCATGTCGCCGGTGATCACGCCCTCGACCTCGCCGCCAGGGCCGAAGATCACTTCGGTGACGGCGAAGCCCGGATAGATCTCGACGCCGAGCGCTTCCGCCTGCTCGGCGAGCCAGCGCGTGAGGCTGCCGAGGCTGCCGATATAGCAGCCGTGATTGCTCATCAGCGGCGGCATGAAGATGTTCGGCACGCGGATACCGCCCGTCTTCCACAGATAATAGAAGCGGTCCTCGGTGACGGGTGTGTTGAGCGGCGAGCCCATGTTGCGCCAGTCGGGCAGGAGGCGGTCGAGCGCGATCGGATCGATCACCGCGCCTGACAGGATATGGGCGCCGACCTCGGAGCCCTTCTCGACCACTACTACGGAGACTTCGTTGCCCTTCTCGCCCGCCAGCTGCTTAAGCCTGATGGCGGCGGCAAGTCCCGCCGGCCCGGCGCCGACAATGACGACGTCGAACGCCATGGTCTCGCGTTCGGTGGTTTCAGGCTCGGTCGCTTCGCTCAAAATCAATGCTCCATTCCCGCTTGGCTGCGCCGGCAAAACCCTGTGGGTCACTCCCCGCGGCAAACAGGGAGGCCGGTACGGCCAACCAATCGGTGTAGAATTCGAGAGGCCCAGCGATACTGAATTTGCCCGGTCAAGCCGAACAATGACAAATATGGTGTCCGGAGAGGCAAGGCAAATGGCCACATCGCGCGTTAACGAAGCCCAGGCGCTCCTTCTCTGGTACGCGGCGATGGGCGTCGACGAGGCGATCGGTGAGGCGCCGGTCGACTGCTTTGCCGCCGTGGTTGAGCCATCCCCGGCGCCCGCAACCCAAGTCAAAAACATTGCCAGGCCGCGACCCGTCAGCGCCCCGCTGCTGAAGACCGGGTCGGGATCCGCCGCGGCCCGGGATGCGGCTACTCTCGCCGAGCTCGAGGCCCTGGTCGCTGCCTTCGAAGGCTGCGCGCTCAAGCGCACGGCGAAGAGCCTCTGCTTCGCGCGGGGGCGCGAGGACGCCCGCATCATGCTGATCGGCGAAGCGCCGGGCCGTGACGAGGATCTCAAGGGCAAGCCCTTCGTCGGGCGCGCAGGGCAGCTGCTCGACCGCATGCTCGCCGCGGTCGGGCTTGCCGAGGAACACGTCTACATCACCAACACCGTTTATTGGCGGCCGCCCGGCAACCGTACGCCGACCCCGGAAGAGGTCGAGGCGTGCGCGCCCTTCCTGGCCCGGCAGATCGAGCTGCTCTCCCCGGATGTGCTGGTGCTTCTCGGCGGCGCCGCGGTCAGGAACATCCTCGGCGTGGCGGAAGGCATCATGCGGCTCAGGGGCAAGTGGCTCTCTTATGCGTGCGCTGGCCGCGACATCGCCACGCTTCCGACCTTGCATCCGGCCTATCTCCTGCGCACCCCGGAGGACAAACGCTTGGCCTGGCGCGATCTGCTGATGGTGAAGGAGGCTCTTGAACCGAAATGAACCGCATCGACGAGACAAGGCCCTTTATCCCGGTGCGCATTGCCGTGCTCACGGTGTCAGACACGCGCACGCATAAGACCGACAAATCTGGCCCCCTCCTCCTCAGCATGATCAAGGAGGCCGGCCATGAGGTGGCCGAGCACGTCATCGTCGAGGACGACCCGAAAGCGATCCGGAAACAGGTGAAGCGTTGGATCAAGGACGCGCAAGTGGACGTGGTGATCACCACCGGCGGCACGGGATTCACCGCGCGCGACGTGACGCCGGAAGCGGTGAAGCCTCTATTCGAGAAGGAAATCGAGGGCTTCTCGGCGCTGTTCCACATGCTGAGTTATGAGAAGGTGGGCACCTCGACGGTGCAGTCGCGCGCCTGCGGCGGCGTGGCGAAAGGCACCTATATCTTCTGCGTGCCGGGCTCGCCTGGCGCTTGCAAGGATGCTTGGGAAGGCATCCTCAAATCTCAACTCGACAACCGCCACCGCCCCTGTTCGTTCGTCGAGATCATGCCGCGGCTCGAGGAGAAGCGGAAGAAGACCAAGACCGCAGGCTGAATTCCAGATCAGAGCGAAGACGCGCGGGCTAGACCAGTGCTAGCGATGGCCGGTCTCGCCAGGAGTCCGGCGTGCGCGCCGACCACGCGGTTGCGCCCGCCGAGCTTGGCGTCGTAAAGCGCGGCATCGGCGCGTGCGAGTATCTGATCCACTGTGTCGCCCAGCCATCCTTCGCCCACGCCAACGCTCCAGGTGAGCGTGATCCGGTCTTTGCCGGTATCGAAGGGACGGCCGGCTAATCTCAGTCTCAGATCCTCAGCGATTTCGATAGCCTGCGGCAGCGTCTTCTCCTCGAGGAGGAGGGCGAACTCGTCGCCGCCGAGACGCCCGGCCAGAGCCTCTTCCAGGCGTGCGGCGCCGGCGCAGATGCGCAGTGCCTCGTCGCCTGTCTCATGCCCATAAGTGTCGTTGATGTGTTTGAAATTGTCGACATCGAGGATAATGGCCGACAGGCTTCCGTTGGGGGGAACGACGCGCGCACAGGCTTCCGTCGCTTGCTCGAAGAAGCCGCGGCGGTTGCACAGACCGGTCAACGGATCGGTGGTAGCGAGCCGCAGCAACTCGCGCTGCATAGAGAGGATGCGCTCGGCGGCGCGAAGCCGCGCGTATAGTTCCTCTGCCAAAGGCGGCTTGCCGATGAAATCGTCGGCGCCGGAGTCCAACGCCTCGATCAGGCTCCTCTGATCGTATTGGGTGGACATCATCAGCACGTAAATCGGGCGACGGCAGGTCGCGATGAGGCGCGTCTCCCAGCAAAGTTCGAGACCCGATATATGCTTGAGCTCGGCGCTCGTGATCAGCGCTTCGATGCACGGGTCGGCCTTGATTTGAGCAAGAGCCTCAAGTTCATCGCAGAAAGGAAGGACCTCGTGACCGCGCGCTTCAAGCATGCGCCCGACGATCAACCGGGTCGTTCGGCTTGGTTCGACTAATGCGATCCGCATGGAGGGCCCTTTACTCAAGAATTCAAGCAATTAGCCAAAGCTCCTTAAGTTTAGATTAAACGCGTTACTGGCGCGGCATGCTACCGCTGGGAGATGAGCCGCTCCGCACTGGCGCGCTCCAGGCGCAAGTCCTCGGCGGTGTCGACATCGCCCAACATCGCCGCCAAGGCGACGCGTTTCCCCTTGAGGTTGGCGAGGGTGTCGGCAAGGGCATGCGGACCGGACCAGCGGACACCGGCAAAGGGCGTCAGCACTCTTGGCGTCCTGCTCAGCCCAGTGAGCCAATAGCCGCCGTCCGGCGCTGGTCCAAGCACGACATCGGCGCGGCCGAGACGCCTGAAGGCGTCTGCTACATGGGCGGGACGGATCGCGGGGATGTCGCTGCCGACGATGATGGTCGGTCCCGGCGGCAGGCGCGCGAACAGGCGCCGCATGCGGCGCCCAAGATCGCCCTCTCCTTGGGGCAGCCGAACGATCCATCCCCGCAAAGGCCAGAAGCGCGCAGCTACATCGCGGTCCGGGGCCACGGCGAGAATGGTGCGCCAGCGCGGGTCGCGCGCCAGCCGCAATGCCGTATGTGATAGGCAGTTCCGATAGAAGCGGATCGCCGCGACATCGCCGATCTCGCGTCCAAGCCTTCGCTTGACGCGGCCGAGATGCGGGGTCTTGGCCATGATGACGAGGCGCTTGGCAAGGCTCGTCCGGCGCTCGGGCCGCGCGGTCCGCCTAGCCATAAATTCGCGCGAGAACCCGCGGCGGCACGCGAAGGTAATAGAGCAGCATGCAGCCGAGATTGCGCAAGCTCCGCGCCAGGTACCCTTGGCGCCGATAACGCTCCCCGCTCGTCACCGCGCGAGATTTCAGCATTACCAGTTCCCGCCGCTTGAGCCGTCGTACGAGATCGACATCCTCCATGAGGGGCAGCGGGCGGAACCCGCCAAGCCGATTGTAGAGATCGCGCGAGATGAGGAGCCCCTGGTCGCCGTAAGGCAGAGCCAGCACATGGCAGCGCAAGCTCACCAGCCGTTCGACGAAGCGCGGCATGAGCCCGTCGTCGTCGAGCGCGAAGCGGAACGCCGCCGCAGCCTGATTGCGCCGCCCGCTCTCGACCCGCTCGATAAAGCTTTTGGCCTCTTCGGCCCAGCCGGGCTCGAGCACCGTATCGGCATGCAAAAAGAGGAGCCAATCGGCTCGCGCTCGGCAGGCGCCAGCTTCGAGCTGAGATCCCCGCCCGCGCGGCGCATCCACAACATGCGTGCCGGCAGCCTCGGCGATGGCGCAAGTCTCGTCGGTCGAGCCGCCGTCGACTAGGATCGCCTCCTGCACGATGCCCTCGACCACGGCTGGCACGAGAGCCGCAAGCGTATGCGCCAGCGTGCGCTCGGCATTCAGCGTCGGGATGATGACCGAGATCATGGCGCGGAACCTATAGGCGTCGGACCGTTGCCCGGCAATCGTCACATCGCGGGTACCCGTGTTCGTTCTTGATTTGTTCCCCGCCGCAGCCTATATAGCAAACATGTCCGTCGCGTTGAGAAAACCGGCCAATTCCCAGAGTTTCCCGCTAGAGGCGGGAGGCGTTGCCGCTGGCCGCCGGCATGGCAGGGGCGCCCAGACCAACCGGGGCGGCCGGTATGAGCCGGTCGCCTACGAGCCGACCGATGATGGCTGGGAATCGCTCGGCGAACTCGAAGCGCTCGCCACCGAAGTGCAGGAGGTGCCGGCGCGGCGCATCATCACCCGAAATGAATCCCCCGATATCGGCTTCGACCGCTCGATCAACCCGTACAGGGGTTGTGAGCATGGCTGCATCTACTGCTTCGCGCGGCCGACCCACGCCTTTCTTGGGTTGTCGCCGGGGCTCGACTTCGAGACCAAACTGTTCGCCAAGACCAACGCCGCGCAGGCGCTCGAGCGCGAGCTGGCCGAGCCCGGCTACCAGGTCCGCACCATCGCCATCGGCACCAATACCGATCCCTATCAGCCGATCGAGCGGCGCTACCGCATCATGCGCCGTATCCTCGAAGTGCTGAGTGCCGCGAACCATCCTGTAGGCATCATCACCAAATCGGCACTGGTTTTGCGCGATCTCGATATCCTGACCTCAATGGCCGAGCGTGGCCTGGTCAAGGTAGCGCTGTCGGTCACCACACTCGACCGGAGACTTGCCCGCGCCATGGAGCCGCGCGCAAGCACGCCCGATCGGCGCCTTGAGACGCTGAAGAGGCTGGTGGATGCCGGCGTGCCAGCCTCAATCATGGTGGCGCCGGTCATTCCCGGCCTCACCGATATGGAGATGGAGCGCATTCTCGAGCGCGCGGCTGCGGCCGGGGTACGCCAGGCAGGCTATGTGCTGCTCAGGCTTCCGCTCGAGATCGGCGATCTCTTCACCGAATGGCTTCAGGCCAACTGTCCGGACCGCGCCAGCCGCGTGTTGTCGCTGATGCGCTCAACGCGCGGCGGCAAGCTTTACGATGCGAAATGGGGCGAGCGCATGACGGGCGAGGGTCCTTATGCTTGGATGATCGGGCGGCGATTCGAGCTCGCCGCCGGGCGGCTTCAGCTCAATGAGCGCTCGGTGGAGCTGCGAACCGACCTGTTCACGCCCCCTGCCCTTCCCGGCCAGCAGCTGAAGCTCTTCTAGGCCGTTTTCCACAGCCGGCGCGGGCGCTACCGCCGAACGAGTTGCAAAGGCCGCGGGCTTTGCGCGAAGGTCCCCCTTCGATGGGACTTCCCGCACGATCCTTGCCCGCCGCCAAGCCTGAGCCCTGCTTCGATCTCGAAGTGGCGCTGATGGAGCAGTATGAGGGACCGGTGGCCGGCATCGACGAGGCCGGCCGCGGGCCTTGGGCAGGGCCGGTCGTGGTCGCGGCGGTGATTCTCGATCCCAACCGCATTCCCGAGGGTCTCAACGACTCGAAAGTCCTCACACCCGAGGCGCGAGCGGATCGCTACGAAGCAATCCTGGCCACCGCAATCGTGTCCGTGGTCGTCGGCCACGTCAGAAGGATCGACCGCGACAACATCCTGCAGGCGAGCCTATGGGGCATGCGGGCGGCCTATCGCGGTCTCGGCGTGCCGATCGGCGCGGCTCTCATCGACGGCAATATCATTCCCCGCCGCTTTCCCTGCAAGGCGCGGGCTGTCGTCGGCGGCGACGGCCTTTCGCTCTCGGTCGCCGCGGCTTCCATCGTGGCCAAGGTCACGCGCGACCGCATGATGGTGAAGCTCTCCCGCCGCTATCGGCGCTATGCCTGGGAGAGCAACAAGGGCTACGGCACGCCGGAACATGCGGCAGCGATCAAGAAGCACGGTGTCTGCACCCATCACCGGCGCTCCTTCAGCCCGATCGAAAGAGCGCTGAGGCTGATCGAGAACGGGGCCACGCTGCCCCTCCCCGACGAGGACTAGACCGGAATCCACTCCGCGATGCGGCGTGCTATGGTCTCGGCGCCGGGCTCAAGCACGAGCATGTGTCCGTGGCCGGCAAGCTCCCAGAATGTCGCGTTGCGGTAAGGCTCGGCCGTCGCCCGCGCCGTTTGAGGCGACACGATCTTATCGTCGGCGCCAACGAGGCACAGCACCGGGCAGTTGACCGCGCTGGTGTCGACCATCGTCACCCCGGTGCGATCGAACATCCAGAAGAACAGCTCGAAGAAGGCGCGGCCCGACTCAGGCCCGAACCTGTCGAATATTGCGCGCTGCTCTACCTCCGGTACGTGGTTCAAGGTGTAGACGCGGGCGAGATCGAAATCGGGGTTGATGACCGTCTTCCAGAAGCTCCCAAGCCCCATCAGGTCCTGATCGAGCTTTTTCTCTGCCTCGGTGGGCGGCAGGATGCTGGCCCGCGGCGCAGGTGCTACCAGGATCAGCGCGCGTGCACGGCCTTGTGCCGCCAATTGCTGGGCGAGCACGGCCCCCATGGAATGGCCGAGCAGCACGGGCTGAGGCGGCACGGTCTTGAGGAAGGCTTCAAGCTCGGCGCGGTAGTCGGCCATGCCCACGCCGACGAGCTTGGTGGCGGCATCAGCGGCTCTCGTGCCGTGGCCGATGAGGTCAGGGGCGTGGCACGTCCAGCCCAAGCCCTGGAACACCGCCTTGAATTTATCGAAGCACCAGCCGCCCTCGTTGGCGCCGTGCAGCATCACGATGTCCTTGGTCATGGCTTTCGCCCCTTCCCTATCTCCACTCCGCGCGGCAGCCGATGTGGCATGACTGGCCGAGCAATGCCAATGCCCGGCCCCCGGGTTAAGGCCGCCTTTACCGTAGTCCGCCAGCATGGCCCGGTCTCGCCGAAGTGCGAGCCGCGTGCAGTACTGCGTGACCTTGGTGGTGGCATGGGTATGGGGGATAAGAGGGGAGCCAAGCTCCCGCTCGACCGAATCATTGTCGGCGACTGCATCGAGGAGCTGAATGCCCTCCCGGAGCAATGCATCGATCTCGTCTTCGCCGACCCGCCCTACAATCTCCAGCTCAACAACGAGCTTTACCGGCCCGACAATAGCCGCGTCGACGCCGTCGACGACGACTGGGACAAGTTCGGCAGCTTCGCCGCTTACGACAGTTTCACCCGCGACTGGCTCTCGGCCTGCCGCCGGGTGCTCAAGCCTAATGGCGGCCTATGGGTGATCGGGAGCTACCACAATATTTTCCGCGTCGGCGCCATACTCCAGGATCTCGGCTTCTGGGTGCTCAACGATGTGGTGTGGCGCAAGACGAACCCCATGCCGAATTTCCGCGGTCGCCGTTTCACCAATGCGCATGAGACGCTGATCTGGGCGTCGATGGGGCCCAAAGCGCGCTACACGTTCAACTACGAGGCGATGAAGGCGCTGAACGAGGATTTGCAGATGCGGTCGGACTGGCTGTTCCCGATCTGCTCCGGCGGCGAACGGCTGCGCGAGGAGTGCGGGCGCAAGACCCATCCGACGCAAAAGCCCGAGGCGCTGCTTCATCGCCTCATCCTCGCCTCGAGCCATGAAGGCGATCTCGTGCTCGACCCCTTTCTCGGCTCGGGCACGACGGCGGTGGCGGCCAAGCGGCTCGGGCGGAATTTCATCGGCATCGAACGCGACAATACCTACGCCGAGGCGGCACGGGCGCGGCTCGCAGCTCTCGCCGCTTTCGACAAGGACTCGCTGCAAGTCACCAAGGGCAAGCGGGGAGAGGCACGCATCCCGTTCGGCGCGCTGGTCGAGCTCGGGCTGATCTCGCCCGGCACGGCGCTTTACGACCCGGCAGCGCTGCACGAGGCCAAGGTGCGCGCCGACGGCTCGATCGCCTGCGGCAGCGCGCAGGGCTCGATCCACAAGATCGGCGCTCATGTGCAAGGGGCGCTCGCCTGCAACGGCTGGACCTTTTGGCACTACGAGGCGGAAGGAACGCTCAAGCCGATTGACGCTTTGCGCGAGGCGGCGCGGCTGAAGCTCGCACCGCAGGGCTAGCGCGTTTCTCCGCTTTGGCCATTGCCTCGAGCGCGTGGGAGATGACTTTCCGCATCACGGAAGGCAGCGCCGCGCGGGCCAAGTCGGCACTGGCCACGAAGCGGCAGCGCTCAGGTTCGGCGGCGCGCTTAGGGCGGGCATCCAGCCCGACCCGCGCGCAATAGACTGAAAGGTCCAGACGAAAATGCGTGAAAATATGCTCGACGCCGCCCGGCAGCTTTTGCCAATCGGCCTTGAGCGGCGCCTGATCGCGCGCCGCCTTCCCGTTCGGCGCCTGGTCCTCCCAGGGAGATGAGGGCGTTTCCAGCATGCCCCCCAACAACCCGCGTAGCGGCCGCTCGCGCAAGAGCACGGCGCCGTCCGACCTAAGCGCGACGAAGGCGACGCCGCGGCGCAATGGACGCTCAGGCTTCTCCTCGCGATAGGGCAGCACCTCGGCGAGGCCCGACGCGTAGCCGCGACAATCGGGCCGCAGCGGACAGAGCCCGCAAGCCGGACGGCGCGGCGTGCAGATCGTCGCGCCGAGATCCATCAAGCTTTGCGCAAAATCGCCGGGTCGTGTCGCCGGCGTGAGACTTGCGGCAAGTGCCTTGATCTCCGGCTTGGCGGCAGGCAGCGGCGTCGTGACGGCGAACAGACGCGCCACCACGCGTTCGACATTGCCGTCGACCGGCGTCGCCCGCTTGCCGAAGGCGATTGCCGAGATCGCCGCGGCGGTATATTCGCCGATCCCAGGCAGCTTTCGGAGCAGAGCTTCGTCTGCGGGGAAGCTCCCGCCGTGTTGGTCGTCCACGGCGCGGGCGCAGGCATGGAGGTTCCGCGCGCGGGCGTAATAGCCGAGACCCGCCCAGGCGGCGAGCACCTCGCCGAGCGGGGCGCTCGCAAGCGCCTTCACATCGGGCCAGCGGCGGAGAAAGGCGGCGTAGCGGGGCAGCACAGCCTTGACGGTGGTCTGCTGGAGCATGATCTCGCTTAGCCAAATTGGGTAAGGATCGGGAGCCTCATGCGGCGCGGTGCGCCAGGGCAGTTCACGCTTCTCGCGGTCGTACCAGGCGAGCAGAGTGCCGGCGACGCCCTCCTCCTTCCGGACCGCAAGTTGCGCCTTTTCTCTCTGCACGATTCGAACTCCGGCCGCGCTTCGCCTTAAGTCATGGTGTAAGCTTGGACGAGACGAAGCAAGTAGAGGGCGCGGTTCCTCCACGATTAGCTCACGAGCATGGACGATACCCAGCGGAGAGCCTTGGCACGAGCGGCAGGCGGGGCGCGGCCCATCGGCGCCTATGCCGCGCACGCGCTCGACCCCGCGGCCCGCGCCCGCGGCTTTGCCAAGACCGCGCTGCTAAGCGAATGGCCGGCCATCGTAGGCGCCGAGCTTGCCCAATTCACCATGCCCGACAGGGTCGTGTGGCCGAGGCGCCGGGAGGACGGTGAACAGGCA
>Ga0075530_1001014_pt1 | contig 13364 bp, 13 predicted proteins | sample NGEPerD_2_FD_75101 | JGI IMG/M metagenome (GOLD analysis project Ga0075530, IMG submission 75101) | Arctic peat soil microbial communities from the Barrow Environmental Observatory site, Barrow, Alaska, USA - NGEE PermafrostL1-D | ecosystem: Environmental > Terrestrial > Soil > Wetlands > Peat ...
GATGGCTGCTCGCGACCGGCGACGAGCGCGACGCCGAGATCCTCGCGCTGAGACATCAAATCCTGGTGTTGCAACGCCAGATCAATCGACCCTGCTTCACCGACGCGGACCGGACCATCCTCGCCGTGTTGTCGACCGTGTTCGCACGGTCCCGGTTGGCCCAGATCATGTTGATCGTTCAGCCCAAGACGGTGATCGGCTGGCACCGTCGCCTCGTCGCCCGCCACTGGACCTACCCACCCACCACCAGGCGCGGCCGACCGCCCACACTCGCGGAGATCCGCCGCCTCGTGATCCGCCTCGCCGACGAGAACCCAACCTGGGGCTACCGGCGCGTCCACGGGGAACTCGCACGACTCGGCCACCGGATCGCCGCGTCGACGGTCTGGACGATCCTGCGGGCTGCTGGGATCGACCCGGCCCCTGGCCGGACCGGCCCAACCTGGGCCCAGTTCATTCGCACCCAAGCGAAAGCCATCATCGCGACGGACTTCGCGTGCGTCGACAGCGCGACGCTCCGCCGGTTCCATGTGTTGTTCTTCATCGAGATCGGCACGCGACGGGTGCATCTCGGTGGGATCACCACGAACCCGACCGGACCGTGGACCGCCCAGGCCGCCCGGAACTTCTTGATGGACCTCGACCGTCAGTTCCGGTTCGTCATCCACGACGGTGCCGGCCAGTACGCCCGATCGTTCGATGCCGTGTTCGAAGCGGACGGCATCACGGCAATCACGACGCCACCACGCGCCGATGGCCAACGCGTACGCCGAGCGATGGGTCCGAACGTTGCGTCACGAGTTGCTGGACCGGACGATCATCTGGAACGAACGCCAACTCCGCGCGTTGCTCGTCGACTACATCGACCACTACAACCAGCACCGATCGCTCGATCGGGCAGCCCCGGGAACCACCAACGTCATCACCATCAAACCCGGCCCGCCGACCGTGCGACGCGCCCGCTGCGGTGGTCCCTTCACACTGGCGAGCGACACTATAGGGAAGAGGTGAACAATGACCGGTCGGCGACCCGCCACGAGGATACGCGACGCTCTGCGCTCGGTCTTGCCGCGCGGGTTGCGCGTCGAGGTGGAACCGCTGGACGAGAGCGTTCCCACCTTCACGGTGATTGTCCGTGCCGGCAAGGCGGAGCATCGCTTCATGGTCGGATGGGCATTGGAGGGGTGGCCTGCTGATGTGGAGCGTCTCCTCCGGCTCGCCCCCACCGTCGACGTGGTGTCTGCACGCGCGGTGTCGATCGGCGCCCGCGAATCGCTGGCCGCGCACGGTATCGGGTGGATCGACGAGACCGGCGGCGCGCATCTCACGCTCCCGACCGGGCTAGTGGTCGTCCGAGACACCGTCGACCAACCCCAGCCACCAGCGCGTGACGCGAGTTGGGCTCGTTCGACAGTTGCGGTTGCCGAGGCGATCCTGTCCGGGACCGACCCCCGGGTCGACAGTGTGCAACACGCCATCGGCTTGTCTCGCGGTGCCACTGCGAAGGCGCTCGCGCAGCTCGAACACGGCGGGTTCCTCGATCGGAAGACCGAACGCGGTCCGAACTCGGCCCGGCGAGTCACCGACGCCTCCGGGCTGCTCGACCGCTACTCGACCGCGGTAGCAGCGCTGGTCGACAAGACGCCTGTCATCAGGCTGCATCGCCTGTGGGACGACCCACTCGGGTCGCTCATCCACGACATCGCTCCAAAGTTGCGCGCCGAGCAGGTCGCGTGGGCGGCGACGGGCGCAGCCGCTTCGATGCTGCTCGCCCCCTACCTCTCGAATCTGACCATCGTCGAGCTGTACATCGACGACGGCCTCACGTTCGACGTCGACAGGCTCGCCGACGTGCTCGACGCCAGGACCGTCGAGCGGGGCCACCGCATCGAGATCCGCGCCCTGCCAAACCAGATCACCGCAACAGCCGGACCGGTGATCGACAGTGCCCGATGCGCACCACCGGCACGCGTCTACGCCGATCTGCTCGCCAGAGGCGGCCGCTCTGCTGAAGCAGCTCAACACCTTCGAGAGGTGCTCGATGTCGGAACCACCGCGTAGCCGCGACGCACGCCGGCTCGCCGAGACCGCGCTCGCTCAGATCGTCGACGCCTATGCAGCAGCCCCCGAGCTCCGGGAACCGTCGGAATGGTGAGAAGCGCCGGGGCGGGGGACGTCGTCAGAACGGGTCGTTGCGTGCCGGTAGGGTCCGAGCCTCAGATGGCTCCGACGACCGGAATCGACGCGTTGAGCGACGCCGTGCTTGCCCGCTGGTACGACGGCGGCGCCATTCGGCGCGGCATGACCTATGCGGGACAGCGGCGCGTCAGGATCCTCGGCCACCGACCAGGTTCGCTCACGGGCGTAGTTCGGGGCAGCATCCCCAACCCGTACTTGGTCGAGGTCGAGTGGCTGCGGACCTCCAACGGGATCGTCATCTCCGACAGCTGCGCGTGCCCCCTCGGTGGGGCTTGCAAGCACAGCGTGGCGCTCGTGCTCGCTGCCCGCGCCGACGCAACTCGAGACCCGGCCATCGGCTCGGGGTCGGATTGGCGGCGTGCGCTGTCGGGACTTGTCGCCGATGCGGAGCGCGCCACAACCGTCGAGTTCCCACTCGCGCTCGAGGTGGCGATTGTCCAGCCAAAGGCGAGCCGGTACGCACCGGACCCCTCGACCCAAGTGACGCTGCGCCCCCTCCGCATGGGCAAGAAGGGGGCTTGGGTCAAGACGGGCGTGTCCTGGCAGGACATCTCGTCGCCATACCAGTACTCATTGCGCGATGTCGACGCTGCGCCCCGAGCGGCGCTCAACAGCCTCCTTGGCGGCGCGCGCGCCGGCGGCTACTACCCGGTGCAGGGTGCGATCCCGCTCAACCAGTTCGGCCCCGACGTCTGGTTCCACCTCCAGCGACTGGTCGACACCGGCGTCGAGCTGGTGCGTGAAGGTGGGCGGACCGGCACCGTGACACTGGCACCGTCGGGGGCAGCCACGGTCGTCGACCTCCGGGCCGACGATGCGGGCGCCGTATCGCTGTCCGTCCGGTTGGAGCTCGAAGGCGAGCCGATCGGTCTCCAGCCTCACCGGTCGGGATTGGTGGGTACCCCAGCACACGGTGTGTTCATCGTCGACGGCGACGCGCTGACGCTTGCCCCCATCGATCGAGCACTGCACCCTGCTCTGGCGCGGCTGCTCGTCGCACCACCGCTGCTCGTGCCGGCCTCCGACGTGGACGAGCTCCTCGATCACTACCAGCCGCACCTCGACGCCGTCGCCCGGGTCGGATCGTCGAACGGATCGGTGACGATCACGCGCACCGAGTTCGACGGCATCGTCGCGATCGTGGAGCGCACGGCGGTGGATGCCGCTTCGTTGCATTGGGGTGTCCGCTACCGTCGCGGCGAACGGGTGCTCACCCATCCGCTCGACCAGATCGGGCCCAGCGGCCGTGACCACGTCGCCGAACAGGTCGCGCTGGCCGACCTCGTGCTGCCGACCCACCTGCTCGACTCGCTTGCCGATCCCACGGGGCGCCCCCGCGATCTCGCACTCGGTCGCGGCGACACGGTCACGCTGCTCACCGAGGTGGTGCCGTGGCTGCTCGAACGCGACCAGGTGACCGTCGACATCACCGGCGAGGCTCCGGATCTGCGCGAGGCCGTCGGGGATCCGCTCATCTCGCTCGCGGTGACCGACCGCGGCGACGGTGACTCCGACGGCACCGACTGGTTCGATCTCTGCGTCGAGGTGAGCATCGACGGCGAGCAGGTCGAGTTCGCGGCGCTGTTCGCCGCTCTCAACCATGACGAGAAGGTGCTGGTCCTGCCGAGCGGCACCTGGCTGGAGCTCGACCGTCCGGAGTTCGAACGGCTCCGATCGCTCATCATCGAGGCCCGCGGCCTGGCCGACCACGACGGCGCGGCGACGGTCCGGATCAACCGGTTCCAGGCGAGCTGGTGGGACGACCTCACTGCGCTGGGCGTGGTCGCGCAGCAGTCGGAACGTTGGGCCGCTGCGGTCGAGCGGCTGCGCGAGCTGGTCGCCCCCGAACCCGTGGAACCTCCCATCGGACTCGCGGCGTCGCTCCGCCCCTACCAGCAGGAGGGGTTGGACTGGTTGGCGTTCCTGCACCGGCATCGGCTCGGCGGCATCCTCGCCGACGACATGGGCCTCGGAAAGACCGTCGAGGCGCTCGCGCTCTGCCTCCACGTGATCACCCAACAGCCCGATGCGCGGGTGCTGGTCGTCGCGCCGACGAGCGTGGTCGAGAACTGGCACCGCGAGGCGACGCGCTTTGCCCCCGAGCTCGCGGTCCGCACCATCCGTGAGACCGAGGCACGACGGGGCATCGACTTGGTCGAGGCGATCGACGACGCCCGCGTGGTGGTCACCTCCTACGCGCTGTTCCGCATCGAGTTCGACTCGTACCGGCAGGTCGACTGGGAGCTGCTGCTCTTGGACGAGGCGCAATTCGTCAAGAACTACAAGGGCAAGACCTACCAGTGCGTCCGGCGACTCGACGCGTCGGTCAAGGTGGCGATCACCGGGACGCCGCTGGAGAACAGCCTGATGGATCTTTGGGCTTTGCTGTCGATCACCGCTCCGGGCCTGTACCCGGACCCGGCGCGTTTCTCGGAGGTGTACCGGGTCCCGATCGAGAGTGGGAGGGCGCCGGAGCTACTCGCCACGCTTCGCCGCCGGGTCGCACCGTTGATCCGACGCCGCACCAAAGACGACGTGCTCCCAGAGCTGCCACCGAAGACGGAGCAGACCGTCGAGGTGGAGCTGAGCGCACGCCATTCGCGCATTTACCACACCCAGCTCCAGCGCCAACGCCAGAAGGTGCTCGGCCTGGTCGACGAAGTCCACAAGAACCGCTTCGAGATCTTCAAGTCCCTCACCCTGCTGCGGCAGCTCAGCCTGGATCCCGGACTGGTCGACGACGCCCACAACGCTGTGGGCTCCGCCAAGCTCGACCGCCTCGTGGAGGACCTCACGCAGGTGGTGGCAGAAGGGCACCGGGCGCTCGTGTTCAGTCAGTTCACCCGTTACCTCGCGCGGGTGAAGACGCGACTCGACGACGCCGGGCTCGGTTACTCGTACCTCGACGGTCGGACCCGCAAGCGCGACGAGGCGATCGCCAGGTTCAAGGACGGCCAAGTCCCGGTGTTCGTCATCAGCCTCAAAGCGGGCGGGTTCGGCCTGAACCTGACCGAGGCCGACTACTGCTTCGTGCTCGACCCGTGGTGGAACCCAGCCGTCGAAACACAGGCAGTCGACCGCACCCACCGCATCGGCCAGCGCAACCCGGTCGTGGTCTACCGCTACATCTCGGTCGGCACCATCGAGGAGAAGGTCATGGAGCTCAAGGAGCGGAAGGCCGCGCTGTTCGCCAACGTGATGGACGCAGACGGCGCCCTCTCGGGAGCGCTCACCGAAGACAACATTCGAGGGCTGCTCGGCTGACCCTCCCACAGACGCACAGCGAATCGCTGCGAACGACCTGGCAGGCAGACCAGTCTCGTTCTCGATGGCAGTGGCCTCACTCTCGGTCGGCGCCCGAACGACCAACCCGCCGAGGATCATTCGTCGCTCGCATCCTCGACCGGCGTCGCCGGCTGGACAACGTCAACGAACGCAGTCATGGGAGTCCGCCGCCTTCGATCGCCTGCTCGATCTCGTGGCGGTGACATGGGTCGCACGCTGACCACCGTTGCTCGCTGGGTCGACGGCGGCGTCGACAAGGTCCCACCAAGACGTAAACGCCCGGACCGTCGAGATCTGATCGCGAGCGAAGATCCCCGTAGCGAGTGCGGGGTGCCATCAGGGCCTTGCCAGTCCAGTTGCTCTTCTCGACCACCCAAACCCCATCAGCTCGGCCGTCTTCGACAAAAGATGCGAATCGAAGTACCGAGTGGCTGCGTTCCTTCCCTCATGGTTTACGACCGTCCGCAGGTCGAGGGTGGGCGGGTTCCAGAAGACGGCGCCCACACGTAGTCCAGGCATTCCTCGAAGTACTCGCCCGCTCGCCGCGACATTCGCGTCATGTCCAGGGCTTCCAGCGCAGCGCGCTTCAACTGCTCCATCGAAGCGAGTGGACCAATCGATTCGAGCAGCAGCTTGAGCTCTGAACGTGGGATCTCGTAGAGAAGTCGTGGCCCACCCCTTCAAGCATGGGTCGGCGGCGCATCCAGACCTGATCGAGCGGATCCTGCTCGAGCTGGCCGACGAGCGGCGCGCCGCGTACCAGGACTTCCAGGCCGAGGAAGCGCTGGAGCTCATCGCCTGGTTGCATCTCGCCGGGCACCGCTACACCCGCTACTCACGGGCCGCGCATCGACTCGGCTCGAACCATTGGCAGTCGATCGAAGCGCTCGCGGAGTCCGCGTTGGCGGCGGGTCGCCACGACGTCGCCGTCGACGTGTTCCGGGCGGCAGACCAGCCGGGCATGCACCGCGACCATCTCCGGCGGCGCTGCCTGGCCCTTACTGGCGTGCAACTCGACGACGGCGCGCCCCGCCTGCGCGTCGTCGATGACACGGCACGATCAGAACAAGGTTGGTGACTCCCCTTCCTCCGTCGGGGTCGCGTGCGCTTCAACACCAGAGCTGGTGCGTCGGCCGGTCTCGGATGTGTTCATGAGCGACCCGGCCCACGCCCGGACGCGAGCGTTCGGGTCGTTCGCGGCAAGCTTGACGGCCGCCTCCGGGCCCTCGCGGTCGGCAACGAGTACGAGGCCGGCCCGCCGCACAGCTTGGTCTGGCCATCGCGTCGCCTCCTTGATGAGCAGCTTCTGAACCGACGGTTCGAACGCGTCGATCGCGTCGAGCAGCCCAGCCATGACCGCGGCTGCGCTTCGCGGGTCCAGTTCCCGCGTCCGGGTAAACAGCGTGGCCCACACTGTCGGCTCCCGGGACGCTGCACGTGCTGCCGCCCACCGCCGCAGTGCTGGGGCAAGCTCGCGTCTCGCGACCGTCGGGTCGGGCGCCACAAGGTCGTCGGGAACGTCGTCGAGTCCTTCGTCGGGCTCGATGGTGCTTGTGCCGAGATCGATGACGTGACCGTCGCCGAACCAGTCGTCGGGCACCTGCCAGTAGAGCGCCTCATCGGCGGCGAGAAACGCTCGGGCTAGGAGATCGAGCTGTTCCTGGTCGAGGATCATCGCGTCTGCGATCCGGCGAACGAGTTGGCCGACGCCCTTGCGCCACCGTCGATCGGTCAGGAGCAGCGTCGCCGTGACGACCGAGCTCGTCGGCTCGGCTTCGTGATGCTTCTCGAGCAGCGAGAACGGCTCGTACACATCGGCGCTCCGACGGATCGGCTGGTGCAACACCAACACACGGTGCAACGCATCCGCAGTCGGCGCCGACCAAAGCTCGACGAACTCGCGCGCACCCTCGTCCGGGTCAGCCCAGCGGCCCACTCTCAGCCCCCGAAGATCCCGGTCGAGTCGGCGTCGACGGCCGCGAGGAGATCCTCGACCTGACCCGAAGGAGGGATCAGATCGAACCGATGGAACCGCAAGTTCCGGTCCCGCCAGTAGGTACTCCACTCGCGGCGTGCCTTCGTGTAGTGGAAGCGGACGATCGGGAACCGGGTCCAATCCGGTCCGTACTCCACTCGCCACGGTGGACGACATTCGAGCACCGTGAGGTGACGTTCGGCGACATCGAGCTCGTAGCAGATCTGGCCCCGGGCCCGCTCAGGCAGACGATCATTGCGCGCGTCGACCCACCGGCGGACACGGGCCACTTCGGTCTCGGGAAGCATCGGCCCAGGGTACGGCGACTGTGATCTGGCATCCGGGCGGCGGCTCGGTTTCGATTGTCAGCCGATGACCTGCGTCGACGAACCAGCCATCGGAGTCGGGTACTTCAGTTCCACGTTGGTCGTGGACAAAGCCCGATGATCCTTACGTGGCGGCTGGCAACGGATCGGCCATGGGCGCGTTCGTGCGCCCTCCGGCGCGTGTCAGCGTTGCGACTCTCAGGCGGATGAAGCACCTCAGGTGTTTGCTGTCACTAGTAGTTGCGTATATGCTACCCCTTATGACTACCTCTGGTGCTGCTCTTCTTCGGGAGGCTCGGACCCGGGCAGGCCTTTCTCGTCGCGCGCTGGCGACCAGGGCCGGTACTCCCACATCGACGGTCTCCCGCATCGAGGACGAGCAGAGCGATCCCACGCTGCCGATGCTCGAACGTCTGCTCACTGCGGCCGGAAGTCGTCTCGTCATCGAGGCCCGCCCGTGCGATGACCACCCGACGATCGCCGAGCTGGCCACGGCCGTCGACCGAGACGCAGAACGGCTGACGATCGACTGGACCCGACTCCGTGGCTTCGCGGACTGGGCTGAACAACACCCCCACGAGCTTGGCGACGCGATCGCTCCTCCACCGGCCCGCACTGGCACACCGCTCGACGCGATCCTCGCGGCCTTCGCCGAGGAGCTCGCCGACCGACACGGCCTCGACCGTCCTCGTTGGACCCGCGCGGTAGGGGCACTTCGGGAGCCGTGGTCGCCGCCGGCGACGCCGCGCATGCGCGCTGCAGCCGGCGCCTCCACACCGGAACCGTTCCGGCAGCGCAACCTCGTCCTGGCCAGCACGACGTTGTTCCGTTCGACCGCTTGATCCGCGATGGCACGCGGACTGCTGAACGATCGCGACGAGCTCGAATCGCTCTTCAGCGAGCTGGCAGATGAGCTCGCACGACTCGGTACCTCTGCTGACGTCGTCATGGTGGGCGGCTCCTGGATGCTCTGGCACTCGCAACGAGCGTCGACCCGTGACGTCGATTCGGCCCGCCGCTTCGACACCGACCTCAGCGCCGCCGTCGATCGGGTCGGCGCTCGACACGACCTGCGACAAGGCTGGCTCAACGACGCCGCGGCATCGTTCTGGCCCTCAGGAGCCAGCTATGGCGACTGCGAGATCGTCTACGAGCACGCCGCGTTGGTGGTTCGCACGCCCGGACCAGAAGTCATCTTCGTCATGAAGCTCTACCGAGCCGACCCCCAAGACCGAGAGGACCTCATCAGCCTCTGGCCACTCTGCAGCTTCGCCGGCCCCGAGGAAGCGGTCGACGCCTTCACGAGCGCCTACCCCCACGCGCCCGAGGATGAGTACCTCGCCAGCTACATCGCCGACGTCGCCCGCGACGCACGCCAGCAGTAGGGCTGCATTCAACCGCTTCGCCTCTCGACACTGCGGTGCCATCGACCTGCAGAAACACGAACCTTGCCGTCCGCTCGACAAGCCCCTCAACATTGTTCTACCGATCGTCCCTCCTGGTCCCGACCATCGGGACCACACCGTGATGGAGGACGTGATGAAGGGATACGTGGCACAGCGGCGAGGACGATTCTACGCGGTGATCTACGAGGGTCTCGACCCCGTCACCGGCCGGGAACGGCGACGCTGGCATCCAGCCGGCACCGACCGGACGCAAGCAGAGCACCTCGCGGCCCAGACATCGACTTCAAGAAGCAGCGGCTCTCGCTCAACCGTGGGCTCGTCGCCGTCGGCTACGAGCTACACCAGACCCGAGGCAAGACCAAGACCGCACGTCGCACCATCGACCTCGACGAGACCACCCTCACCGTGCTCGACGGCTGGCGCGCTTTGCAGTCCGCAGAGTTCGCCGCGGTAGGGGTCAACCAAGACGACGGGTGGGTATTCACCGACGGGGACGACGACCCGATCCACCCCCACTCTCTTGCCCAAGCGTTCGCGCGCATCGTGCGTCACGCAGACGTGCCCGTCATCCGATTCCACGACCTTCGCCATACCCACGGCAGTCTCCTCATCAAGGAAGGCGTGCCGGTAAAGGTCGTCAGCGAGCGACTCGGCCACGCCGATATCGCCTTCACCATCCAGACCTACCAGCACCTCCTGCCCGGCATGCAGGCCGACGCGGCGCGCACTTACCAGCGCCTCGCCACACCTGTTCCCCCGGCCGACGCCGACACGGTGGAACGTCGGTGGAACCACCGGAGGAAGACCGCCTGAACACGGTAGACGCACCGGCAACGACGAAGGCCCAGGTCTGTGACCTGGGCCTTCGTCTTTCGATGGTGGCGGGGGAAGGATTTGAACCTTCGACCTTCGGGTTATGAGCGACCGCGCCGCTCCCGTCTGGTCCCGGCTACTCCCGTGCAGCACGGCTGAGCAGGGCGTTCGCGAACCCGCTCTCCCGTCTGGTCCCGTCCTCTCCCGGCCAATACGGCGAGATACGGCAGAAATCACGGCAGAACTCGCGACGCAGAACGACGCGCCACGCACCGCGGTCCCATCGTGGCGTCTCACGTCGACGTTCTCTCGGCACCGCCGTCCGCCACGGTTGACCCGTTCGGGCGTCGAGCCTGCACGGCGCACTGCACATGCCCCTGCACGAGCGCGGCGGCGCGCTCGCAATGTTCCCTGTCGAGGCTTCCTGTCGAGCAACGCCACCAGGTTGTTTTCGGGCTGGTGCGTGACTCGAATTTCAGCCGCGCGAACCCCGGCCGCACTCGCGTCGGTGATCGCTTCGGGGCGCGGTGCATCGCGCATGACGTGTCGAAGGTCAGGCTTCGAGCGGGACACGGCGATCGTCGAATACGGCGGCGACTTCGAGCGTGCCTCCGAGCTCGCTGACGATCGCGCGCAGCACGTCGAGGGAGAGCCCGATCTCGCCGGACTCGATCTGGGAGACCGCGCTCTGAGACTTGCCGATCAGCTCGGCGAGCTCCGCTTGGGTCACGCCGAGCGCCTTGCGCAGCTCCGAGAGCCGGTACCGCGCGACCTCCCCGATCGTGCGTGCACGGGCCGCGTCGATCCGGGCGCGCCGGGCCGGGTCACGGCGAGCCTCGGCAGGCAGATCGGAGAACTTCTTGGTGCTGGGCATCAGAGCAATCCCTCCTTACGGAGCTCCGTGCTGAGACCCGAGTACCAGACGTCGAACTCGTCGGTGACCTCGACCTCCCACCCCATCGGACATCCGCATACCTGATAGAAGTAACGCTGATCAACACCCCCCACTCCATGATCGGGTTGCATGGCACGCAACCCGTCCCGGGCACAACGATGCCGGTATCGCTTCCGCGTAGGGTCAGACCATGGGCGACCGGATCGACGAGTTGATCGAGGAGATCATCGTCGACGCCTACGGCGACTACGAGCAGCTCTACTCGTTCCGCCAGGCGTTCGAGGACAACGCCCGCTTCCCGTTCCTCGGCCGAGTGGTCGGCGTCGAGGTCGACATCACCGCGGTGGACTTCGACGGTGACGAACGCCGGGGGCTCGTCGCGGTGTGCCGGCGGGCGGGTGGGCGTCACACGGTCTCGTTGTTCGATGTCGCGCCGGTCGGCCCGCTACCGCTCGAGACCCGAGCGCTCCTGGACGCCTACCGGCGCTGGTGCGGAGCGGGCCCGCTCGACCTCGCCGAACCTGAGAGCGCAGCTCCCTGGCTGTACCCGCGGTTCGCGTCGGTCGACATCGACATCGGATCGCCGTTGGCACTGAACCCGATGGCCGATTGGAACCCGGCCGAGGAGTACTGGGGCGAACCCGCCGAGCCGGTGCATCCACTGTGCCGGGAGGTCATTGCCGCCGGCGTTCGGTCGTGCTTCGAGGTGGAGCAGGTACTGCCCGGCGTCGAGCCCGACGACTGGGACCGCGACCCGATCGTCGACGCAGTCGAGCTGCATTGCGCCGGCTATGACCGCGAAGCCAAACGTGTTCTCGAAGGCCTGCTCGCTCTCGACGCCCGGTGCATCGATGCGTGGGGCCACCTCGGGCTCGTCGCCTTCGACACCCGCGGACCGGGGCCGGCGGCCGAGCTCTACGAAACCGGCGTGGCAGTCGCCGAACGATCCTTACCGGCCGGGTTCGGAGGCGTGCTCCCGTGGGGGATGATCGACAACCGCCCATTCCTGCGCTGCCTGCACGGCCTCGCCCTGTGCGCGTGGCGGCAGCGCCGCTGGGATGACGCCGAGGCGAGGTTCACGGCGCGGGTATGGCTCGACCCGGACCGGGCGCTCGACGCGCTCGCCTGCCTCGAGCCGGTACGAGCCCGCCGGCGATGGACACGCACATGACCGACACGTCACGTCGCGCACCGATCTTCGGGCCCGAGCCCTGGGGCAGCGTCGCAGAGATGGAGTGGTGCCACTTCGACCGGTGGTTCGCGCTCGTAGCAGTCAGCGACTTCGCCGGCGACCTCGACGCGCTCGAGCACGAGCTCGTCGGGCAACTGCGGTCCTCCCTGCACAGCTCTCATGACGTGGAAGCCAAGCTGAGCCACCTCACCGAACTGCGGGCACGCACGAGCACGGCCGGTATCAACGCGTCGGAGCTCGCCGCCGCCGCGGAGCCCGACAAGGCGACCCTGGCCAAGGCGCGACGCAAGATCCTCGACCAGGCACTCGAAGACCGCGCCATGACCGCCGCGATGCGCGACACGCCGCGAGCACGACTGGAGCGACGGGCGCGCTACGGGCACTGGGACCACTTCCCCGTCAACCCCGACCGTTGGTACGAGAAGCTCGCCGGTCGCCGACTGCCGACGTTCGTCCCCAAGGGCCGCACGTTCAGCCTCACCCGCCAGCTCCGCGACCGTCTGGCCCGTCATGACGGGCCACGACGCGACGGGGCTGACCGTCTCGCGCTGTACCGGGCCTTCCACACCGTCGGAGTCGAGCTCGCCGAGCGCGGTGACGACTCCTACGGCAACATCGGCGAGCTCCGCTTCGACGCGTTCAGCACCTACCTGAGCATCGACTGGGCCGCGACCGGAATGCAGCCGGAACACTTCTGGCAGGACCTCTGCGAACTCCTCGTCTCGGAGGTCTACGCGCTCACCTACCAGCACGAGACGCTCGCGTTCCACCGGGTCCGCGCCGGGCAGGCCGAGATGATCGAGGCGATCCTGCTCGGCCTGGCCGACGAGTACCGCGCCGCGTACCAGGACTACCAAGCCGACGAGGCCCTGGAGCTCATCGCCTGGCTCCACATCGCCGGTCGCCGCTACACCCGCTACACCGAGGCCGCACGCCGGCTCGGATCCGACCACTGGAACCCCATCGAAGCACTCGCCCAGTCCGCGACCGCCGGGGGCCGCGACGAACTCGCCGTCGACGTGTTCCGTGCCGCGGACCAACCGGGCATGCACCGCGACCACCTACGGGACCGCTGCCTGAAGCTCACCGGCGTCCGACTCGACGAACCCGCACCACACCTCCGAGTCGTGAAGTAGGGAATCGGCCACGCCGATGCCCACTCGTCGACGCGAACCACCGACACCCGTCCTCGACGCGCTCACGGGCACCGAACACGCCACCGTCCTCGCCGAGCTGCTCGCGTCGCACCCAGATCTGCGACCCGAAGCAGAAC
>Ga0075530_1001016_pt1 | contig 13355 bp, 9 predicted proteins | sample NGEPerD_2_FD_75101 | JGI IMG/M metagenome (GOLD analysis project Ga0075530, IMG submission 75101) | Arctic peat soil microbial communities from the Barrow Environmental Observatory site, Barrow, Alaska, USA - NGEE PermafrostL1-D | ecosystem: Environmental > Terrestrial > Soil > Wetlands > Peat ...
GCGGTCGTGGTGAGCAGGTGCGCGACGTAGTCCTCGTCGCGTAGGTTGCCGCCGCGCACACCTCGGCCACCCCGACCCTGCCGACGGAAGGCGTCGGCCGCGACCGTCTTGACGTAGCCCTTGTTCGAGAGCAAGACGACGACCTCTTCGTCCTCGATGAGGTCGAGCACATCGAGGTCGCCCGAGTCGAACGTGAGCTGGGTACGACGCTCATCCGCGTACTGCTCGCGGACCTCGCCGAGCTCTTCCTTGATGACCTCGCGCTTGCGCTCTTCGGACGCGAGGATCGCGTCCAGCGCCTTGATCTCGGCGAGCTTCTCGTCGTACTCATCCTTGAGCTTCTGATGTTCGAGCTGAGCGAGACGCCGCAACGGCATGTCCAGGATGTGGTTCGCCTGGATCTCGCTGAACTCGAACGGCACGCCCGTCAGCCCGGTGCGAGCCGCGTCGGTGTCCTGCGAGGCGCGGATGAGGGCGATGATCTCGTCGATCGTGTCGAGCGCCCGCAGCAGGCCCTCGAGGATGTGGGCTCGATCCTTCGCCTTGGCGAGGCGGAACTCGGTCCGGCGGGTGATGACCTCGACCTGGTGGTCGATGAACACCGACAACGCCTGCGCGAGGTTCAACAGGCGCGGCACGCTGTCGACGAGGGCGAGCATGTGTACCGCGAAGTTGGTCTGCATCGGTGTGTGCTTGTAGAGCTGGTTGAGCACCACCTGCGCGTTCGCGTCGCGCTTGAGCTCGATGACCAGACGGGTCGTGTCGCCCGACGATTCGTTGCGCACGTCGCGGATGCCTTCGATCTTTCGATCGTTGACCAGCTCGGCGGTCTTCTGGCCGATGACCTCGACCGACGTCTGGTACGCCACCTCGCTCACGACGATGCGCTGGGTGTCCTTGACCTCTTCGATCTCGGCGACAGCACGCATCTTCACCGAGCCGCGCCCGGTGCGATAGGCGTCGCGAATCCCACCCTGGCCCAGGATCGGCGCTCCGGTCGGGGAGTCCGGACCCTTCACGAACTCCATGAGGTCATCCGGGGTCGCGTCGGGATGATCGATCATGTGCATCGTCGCGTCGACGATCTCGCCGAGGTTGTGGGGCGGGATGTTCGTCGCCATGCCGACGGCGATGCCGCCGCCGCCGTTCACCAACAGATTCGGGAACCGAGCCGGAAGGACAACGGGCTCCGTCGTGCCCCCGTCGTAGGTCTCCACGAAGTCGACGGTGTCCTCGTCGATCTCGTTCAGAAGCTGCAGCGCCAACGGCGCCAGCCGCGCTTCGGTGTTGTGGTTGACGAACCCGTCCGCGATGAAGGCGTGATCCTCTGAATCGACGCGAATCGAATACACCGCCTGGACGCCGGCGTCCTCGACCGCCTCAACCGTCGCGTAGTACCAACCCGACGACACGAGCGGTGCCAGGACCCGTCTTGCCTCGGGCGAGGCGACACGGCTGAGGATCTCATGACCGCCCTGCTCCCAGTCATCGACACGGTCGATGCTGTGCTTCTCGAGCCACCTACGGGCCTCGCCGCGGGCGCCACTCTCGGAGCGGAGGAACCCTGCGAGGAACGGGACGCGGTCCGTCGCGTCGGAGGATGGAACAACCGGCAGCGTGTCCAGAATCTCGCCGAGCTTCGCGTGCTTCGCACCCCAGAACCCGACGTTGCGCTCGAACACGCGCGCGTCGCGTCGGTTGCCGATGACCAATTTGATCTCGCCGTTGGCGTAGGTAGCTCGACGGCTCACGACACCGAACTCGAGCAGCAGGGTCTGGACCTCGCGCGCGAGCTGGCCACTCCGGGTCGAGTACGAGATCTGGATGGTGTTCTTCGCCAGCGCGCAGACGCAACCGTCACCCTCGAACAAAGCCTGCAAGAAGACCTGCTTCGCCTCGGTCGGCGCGGACCAGATGGAGTCCGGAATCCGTTTCTGCGCGCTGCGCTGACCGGCCAGCTCGGCGCCCAGCAGGAGGGCCTCGTCTCTCTGGGCCGAGCTCGCGATCCCGATCTCCCGAGAAACGTGGCGGGACATGATCGCTCGGGTGCCCGGCTCGATCTCCTCGAGGAGGCGCCACTGGAGCACGGGCACCCCCGCGATCGGTTCAAGACAGAGAACCGGGTGGTTGTCAGTGCCGGTGACCTCATAGCCCTCGCGCGTGCGCAGCCGCCGCGTCGGGTGTTCACCGCTGTGAAAGAACTTCGTCACGCGTGCGGCATTGCCCTCGCGATCGAGGACCTTGAGGTCGACATCGACCTCGGAGTTCGGCGCTGCGTCGGCGAGTGAATCGACCCGGCGCGTCGTACCGTCGGCCATGCGAACGCGCGAGTCACCGGCAAGGCAGTACCGCATTGCCGCCGGGCGGTCATTGGGGTCGGGAGAGCCGAAGTTGCCGTGACCGTCGACCAATGGATACCGAAGTGAGAAGTCTTGCGACATGCGCGCGAGCGCGTCGTAGATGGCCGTGTCGCCGTGGGGGTGATACTTCGCCATCACGTCGCCGACGGCAGCCGCGGACTTCTTGTGCTGTCGGTCGGGCCGCATCCCGCCGTCGTACATTCCGTAGAGGATCCGGCGGTGAACGGGCTTCAGCCCGTCGCGCGCGTCGGGCAGCGCGCGCGCGGTGATGACCGACATCGCGTAGTCGAGGAAGGAGCGTTCCATCTACTCCTGGATCTCAATCGGTTCAACGTTCTCGAGCGTCGGCTGGGTGCCGTCGGGCACGCCGTACCTCCTGGGGGTTGGACAACCGGTGGCGATCAGATGTCGAGGAAGCGCACGTCCTTCGCGTTCTTCTGGATGAATCCCTTGCGCGACTCGACGTCCTCACCCATGAGGGTGGAAATCACCTGGTCGGCGATCGCGGCGTCTTCGACCGAGACCTGCAAGAGGTTCCGGGTCGCCGGGTTCATCGTTGTCTCGCCGAGCTCCTGCCAGTCCATCTCGCCGAGGCCCTTGAACCGGCTCACCTCGAGCTTCCGATCCTGGTGCTCGGCCTCGAACGCGCGCAACGCGGCTTCGTCCTTGAGGTAGTGACGGGTCTTGCCGACGTCGGCGCGGAACAACGGTGGCTGCGCGATGTAGACGTAGCCGCCGCGCACGATCTCGGGGAGCTGACGATAGAAATAGGTGAGCAACAACGTGCGGATATGGCTGCCGTCGACGTCCGCGTCGGTCATGCAGATGATCTTGTGATACCGGAGCTTCTCGATGTTGAACTCTTCGGCGATGCCGGCGCCGATCGCGCTGATGAGCGCCTGGATCTCCTCGTTCTTCAGCATCCGGTCCATGCGGGACCGCTCGACGTTCAGGATCTTTCCCCGCACGGGCAGGATGGCCTGGAACTCCGGGTTGCGGGCCTTCTTCGCGGAGCCGCCGGCGCTGTCTCCCTCGACGATGAACACCTCGCTCAGGGCCGGATCCTTGGACGAGCAGTCCGCGAGCTTGCCGGGCATCGCCGACGACTCGAGCAGTGACTTGCGTCGCGTGAGATCACGAGCCTGACGAGCCGCTACGCGCGCCCGGGCTGCCTGGGTGGCCTTGAGCATGATCTGCTTGGACTCGCTCGGGTGCTCCTCGAGCCAGTCGCCGAGCTTCTCGTTGGTGGCTCGCTCCACCATGGAGCGCATCACGGTGTTGCCGAGCTTCGTCTTGGTCTGACCCTCGAACTGTGGGTTCTGCAGCTTCACCGACAGGATCGCCGTGAGGCCCTCACGGATGTCCTCGCCGAGAAGGTTGTCGTCCTTCTCCTTGATCACGGACTTGGCTCGCCCGTACTTGTTCACCGCGTTCGTGAGGGCCTTCTTGAAGCCCTCTTCGTGCATGCCGCCCTCGGTCGTCGCGATGTTGTTGGCGAAGCTGTGGATGCCCTCGTAGAAGCCCGAGTTCCATTGCATCGCCACCTCGACCTCGCCGCTCGCGCCCTCGGGGGCGTCCTCGAAGGAGATCACGCGCTTGAACAACGGCTCCTTCGTGCTGTTGAGGTGCGTTACGAAGTCAACGATCCCGCCGGGAAAGTGAAAGGACTGTTCGATCTGCGGATCGGGCCGCTCGTCACGGAAGCAAATCCGGAGTCCCTTGTTGAGAAACGCCATCTCCCGCAGGCGCTCGAGCAATGTCTGGGCGCGGAACTCGGTGTCTTCGAAGACGGTCGGATCCGGCCAGAACGAGATCGTGGTACCCCGCTTCTTCGACGGCGCGACCCTCTCGAGCTTGTCCTGCGGCTTGCCGCCCTTCGCGTAGTGCTGCTCCCACTTGCCGCCTTGACGGTGGATCTCGAGATCGAGCCGACTCGACAGTGCGTTGACGACCGACACGCCGACGCCATGCAAACCACCCGAGATCTTGTAGCCCTCGCCACCGAACTTGCCGCCGGCGTGCAGCACCGTCAGCACGACCTCGGCCGCCGACTTGCCCCGGTAGTCGGGATGGTCGTCCACCGGGATCCCTCGCCCGTCGTCGGACACGCGACAGCCCCCGTCGGCCAGCAACGTCACGTCGATCTTGGTGGCTTCACCGGCCATCGCCTCGTCGACCGAGTTGTCGACGACCTCGTACACGAGGTGATGCAGTCCCGACGGCCCGGTGGAGCCGATGTACATGCCGGGCCGCTCTCGAACCGGGTCGAGACCCTTGAGAACCGTGATGTCCTTGGCGCCGTACGCCACGCGCGCGACCTCTTCCACGTTGAGTGCTGGCGGTGTTCCGTCAGCGCCGGGTCACCCCGGGATGAAGGCGAGAACGCCGATTCGACCAGCGTCGCCGACCTCCACCTCGAAGGCGCCCGGGACCGCCGTCCACACCCGGGAAATCAAGGGGCCAAAGACCGTAGAACTCCTGGTCAGAGCCCTTCTCGCCACCGGAGATAGTCTACCAGACCCCTCCCCCGTCAACGGGTCGAACGGGCCGGGTTCAGCGACCGCGCGAGTCCTTCACGGCCACCCGCGAGACCGCGACGCCGGCCTCGTCGAGATCGCGGATGATGTCGGCTTCGAGATAACGCAGCTGGGTAGCCCACGCCCCGTCATCGACGTCGACCACGAGAACGCCGTCGCGCAGGTGACGAGGTGTGGCGTGGGCGGCGACTGCGGGGCCGACGATGGCGGGCCAACGTGTTGTGACGGTCTGGAACGCCCTCGGGTCGGCGAGGCCGAAGTCGCGCGCGACGCGCGCGACCGCGTCGCCGAGCCGGCGGGGTTCGTTACTCACGAACGGCTCACGAACGGCTCACGATCGACTCACGATTCGGCCACGACGCCGTTCGTGACGGTGAGCCATTGGTCTGCCCGGACCTCGGCAGGCAACACGCCCGCGGTGGTGATGAGCGTCTGGCCAGGCGGGAGGTGCGCTACCAGCGCGGCCGCGCGCGTCGGATCCAGCTCGCTGAACACGTCGTCCAGCAACAACACCGGGCTCTCGCCGATCACCTCACTGACCGCATGGTGACCCGCGAGACGAAGCGCCAGCGCGAGGGTCCGTTGTTCACCCTGCGAGGCGTGGGTCCGCGCGTCGAAATCGCTCAACACGAGCTTCCACTCGTCACGATGAGGTCCCACCAAGGTGATGCGTCGCTCGAGCTCTTCGCGCCGGCGGCTCGCCAGCGCGGCGCGTAGCAAGTCCTCGACGTCGTCCTGACGGCTCGCGTCAATGCTCCCTTCCGCCCACTCGGCCTCGTACACCCCTTGAACTGCCTCGTCAGAGCCACCCGCGAGCTCTCGGTAGGAATCCTCCAACCAGGGCGCGAGTCGCGCCGCGAGACGGAGGCGCCCACGTACGAGCTCACCGCCGGCGTGCACGAGCTGGTCATCGAACACGTCGAGCGTGGTGAGTGCACCGGCGTCGCGCGCCCTGGCCTTCAACAGGGCGTTGCGGTTCTTCAGCACCCGATCGAAGTCGGCCCGGGCAGCCTCGTAGCGGGCAGCGCTCGCGACGAGAAGGTCGTCGAGGAAATTCCGTCGTCCGCCGGGCGAACCCTTCACCAGTTCAAGGTCGTCGGGCGCGAAAACGGTGACTCGCAGAGTGCGCGCGAGCTCGCGACGGCGCGGCAGTGGTTGGCGGTTCACCAGGATGCGGTTCCGTCCACTGGCGACGATCTCAGCTTCCACGAGCACGTCGTTGCCGTCGCGCTCGAGATCGGAGCGCACGATCGCCCGGTCCGCTCCGGAGCGCACGAGCACCCGGTCCGCGACACCCCGAAACGATCGGGTCGTGGCGGCCCAACCAATGGCTTCCAACAGGCTGGTCTTGCCCTCGCCGTTGGCCCCGCGGATCACGGTCGCACCCTCACTGACTCCGAGATCGAGCTCTCGATAACAACGGAAGTCGGTCAGCCAGAGGTGGCGCAACCTCACCGGTTCGACGCGTCGGGCTCGCGTCCGGTCACGAAACCGGCGTCACGAAATGCGAACGGGCATCAACAAGTAGAGGAAGTCGTCCTGGTCGACCGAGCGTAGCGTGGCCGGCTTCAGGGGGTCGAGCGCCTCGAGCACGAGCTCCGAACCGGACAACGCCTGTGCGCCGTCGAGCAAGAACTGCGCGTTGAACGCCACGGTGAGCTCGGTGCCCTCGTACTTCGCGTCAACACTCTCTTCCGCCTCGCCAACCTCCTGGGCGGTTGACGACAACCTGACCTCGTCGGTGCTCATCGAGAGCTTCACCGGTGAGCTGTCTCGACCTTGGCCGACCAATTGCATCCGGCGGACCGCGTCGGACAACGCGTCGCGAGAGATCGTGAGTCGGTTGGGATAGTCACTCGGGATGAGCTGTTCGTAGTTCGGGAACTCGCCGTCGATGAGGCGCGCGGTGATCTCACCCTTCGCGCCGCTGAATCGCACCTCCTGTTCCGACAGCAGGACCTCCATCTGCCCGCCGGTCAGGAGCCGATGGACCTCTCCGAGTGCCTTCGCGCCCACGAGCACGTGTTGACCCTCGGACAGCAGGCTCACGCCCTTGAGGTCACGGACGGCAAGTCGATAGGAGTCGGTAGCGACGAGCCGTAGTCCGTCGTTGCGGGCCGTGAGGAGCACGCCGGTGAGGATCGGTCGGGCGTCGTCACGTGATGCCGCCGGGGTCACACCCCGCAACGCCTCAGCCAGTGGCGCCGCCTCCACGGTGATCGCGCTGCCCTGGGGATCCGGCAGGCGTGGAAAGTCATCGAGGGGTAGCAGGCGCAACTTGTAGTTGGCCCGGCCGCCTTCGATCATGGCGTTGTCACCCTCGGTGGAGACGGTGACCGACCCGGCCTCGAGCTTCGAGACGATGTCGTTGAACAGCTTCGCGGGCAGGACCGCCTGGCCGTCCTCTTCGACATCAGCCGCCACCGCCACCCGGATGGTGAGCTCGAGATCGGATCCGACCAGCTCGACCTGGCCCTTGGCTGCTGTGAGCCGTAGCCCGGACAGCACCGGTAGGGCGCCCGTGCGTGAAGCCACGGCGCGTTGAGCGGTCGAGATTGCATCCCCGAACGAGTCACGCTCGCAACGGAACTTCACCACAGGCCTCCATACGAAGAAGAAGAAAACCCTAGTCGTAGTAGTAGAGCCTGTGGATTGTGCATAAGCACGTATTGTGGCTGGTGGCACCCAGCATCGTTGTCCCGGTGATTTCCCCTGTCGCTCACAGGGCTCGGGTGGTGCGCGTCCGACAGGTGAGGGTTCTCCACGATCGGGTGGAGATATCCCCAGCTGTCCACAATGTTATCCACTGGTGCCCAACCGGACCCGACTGATGAGCTCGTTGACCTGCTCAAAGATGGTGTGACGCTCGGTCATCAGACCCTTGATCTTCTCGACAGCATGCATGACGGTCGTGTGGTCTCGGCCACCGAACTCCTCGGCGATCTTGGGATAGCTGTAGTCGGTGAGCTCGCGGAAGACGTACATGCTGATCTGTCTCGCGATGACGAGTGGTCGCCGGCGACTCTTGCCACACAGCTCGTCCACGGTGAAGTCGAACATCGTGGCGGTCTCGTCCAGGATGAGCTTCGGCGTGATGACCCGGGGTGTCGCCGCCGGAATGAGGTCGGCCAGCACCTGTCGAGCGACCTCTTCGGACAGCGCCGTCCGGTTGAGGCTCGAATAGGCCGCGACCCGGATGAGTGCACCCTCGAGTTTGCGGACGTTGTCGGAGATCGTGCCGGCGATGAACGTGAGCACGTCATCGGGGATCCCATTGAGCTGTTCGGCCTCGGCCTTCATGCGCAGGATGGCCAGGCGGGTCTCGAACTCCGGGGGATGCACGTCGGTGGTGAGTCCCCACTCGAAGCGGGTGAGCAGCCGGTCCTCGAGGGTGGAGATGGCCTTCGGAGGCCGGTCCGAACAGATGACGATCTGGTTGCCGGCCTCGTGCAGCGTGTTGAAGGTGTGGAAGAACTCTTCCTGGAGCTGCTGGCTTCGTTCGAGGAACTGGATGTCGTCGATCAGCAGCACGTCGACCTCGCGGTTGCGACGGCGGAACGCGGGGGTGGTGTTCGTACGGATCGCGTCGACGAACTCGTTCATGAACGCTTCGGTCGAGACGTAGCGCACACGCTTCCGCTTCGAGACGGTTCGCACGTAGTTCCCGATCGAGTGGAGCAGATGAGTCTTGCCGAGGCCGGCGGGACCGTAGATGAACAGCGGGTTGTACGAACGCGCCGGTGACTCCGCGACCGACATGGCCGCGGCGTGGGCGAAGCGGTTGGACGTGCCGATGACGAACCGGTCGAAGGTGTATCGAACGTTGAGCGTGCCGGGCGCCCAGTCGGAGCCGGCTTCGGGCATCGACGTGGCGCTCAACCCTCCGGGCTCCGCGCTGCCGGTCTTCGGCGCCCGTGCAGGAGTGTCGGCCGGGCGCTCGGGTGATCCTGGTCCAATCGCAGATCCCGAAGCAGCGGTGCCCGGTCTGTCGCCCGGCCCGCGGGGCGCGACGACAGGTTCGTCGGGTCGGGGCGCGGTGTCGATCTCCAGGTCGATACCCATCTCCTCGCCAGTGGTGTCCCGCAGCGTGTCGATCAGGAGCCCGCCGTAGCTCGAGCGAATCCGCTCGAGCGCGAGGGAGCTCGGGACTCCCAGCACGAGCTGGCCGTTCTCGACTCGCAGCGCGCGGACGTTGCCGAACCACATGGTCCATACCGCCTCGGCCAGCTCGGCGCGTAGACGTGTTGCGACCTGCAGCCACAACTCGGCCGCGTTGTGCTCACTGGCTGTGAGCGAGGTCTGCTCGATGTTGTCCACAAGAACATCCACAGGTGTGGAGGAAACCACCGAGCGCAAGCTCCGCCACTCCGCTCGTTGTGATGATCGGCACCCGAGTTACTCGCCGTGCCGGGGGAAGTGGCTCCAGGAAAGAATCAGTCGAGGCCGGATCGACCGAGGGGCCGCGGAAACCTACCAGAGCGGTTTCCGCGGCGACAAGGGGTGCGCGGTTTCGCCCACGGTCCCGTGGCCGGTGTCCGGTGCCCGGTGGAGCAATGCACTACCCGCGCTCGTTGTTGCCGCCTTCCGGTGAGGGTCGGCGCCCGGGCGGGTTCGGCGCGCGCGTTGCGGCGCGCGCTCGGCGGCACCTAGAATCCCCTACTCCCCTTCGTGTCCGTCGGCCACAATCGGCCGAATCAACTGAAGACCTCGATCCGTACGATGTCCGGAGCTCTCCGGAACGCCGCCGGTCGGACACGACGAGCCCCGCCGACCTCGGGGCTCTTGGGTGGTCCCCCTCCAGGAGGCAGGCGTGAAACGAACATATCAACCGAACAACCGGAGACGTAAGAGAAAGCACGGTTTTCGGGCCCGTATGCGCACCCGCGCGGGGCGTGCCGTGCTGACGGCACGCCGGCGTCAGGGCCGGCAGCGTCTCTCCGCCTGATCGGGCGTGTCCGCGGCCGTGAGAACTTTCGCGCCCTCGCAAAGGCGCGTCGCCATCGCGACGGTGCTGTCACCGTGCAGGCCCTCCCGAGCGGGCCACCCACCGTCGCGGCCGTTGCGTACGCGATTCCGCGCTCGGCAGGAAACGCCGTGGTCCGGAATCGGCTCCGACGACGCCTCCGTGCTCTCGTCCGGGCCCATGACGGCGTATTGCTCGCGGGTGCCGAGTACCTCCTCTCGACCGGACGTGGCGCCGTGAGCATCGACTACCGCGCGCTCGAAGCCGACCTTCTCGGAGCGCTGACGCGGGCCAACCGCGCGATCGCATGAGCAACCTCGACCCCAGGCCGCGCCGGCCGACGCTCCTCGCGCGCACGGCGATGCTGTTTATCCGTGTCTACCAACGACTCTTCGCGTGGGCGCCATCCCGGTGCAGGTTCTGGCCGAGCTGCTCGCAGTACACGCTCGAGGCAGTGGAGGGTCATGGAGCGTGGCGCGGTCTCACGCTGGGTGTTCGACGCATCGGCCGATGCCACCCGTGGAGCGACGGTGGCCCCGATCCCGTCCCCGCACCCCGAAGCCGCCCGAACGTATGTTCGGCCCATGGTAGTGGCGAGCTCCTTCGCCACGAAGGGTAGGAACCCGTGTCGTTCTCCTTCTTCAACCCGGTCTTCGAGGCGATGGGCTCGATCCTCTCGTGGCTGTACGAGGTCATCCCGAACTACGGCGTCGCGATCATCTTGCTCACCGTGCTCGTGCGGCTCGTGCTGTACCCGCTGACGGCCAAACAGGCCCGTTCGATGATCGCCATGCAGCGCGTCCAGCCCGAGATCAAGAAGCTCCAGGCGAAGTACAAGGACGATCGCCAGAAGCTCAACGAAGAGACGATGAAGTTCTACAAGGAGAACAAGATCAATCCCTTCGGGGGGTGCCTGCCCCTCATCGCGCAGATGCCGATCTTCATCTCTTTGTTCCGGGTGCTCAACGACCCGCAGAGGTACGTCCCTCACGACTCGGCGTTCTACCGGGAGCTGTGTTCCGGCGTGAACTGCTCGACGAAGGCCGCGACAGTGTCAATGCCGTTTCTCGGGATGGACCTGGCGCTTGCCGCCGGAGACAACCACGGTTCGTTTGTCGCGGCCTTGCCCTACTGGCTGCTCATCGCGGCGGTGGCGCTCACCACCTTCTTCCAACAGCGTCAGACGATGCGGAACAACCCGAACGCGAATCCCCAGGCCCAGATGATCGGCAGGATCATGCCGGTCGTGTTCGCGTTCATCTCGATCAACCTGCCGGCCGGCGTCGTGCTCTACTTCTTCGTGAGCAACCTGTGGCAGATCGGCCAACAGGAGCTGATCATTCGCCGCATGAACGCCGAACCGATCAGCGCCAAGAGCACGGGTGGTGCCATCGACGCCAAGAGCACGGAAGCTGCAACGGGTGCTCGAGGCCTGCTCGAGCGCCTGACCGGTCCCAGGCGAGCGGTGAACGAACCGCCGGGGCCCGGCGCGAAGCCCGAAGAAGGGTCTCCCCACGATGGTACCACGGGGCCCAAGAGCCAATCCGGGGGCGGGAAGAACCCGAAGAGTCAATCGAAGAGCGGGAGCTCCGGAGCGAAGGGGAGCGGGAGCTCCAAGTCGGGCGGCGGTTCCAAGCCGAACAAGGGCGGCAAACAAGATTCGGGTGGTGGCGGGAAGTCTCGACCATCGGCCAATCGGCGGAGCAACAAGAAACGGCGGCGATAGTCGATGGAATGGGTTGAGACGACGGGGCGCACGGTCGAGGATGCGCTCGACGTTGCGTTGGACCAGCTCGGGGTGCTCGAGGCCGAAGCAGAATACGAGATCCTGGCCGAACCGAAGGCCGGCCTGTTCGGTCGGTTTGGTGGGAGCGATGCTCGCTTGCGGGTGCGAATCAAGCCGATGTCACGTGAGAAGCCCGGTGACCGGCGGCGGGGTCGGCGCAGTCGTCGTGACGGTGGGTCGGGGGACTCGGCCAAGGGCGGATCGCGGGGCGGATCACGCGGTCGATCGGCCGGGCGGTCGGCCGGACGGTCGGACGGCAAGTCGGCCGGCCGAGGGCCAGGGGAACCGAATGCCCCCAAGGACGAGGCAGAACGGCGTGATCTCGATGTGGGTCCGTCCGATCGCGATTCCGACGCGCCGCGCCGCAAGCGACGCCGCCGTCGGGGTGGCCGCAGGCCAGGTATGACTAGCGAGACAAACCGGAGCGGCCGCGCCGCTGCCGTCGATGAGGGAGCAGCCATGGAAGACCAGCCGGAAGTCTCGGTCGAGGAACAGTCCGAAGCCGCCGAGACATTCACTCGGGGGCTCGTCGACGCGTTCGAGCTCCCGGCGGAGGTCACGAGCCGGATCGACGGCGAGATTCTCCTCGTCGAGGTCGAGGGCGAGAACCTGGGCCTGCTGGTCGGGCCGAAGGGAGTGACCCTGCACGCCATCGAAGAGTTGGTTCGCACCGTCGTTCAACGCCAGACGGGTGGGCACGGGATGCGTCTCCACGTGGACGTCGCCGGATACCGGGCCAAGCGTCGTGAGGCATTGGCGGCGTTCAGTCGTCAGCTCGTGGAAAAGGTGCTCGAGACGGGTCGAGAGCAGGCGCTTGATCCAATGCCGGCCGCGGACCGCAAGGCAGTGCACGACGCCGTCGCCGAGTGCGACGGCGTCGAGACCGTTTCCGAAGGCGAGGAGCCTCGTCGCCGTGTCGTGATTCGGCAGGCCTGAACGGACGGGCTTCGCTGAAAACGTGTCGCAGTCACTGCGCGCTGTCCTCGAGGAGGGCCAGACGCTCGGCTTCCTCGGACCGGGACCGGTCGAAACCCACATCGCCCACTCCGAGGGTCTTCGCGCTGGGCTCGAACCGGCCCCGGATTGCTTTCTCGACCTCGGATCGGGTGCCGGGATCCCCGGGCTCGTATTCTGTGCCGCTTGGCCACGGGCTCGGGCGGTACTCCTCGATTCGTCCGAGCGCCGCTGCGATTTCCTCCGCCGCGCGGTCGCGACCCTCGACTTGAAGAATCGGGTGAGCGTCGCACGAGGTCGTGGTGAGGAACTTGCTCACGACCCCGCCTATCGAGAGCAGGCGTCGCTGGTCGTCGCTCGGAGCTTCGCGCCCCCGGCGGTGACCGCAGAGATAGGCGCCGCCATGGTGCGCGTCGGTGGGCGTCTCGCGGTGACCGAGCCTCCCGCGCTCGGCTCGACGAGCCCCAAACGGACGCAGCGCTGGCCCGATGCCGGGTTGGCCGAGTTGGGTCTCGCGCCTGCGGTCCGCGAAAAGTCGGGACCCGCGGGCTTCGTGACCATGGCGAAACTGCGCGAGATACCCGCCCGCTACCCTCGACGTACCGGGATTCCCGGAAAACGACCGCTCTGGTCGTAGCGTCGTAGGACTGGGCGTCGTAGGATCGGGAGATCGTAGGGGCGCGGGCTCACGATGTTCCACGTGAAACAGCGCGAGATGGTTCGATCCGATCCCCTTCGATGTTCCACGTGAAACA
>Ga0075530_1001017_pt1 | contig 13342 bp, 15 predicted proteins | sample NGEPerD_2_FD_75101 | JGI IMG/M metagenome (GOLD analysis project Ga0075530, IMG submission 75101) | Arctic peat soil microbial communities from the Barrow Environmental Observatory site, Barrow, Alaska, USA - NGEE PermafrostL1-D | ecosystem: Environmental > Terrestrial > Soil > Wetlands > Peat ...
CAAAAAACATTCACTGTCAACCAAATCTAGACACTTCTACCTTGAAAATTATCACAAATAATTTTCAGAGGAGAAATTTCTAAATTGCAGGAGATTATTTTTGAGAAAAATCAGCAGACCCTACCTAGCTTTAATTGAATTTGCCACGACAACTCCTTCGTTAATTCCGATACTATAGTCATCAGGAAGATCACTGTTTAATTCAATATCAATTGTTTTGATTTCTTTGTTTGTGAAATTATCATGACCTGTCGCTTGGACACTTTCAAGAATTTTCAGCACTTTCCCTAAATCATCCTCGTTCGGAATGACATTAACTTGAAAAACAACTTCTTTGACCGGAGAAATTACTCCCGTGTTTGCATTAAGCAGTGGAATTTCCCAAACCACTTCTCTGGTCTTTGTATTAAAATAAAATTTTTCCACTTCTGGTAGTCCAAGATTTTCTTTCACTTCTTTTGGTCCTGAAATAACTTCTTGCTCATTTCCGATGACTTCCTCTTCCTCAGGGGTAAAAGAGCCATTATTTTCGTCTCCCAAAGAAACTTTTCCGTCCGATGTTATAAAATTTCCAGTCCAGTTTATTCCTTCTGGCAAAACTGCCACAGTCCTTACTGAACTAATATCATTAAATAGATTGCTTAAATTCCAGTGTATCAAATAGTTAGTCTTTTTACCGACTTCGGGTGGGATAGCTCCAACATTTTCAATTCTGCCGTCATCATTGAAATATCCTTTTGATCTAACGAATAATGAAGCGTTAAGTTTTGTAATATTGTTGTTAGAAGCAATTCTATTTTCAACACTGTTTAAATCAGAATCAAAATTAAAACTACTGACAGTCACTATATTGTTAATTAAAAAATTTTTATCTTGCGCATTTTTAATTTCGATATAGTCGCTAACCCTGACCCGGAAACTTACTTCACCTTCGTCTCCCGCGGAAAAAGAAGCGAGCTTTGGAACATTGAAAGCGCTCCAGGTGATTTTATTTGATTTTTTGTCATAAGATCCATTCACCACTTCGATTGAATCAAAATCAATTTTTCCACTCAATTCGCTATTAATGACGAGACCTTTGATTTCCTCATCGCTGATATTGCGAAATTTAATTGTATATTCCAAATCATCGCCTTTAAATGTCGCATATTCTTCCATACCATTAATTGTTTGTTTTATGGTTATGGGAACTTTTTTAAGTTTGATTTGAGTTTCCTCTCTTATATATTCAAAAAATTTTTTATCGTCCTCTGAAGACTCAAGTGTGATTAATATTTTGTCATCATCTTCTTCTATTGTTTCATCAATATTACAATTAATCAAAATTGCACCTATGGTTTTAGGAGTAATCCCTTTGATATTGAAAAGTAGAGAGCCGTTTTTATCTTGTTCAATAAAATTAGGATCCAAGGTGTTACAAGCGAAACCCACTGGAGCGGCAGCTCTGATGTTGATTGATTTGAAATTATCATTACTGATATTTTTATAATCGATTACATAATTAAATTTATCTCCAATGGTCACAATTTCTGGTTTTTGAACAGAAAGACTGAAAGGAATTCTATTTATCGTAACATTGATATCACTCAACTCATCTTTCGATTCGAATTCATAATTAAAATTTTCTGGCGTATATGAAATTTTTGATTGAAATTTTTGAATACTTTCTTTTTCTCCGATGACTCTACCGAACAATTTGATACTACTGCTTTCTCCTGCGGGTATATTAGGGATTTCCCATAAAACTACCGACCCTTCTCTCTTGTTTTTTTGATCACTTGATATATAGATAAAGTTTTTTGGAACATAAAAATAAATTTGTGCATTTTTCAAATTTACATCAGTATCGTTTTTATATCTGATATCAAAGGCCAGCTCTTCTCCACTCATAATTTGCTGCGACACTTCAATATAAATTTTTACTCGAGAATCGTCGAAGGAGTCTTTTCCTTTCATACGCATATAATAAAATAAAGATAGGATAGAGATAATAATCAACACAAAAAACAATAAAATAATCTTTTTACTTTTGAAATGTTTTTTATATTTTCCATCATCTAGATCAGACATACTGCCACTTTCTTCATCTGATAAATAATTCTTGATTTTTTCTTCTGTCTGGTTGTCTATTACGCTTTCTTGCATAATATTTATTTTAAAAAATTATTTCATTTCTATTCATATTATACGTCTCTGAGGTTTTTGTGTCAAAAATAAAAAGCGGGAAACGATTTCTTGAACTATGTTTAGCTCATCGTTTCCCGAGTACCTCTCGATGAGAGGATATATTTATTTTCCCCTAGTGCCTCTCAAATGAGAGGCGATCTGTTAGTTCTCCATGATTTTTCTCCGAAATATCGAGTTTATTTCAAATGTGTAGAAGTTGTTGATGTCACTTTCGCAATAATTTGCGACATGACTTTGCATTAGAGATATGACTACGTTTCATATCTTTATTTAGTAGCTCCATTCTCGTTAAGCTACTGAATTTAGTTTATAATAATATTTTTATATTGTCAAATTTTCTAGTTAGAGTTCCAATTAGAGTTACACACAACCACAATATCGTAAAATTTGTACAACTTAAAATGAAAATTCTTCCTGTCACCATTGAAGACGTTCGTGAATAACAACTTTTCAAAAAACCAAAAATTCAAAAAATTTCAAATCTATTGACATTTACGAAAAAATGGTATAAGCTTTTGCTGTTATAGAAGAATTGTATAAATTATCAACTTTTAAGTTAGAAAAGGATGCATGTCTCAATTACCCCAGAAATTATAACTCATATATTCGGAATCCCAATTACCAATACACTTGTTGCGTCTTTGTTGACTACCGTGGTCCTGGTTGTTATTGTCTATTTTTTGCACAAGAAAAGTAAACGAAATTCCGCGAGGTTGGCAAAATCTTTTCGAAATGATCATCGAGTCTCTTTTCAAGATGATTGATGACGTAACGGGAAATCGAAAACAGACCTATCAGTTTTTTCCTCTTATTGCAACTATTTTTATTTTTATAATCGTCTCAAACTGGCTTGGACTTTTTCCTGGCTTTGGATCAATCGGATTTTTTGAAACCGTCAACAGTGTGTCTGGAGAAGAGCACACTGCTTTTGTTTCGTTTCTAAGATCTGCTAACAGTGACCTCAACACGACTCTGGCGCTGGCAATGATTTCAGTTTTTGCAACTCAAATCTTTGGCATTCTGGCTCTGGGAGTTTTCAAATATGGAAAGAAATTCATCAATTTCAGTTCTCCTATTAGTTTTTTTGTCGGAATTTTGGAGCTGATTGGTGAGCTTGCCAAGATGATTTCATTTTCTTTTCGACTTTTTGGAAATATCTTTGCGGGAGAGGTTCTTTTAGTTGTGATTATGACGCTTGCTCCATTCATTGCTCCTATACCATTTTTTGGACTTGAGCTTTTTGTTGGATTTATTCAAGCTCTCGTATTTTCAATGTTAACTCTTGTATTCCTCAAAGTTGCTGTAACAGCCCATGAAGAACACTAAAAAAATCTTTTTGCTATTCTAAGCACTGGAGTCCAGACTTTAGTCTGTAAATCGTATGAAATTTTTCTTACAGATTGAAGTCTGAACTCCAAAAATATAATATTTACTTCATTTAGAATAGCACTTTAAATAATAAATAACTAAATAATAAAAAATATGGTATTAGAAACAGAATCAATCCAACTTCTAGCCGTAGCCTTCACAATGGGAATTGGTGCAATTGCACCAGCAATTGCCATTGGAATGCTTAGTGGAAAAGCTATGGAAGCTATGGGAAGAAATCCTGAAGCAGCTGACAAGATCAAAGGGGCTATGATTTTGGCAATCGCATTTGCGGAAGCCATCGCAATTTATGCTTTGGTTGTTGCCCTGATTATTAAATTCGTTTAATCATCATTCAGTCAAAAGAGAAAGCAATTTCTCTTTTGGAGTGTGAGTATTAGAATGTTAAATTGTCATATTGCTAAATTGTTAAAATGACAGAAAATATCCGTACATTTAAAATTGAAGATTGAATTTTGGGAATTACATAAATATCACATAAATTTAAACGGAGGGAATAGAATGAAATGCATTTCTCTTATTGTAAATGGAAACAGCATTGACATTCCGCCCTCAAACGAGAGCGGATGTATAACCACTGAAGACTCATGGATAGCAATACTAATTGAACATCTGGAAATGCTTTCTAATAATGGCAAAGATAAAAGAAATCAAAATAAAAAAATTGACTTCAGAATGAAGATACAACTGAAAGATTAACTATATAAAGCCAAAGATGTATAAATTCATACATCTTCCCAAAATTCAATTTTCAATACACATAATATTGTGACTTTTTAAATTAATATAAAACTATGCCAGAAATATTTGAAAAATTAGGTCTTGATCCAAAACTGCTCATTGCTCAAGCTGTCAATTTTGTTTTGCTATTGATAATTTTGCAAAAAATTGGCTACAAGCCGATTTTGAAAATGCTCAATGATCGAACAGAAAAAATTGAAAAAAGCTTGGAGCAAGCCAAGAAAATTCAAGAGGAGCTTCAAAATACAGAAGAGACAAAGATTGCCGAAATAAAAAAAGCTAAACTTGAGTCGCAAGAAATCATCAAGGAGGCAAATGAGCTTGCCGAAAAAAGATCATTGGAAACAATCGAAAGAACAAAAACAAAGGCTCAGGAAATTGTTGTCAGTGCCAAACAAGAAATTCAAGCTGAAAAAGAAAGTTCAATAGCAGAAGCCAAAAAAGAAATTGCTAACATCTCAATCCAAATTGCCAAAAAAATTATTGGAAATAATTTTGACGAAAACAAGGAAAAAGAAGCAGTTAATGATATTTTAACTAAGATAAAATAAATATTGTCTTGAACAATGTCATTCTGAACTTGATTCAGAATCTTCAATCTATAACAACAAAGTTAAACTCACAAATCACCGAATATTCGATAAAAGCGAAAACGCCACGATTAGACTGAATGGAAAGAATAGCTGAGTTTCTGCCTTTACTGAACGATTGTTGTGAATTAGAAAAATCAAGATGTAATATTTAAAAGATTCTGAATCAAGTTCAGACAAACAATATAAACATATCCTCTATGAAAATTACACCGAAGCAATATGCCATAAGCCTGTACGAATCAACAATTAAGATTGATAAGTTTCAAGTTGAGCAAAGAATTGCAAACTTCATTGAAATTTTGAAAAAAAATAATGACCTTTCGATGGTAGACAAGATTACTGAGCAGTATTATAAATATTATCGAATACAGAGGAATATTTCAAAAATTGAGGTTTCAAGTGCTCGCAAATTAAAGCCAGAAATTTTAAATAAAATTATTCAAAAATTTGACAATCAAATTGAAATTGAGGAAAAAATAGATGAATCACTGATTGGAGGAATTGTCCTTCGAATAGACGACAATCTTTTGTTAGATGGAAGTGTCAAAAAGAAACTCGAAAATTTGAAAAAAAATATTACAAAAGTTTAATTTTAAAATCATAATTTAAATAAAATGAATAGCCATATTATCGAAAATCTCAAACAGCAAATTGCTCAAACGAAGCTTGATACTCAAGTTGAAAAAATTGGCAAAGTTGTCAAAGTTGCTGATGGTGTTGCAACTCTCAATGGTTTGACAGAAGTTATGAGTGGAGAGCTTCTTGAATTTCCAAATGACATTTTTGGTGTAGCTTTGAATCTTGAGGAAGACAGCATTGGAGCGATGATTTTGGGAAACTATCTGAAGATTAAAGAAGGAGATGTCGTCAAAAGTACTGGAAGAATTATGGAAGTTCCTGTTGGTGAGAATATGATTGGTCGAGTTGTGAATGCTCTTGGTGTGCCGATTGATGGCAAAGGTGAAATCAAAACTGATAAGTTCTATCCCGTTGAAAATACGGCCCCTGGAGTTATTACCAGAAAACCAGTTGACACTCCCCTTTCGACAGGCATTAAAGCAATTGATTCAATGATTCCAATTGGACGAGGTCAAAGAGAGCTGATTATCGGAGATAGACAAACAGGAAAAACCGCCATCGCCATCGATACAATCATCAATCAGAAAGGGAAAGGCGTCACTTGTATCTATGTTGCAATAGGACAAAAAGAATCAAAGGTTGCCAAGATTGTGGCAAAACTGAAAGAAAGTGGAGCAATGGAACATACAATTATCGTTCTTGCTGGTGCTTCAGACCCTGCTTCAATGTCATATATCGCTCCTTATACTGGATGTGCTATCGGAGAATATTTTATGGACCAAAACCAAGATGCTTTGATTGTCTTTGATGACTTAAGTAAACATGCTTGGGCATACCGACAGGTTTCTTTGATTTTGAGAAGACCTCCTGGACGAGAAGCCTATCCTGGAGATATTTTTTATCTTCATTCCAGACTTCTTGAACGAGCTGCCAAACGAGATGAAAAATATGGTGGTGGATCGTTAACTGCACTGCCAATTATTGAAACTCAAGCTGGTGACGTTAGTGCATACATTCCAACAAATGTGATTTCAATTACAGATGGACAAATTTTCTTGGAAACAGATTTATTCTATCAAGGAATTCGACCAGCAATCAATCCAGGAATCTCAGTATCTCGAGTTGGGTCGGCTGCTCAAACCAAGGCTATGAAGAAAGTTGCTGGAAAGCTCCGACTTGAGCTTGCTCAATTTCGAGAGCTGGCTGCTTTTGCTCAATTTTCAAGTGACCTCGATAAAGAAACAAAAGATCGAATTGAAAGAGGGAAAAGATTAGTTGAAGTACTTAAGCAAGACCAATACGATCCAATGGAAACAGAAGATCAAGTTGCTATAATTTTTGCAACTATCAATGGATATCTTGATGACGTTGAAGTTGAGAAAGTAAAAGATTTTGAAAGAGATATGCTCGACTTTTTAAGAGATAAAAATGCTCACATTCTTGAAGACATTGCCAAAGAAGGAAAAATTTCAGAAGAAACTGAAAAAGATTTGAAAGAAGCAATCAAGGAATTCAAAGAAAAGCAAGTGTAACATAATACTCCGATGTCATTGCGATTTAGTTGTGGCCCCTCCTCCGGCGGGTAAAAATCCCGTGAGAAATATCACAAAAATATTTATTACAGCTTCGCGTTGGCTCAACACTCCTGTGTGGAGCCGTATGTGAATCGGAAATATTCATTGAAATCGCAAAAGGCTCCAGTCAGGAGACTGGAGCCAACTATAAAATCTCACATAGTATTGAACAGTAAGGACAGTCCTTTGAGGTTTTATACGGAATATGTCGTTATATTTTATTTTTCAATTGTTATTTTTACAAGCGACAAAAGAACTGTCCTTTTTACCTAAAAAAATAATTTAGCAATTTAGCAATTTAGCAATTTAGCAATTTAGCAATTTAGCAATTTAGCAATTTAGCAATTTAGCAATTTAGCAATTTAGCAATTTATCTTATGCAATCAACACAGCAAATCAGAAGACAAATTCAATCAACTCAAAATACTTCGCAAATCACCAAGGCGATGGAGATGGTTGCTGCTTCAAAGATGAAAAAATCTCAGCAAGCTGCCCTTTTGGCGCGTCCTTATGCTGAAGCAGCTTTGAACATTTTGCAAAGTGTCAGTGAGTCTGTTGAGCCAACAAAACATTGTTTGTTGGAGAATAGAGAGGTCCAGAATTTGTGTCTCGTTGTGGTCACATCTGATAAAGGGCTCTGTGGAGGATTTAATAGTAGCGTTTTGAAAGAAGCCCAAAAAATTGTAAATGCTAACCAGAACAAAACTATCTCTGTTATTGCAATCGGGAAAAAAGCGGAAAATTATTTTAAAAAAAGAAACGATATCTCTGCAATTTTCAATGGTATTGGTGACACGGTTGAACTTCGAGAAACACTTCCGATTTCAAGGCTTTTGATAAATGAATTCACAGAAAAAAAACATGACAAGATAATTGCAGTCTATAACAATTTTATCTCTACCATTAAGCAAGATGTGAAAGTCAAAAAACTTTTACCGATCACCAGAAGAAGCTTGGAAGAAACTGTGGAAGAAATTGAAGATATGACAAAAGGTGAATATAAAGAGAATAATGGAATTGATTATACTTTCGAGCCATCAGCATCAAAAGTCTTATGCGCTCTTCTCCCAAATCTTGTGGAAACGCAGGTTTATCATATTGTGCTCGAATCAAACGCTTCCGAACACAGTGCCAGAATGGTGGCTATGAAAAATGCCACAGATAATGCCAAAGAAATGCTGACTGACTTGAAATTGCTATATAATTATATCCGACAACAAAAAATTACTCAGGAAATAAGTGAAATTTCAGCCGGAGTAGCCGCACAAGAATAGGATTAGCTTTTTAGATACGATTTAATAAAATTTTTATGTCATTTCGAGAGAATGATAGCGACGAGAAATCTGTAAAATATATTTATCTCATTTATCAAGCTCTCAGATCTCTCAATCGTTTCTCTCATTTCGAGATGACAAAAGGTTTCGATGGATTCAAGCGGGAACTGGTTTGGTGGCCAGCTCCCATACCGTTTCTTATTCGCAAATGAATAAAACCATATGCAAAAAACTTTCGAGTGAGATTTCAAAACGATAGGAACGGATTGCAAATCCGCTCCCGCATAAAGGGTTATTACTCACAACAAAATTCTGTCATTCTAAAGTTATGCTTCAGACAGAATATAACTGCACATTGAAATTTGAAAATTGAGTTTTGGGATATATATCCTCAATAATAAATAAAGGAGTGATCAAAGTGGAATTTTGGAAAAAATTTAATCAATGGAATCTAGAACGGAAGATAAACAGTAAAGGATTAGATATAAAATATCACGAAAGAGAATTGAAAAAATTCAAAATCGAGCTAGTAGATTTAAATTTGCAACGCAAAGACGCTCAAAAGGAAGCTAAAAAATAGCTTCCTTTCCAAAACTCAATTTTCAAAAAGATTATTTTTGGAGTTCACCCTTTAGGATGTAAATTAAACATTTTCTTACAGGCTGAAGCCTGAACTCCAGCGTAATATAAAAAAACAATTTAACAATTTAACAATTTAACAATATAATATTATGAATACAGGGAAAATTGTACAAATCATCGGAGCCGTGGTTGATATTGAATTTCAAGATCAACTTCCAGCTTTATATAATGCTCTGAAAACAAAAACTGCCAACGATAGAGAAATAGTCTTGGAAACAGTTCAACATCTTGGTGCCAATCGAGTGCGTGCAGTCTCCATGGGATCAACAGATGGTCTCCAAAGAGGAACAGATGTTGAAGATACTGATGCCCCAATTTCAGTTCCAGTTGGCGAAGAAGTTCTTGGAAGAATGTATGATGTCCTCGGAAATCCAATTGATGGAATTGAAGATGGCAAAGAAATCAAGCAAAGATCTCCGATTCACAGAGATGCGCCAAGCTTCACAAGCCAATCAACAAAAACAGAGATTTTTGAAACAGGTATCAAGGTTATTGACCTCATCGCTCCTTTTTCCAAGGGTGGAAAAGTTGGACTTTTCGGAGGCGCCGGAGTTGGTAAAACAGTTTTGATTCAAGAATTGATTCGAAATATTGCAACCGAACATGGAGGCTATTCCGTTTTTGCCGGAGTTGGAGAAAGAACTCGTGAAGGAAATGACCTTTATCACGAAATGAAAGACAGTGGAGTACTCGACAAAACTGCACTTGTCTTCGGACAGATGAATGAAGTTCCTGGAGCTCGTCAAAGAGTTGCTCTTTCAGGACTTACTATGGCAGAACATTTTCGAGATGAAATGGGCAAAGATGTTTTGCTTTTTGTTGATAATATTTTCAGATTTACTCAAGCTGGTTCAGAAGTTTCTGCTCTTTTGGGTCGAATGCCTTCGGCTGTTGGATATCAACCAACCCTCGCTCAAGAAATGGGTGAACTTCAAGAAAGAATTACTTCAACCGACAAAGGATCAATCACCTCCGTCCAGGCAGTTTATGTTCCTGCTGACGATTTAACCGACCCGGCTCCAGCTACAACATTTTCTCATCTTGATTCAACTGTTGTTCTTTCTAGGTCTCTAGTCGAGTTGGGAATCTATCCTGCAGTTGATCCACTCGAGTCAACTTCAACTGTCCTTGATCCAAATATTGTAGGTGAAGAACATTATAAAGTTGCTCGTGCTGTGCAAAAACTTCTTCAAAGATATAAAGATTTACAAGACATCATTGCCATTCTGGGGATGGAAGAACTGTCCGACGAAGATAAAATGATTGTTTCGCGAGCCAGAAAAATTCAGAAATTCCTCTCTCAACCATTCTTTGTCGCCGAAGTTTTCACAGGAACAACTGGACAATATGTTTCTTTGGCTGACACTATCAAAGGATTTGGTGAAATCCTCGAAGGAAAACACGATGATAAAAATGAAAATGATTTCTATATGAAAGGCTCAATTGACGAGGTTGGGAAAAAGAATTAGATTGTTGAATTGTCAAATTGCTAAATTGTCTTGTCATTCTGGAGCGTAACGGTAGTGAAACGATAGAATCCCATAAGAAGTTTCGGGTTAACTCCCTCCCTGATAACAGGCTGTCTAAAAACTCCAAAATACAGGGAATTTATCCTTTAGGATTTCAAAAAATGGCTTAGGGTAGCAACACCCTATGAAACCCTAAAGGGTAAATTCCACTTATTAGACAGCCTAATAAGGGAGGGTTGGGTGGGTTTGAAATATCGTGTAATTATAGAATGAATTGCCCCGCCGCAAGCGGACGGGGTATCTCCGCAATAATAACTTAAGTCGATAATCACAAAAAGAGATTACGCCCCAAGGGGCGGGGAATTATACCCGAAAGGGATTAAAAACAGATGTAGAAGTCTTTGCAAAGATTGATTGCATAATCATAATACCGCCCGTATTCAAAACCCCCTTAATCCCCCTTCTCAGGGGGAAATAAAAAAACAGCCTTTTTGGAAAAACTGTTCTTTGAGAAATTTGAAATTGAATATTCCTTTTTTCATCTCACAATTTTAATTATGAAGTGAAAAAAAATTTAGGAACCAGAAGAATTATTTATAATCTTCCAGCCCCTAAACTGAATCCCCAAGATGGAAGGGTCTATTTTATAAATTTCATCCTCTCTATTAAGAGGAACTTTACTGGAATAGACCTTTAGGTCATATATGACTATTTCCACTACTTCGCCGGAAAAGTCAACGTGATAATTCAATTTGGAAACGAATACGCTTCCATTTTTGTTGCTGTCTATGTCAAGGAAATCAACGGTTGTGCCTACTTGAGGCTCAATATCCATTTCCATTTGCCGAGACAAGTCGACATCGACACCATTTGCCGAAACTCTTGTAAAAAATCTTATAATCAATTTTTCATCTCCTCTTTTATTATTTCAAATAAATCAATTACATCGGTCATGTTGTTTGCAACATAACAAATCATCATATCATAATATCAAAAATATGTCAACCCCTACAAATAAAATCAATCTTCAAGTCATCACCCCCGAAAAGGTGGCTTTTCAGGGTGAAGCTGATGGTGTTTCAATTCCGACAAAATCTGGTGAGATTACGGTGCTGGCCAATCACATTCCCATTATCAGCACCATGAAGCATGGAGAATTGGTGATTCGCAATGGTCAAGAAGAAATTTTCATGGCCGTTTGTAATGGTTTCATTGAAGTGAAAAAAAATTGTGTCATCATTATGACTGACATTGCCGAGAGAATTTCTGAGATTGACGAAGAAAAAGCTCAAGAAGCCAAAGAAAAAGCAAAAAAAATGCTTTCCGAAAAAGACCGTCTCTCAGATGTTGTCTTTGCCGACACCACAGCAATGCTTGAAAAATCACTCGCTAGAATTAAGGTTGCAAGAAGAAAGAGGAGATAGACAGTGTTAAGAATAAGAATTTTCATTTGTTATTCTGAACTTGATTTAGAATCTTTTGCCCGCTACGATAAAACTTTCTGATTCACAATATTCATTCGCTTACAGCGCCAACACAATTTTTTTCCGTTTCGTTTGACCGTCCGTAATTTCGCTTTTATAAAATATTAAGTGATTTATAGGATTGATTTATTGTTATTCATTAAAGATCCTGAATCAAGTTCAGGATGACAAAAAAATTACATGAACATCAAACAAGCACTACAAAGCTCAATAAAACAATTAGAACAAAACAACAATCCTTCCGCCATTCTTGATGCGGAAGTTTTGTTGTTGGAAGCGTTGAATCGGAATCGAAAAAAGGAATCTCTGCGAAACGAAAACTTTGTCATTCCCTTGAAGAAGGGAATCCAGGATTTATCTCAAAAAATGAATTTCAAAAATATAACCTCGGTAGTTCATCAAAAATTGATAAATCGCAGAACTAAAAAAACTAAAAATGAAATTTTATTTTCTATCTCTACCTCGCTTCAGGATGACAATTTAAAAATTGAAAAAAGCTGGCTTTATTCTCACGATGACTATGAGTTAAGTAAAACAGAAAGTATTTTGTTTAATAATTATATAAATCGAAGAATTAAGCACGAACCGGTTGCGTATATCACAAATAAAAAAGAATTTTTTGGTTTCGAGTTTTTTGTGAATGAAAATGTATTAATCCCCCGTCCCGAAACAGAACTGCTTGTCGAAAACGTTTTGGAAATCATAGGGAACGGAAAAAATATAAATAAACAATTTAATCTAATTGATGTTGGTACAGGCTCTGGCTGTATCTTGATAAGTATTTTGAACGAATTACAAAAAAAAAATAATATTAAATTTATAAATCAAACAATTGCAATCGATATTTCAAAAAAAGCAATTGAGGTTGCCTCAATCAATGCTAAAAAATATAATCTAGATGAAAATATTAAATTCATAACGGGAAATTTAAAAAATAATTTAAAACAAAAATTATTTACAAATTCGTTTGATTATATTGTGACTGCAAATCTTCCGTATATTAGAAACTGTGATTACGATAAATTATCAAACAATGTAAAAGACTTTGAACCGCAAATCGCGCTGACCTCTGGAAGAGACGGACTAAGAGATATAAATAATCTACTGGATTCAATTTCAAAAATCAAATTGCAGCTCGCACAAAATATATATTTGTTAATTGAAGCAGATCCAGAACAAATTGATTTACTTGAAAAAGAAGAGAATATACATTTCAAAATAAAAAGAATAATCCAAGATTTTAGTGGCAGAAAAAGAGTTATCGTTTTCGAAAAAAGCCATAGCTAAGGCACTCAGTCAAACTAAAACACGGCCTTTGGAAAAGTCGTGTTTTAGCTTGTGCATAAGAGTTATTTTTTCTTTGCAACTTTCTTAACAATCTTCTTTGCAACTTTTTTAACAGCTTTCTTA
>Ga0075530_1001018_pt1 | contig 13340 bp, 12 predicted proteins | sample NGEPerD_2_FD_75101 | JGI IMG/M metagenome (GOLD analysis project Ga0075530, IMG submission 75101) | Arctic peat soil microbial communities from the Barrow Environmental Observatory site, Barrow, Alaska, USA - NGEE PermafrostL1-D | ecosystem: Environmental > Terrestrial > Soil > Wetlands > Peat ...
GAAAGATAAGGTATTTAAGAAAATTAAGGACTAATGAATCTATATTAATAAATTAATCTACTCAATAAGTCTATTCTGAATCTTCTGGATTTGGGGATCATCTTACGATTGGAAAATACTGCTTCTGTTAATTCCTCAATTATAACCTTTTGGATATACGTTGCATTAAGCCAAAAACACTGTTTTGTATAGCTACTTTTTCCTGTCAGTTCATCGTGTGTCGGCAACTCATTCTCATCTTCTTTGTCAGCACCATGAGGTCGCACATGTGCAACTCCATTAAATGACAATCCCGGAAAATATGAAAATCTTTTTTCTTTCCCATTTTTATCAATTTTAATCTCCTTGACTATCCTTCCTTCATTTATCAAAGATATAGTTTTTTCCCAAACGTCCCTTGCTTTCTCAATATCCTTCATCGGGAAATTCCAAAACATGGTCTTCCTCAAAACTATATCATTACTTTCTTTTATTTTTTGAAATATCACGAATAAAAACTTTTTCGTTTCAAGTTGGTAGTGAAAATCACTCATCTTCTCCTCATCCTCGTCATACCACACCTGCGTTACTAAATCCTTATAATCAAACGCTGGAAAAGACAATGATTCTTTAAGCGCTCCTGATGGTTCCAGTGTAATCACTTTTAAAGTCACATTTGCCTTCTCAAGTTCTTCAACTTTATTACCTCTAACTCCCAAAATAAGATTCGCCAATATTCGTTTATATTGTTTCGACTTACGCTCTGCCTTTTCACCCAAAGTTACCAATATTTCTTTATCAGTCTTATTTACAAACCTAGAAAATTTACTTTTAAATAAATCTTCTAGCGTCGTAATCCGTCGCACCTTTTTAAATATTGATTCTGTATTTATTTCCCTTCCAAGTAATTTCTTCTGTATTAGATAGTTTAAATATTGTTGCTTGAAAGAAAATGCTCGTGGCTTTGCTAGAATTCGTGATTGGGGTTGATCTCGTACCACACGACTATTCGCCGCCTTTGTGCAAGCTCCTAAATAATAAGTATCACCTTCAGACAACAAATGTGCCTCTCCTCGTTTAATTTTTTCAACAATAAATTCCCAATCTTTTTGTATCTGTAAAATATCTTCATCAGAAATGTCTTCCAAAAGATTAAGAAGATATACAAATTTAAACTCATAATCGATAATGCTTTGTTCTTTTAACCATAAATAAAACATCAACAGAAGAACTCTATTCTTTTTTAGAAACGAACTTTCCCCCCATGTCTCATTTACCACTTTTTCATAATCAATCATCGAAAAAACAAGTCTCTCTTTAGATGCATATTTATTTTTTTTGTGATTTTTTAAAGGATTTGTCTTAAGTTCAACTCCTGCAATATAAAAATCAGCTTCGGCGCGATTGTTTGTTTCCAAACCAAAAACAAACCTCTCAACTAGTTCACCCAGAAGTCCCTTTTTTTGATTATTATATTGATCAATTTCAGCCTCAACCTTTTTTATCTCACTCTCAGAAATAACATCGCGCAAAGACTTTTTTAAAATAATCTGAGCTTGTTCAAAAACTTCTTCTTTTGTTGTGTATGTTTTAGTCATTCTGTTTAAATCAAATTTTCTTCTAATTAATAATTCTTTGTTCCAGTAAATGAGAATCTTTATTATTAAACTTTGGTTTTATTTTCCTTAAAATACTACTTTGCGTTGGTGGCGACCAGTATATTTGTAATTTACTTTTTGCTCTAGTAATTGCAGTGTAAAATATATTATGAGAAATCATTTCTTCTACTTCATCAGTAATAACAATTTTTACAGAGTCATATTCTAATCCCTGTGCTTTATGGATAGAAACCGCATAAGCAATTTGGAATGGAACAATATCGTCTTTAATCGGATTGCTATCTTCGTCAACAGAATCAATTTTATTTACATAAAATCTAATTATAGATTTATCTTCAGTTTCACCATCTAAAATTTCTATTCCCGTATTTGCAACATCAAATTCACTCAATATATCGTCTATTTCAATGTCAAATATTATTTTTTCCTCTTTTCCTCCTCTATCAAATTCTTTTTGTATATTTTTAATCACCCCCTTTAAGTTATTATAAATAATATTCCACCATGCTTCTCTTTGAACATCGTTAAACAATACAGGGTCTCCAATTTTATATGTATCTACGCTCCATTTTATAGTCTCTTCTGGATTATTCTCTTGCAGTAACTTGTTTATGTTATTTATTCCATATAACCCATCATAATTAAGGCACAGGATAATCTCATCCTTGTCTGTTTTGTCAAAAATTGAATTATCTAATGTTTTTGCGTAATTATTTCTAATAATTCTTTCCTCGATGTCTACTTCTAAATTCCTAACACTATTCCAGAAGCCTAGTAGCTCACTATCTTTTGTACGACGCGTCTCACTCAACTCTATTGAGCAGTCTTCGCAAAAATATTTCAAAAGAGCAAACCAATTACCAAAACGAATTGATTCAATTTGATAGATATCGCCGACTAACACCAGTAGCTTAAAAGATGACTGTTTTAATATATTGTACATATCTTCGTTACTGACAGTACTACATTCATCAATTATTAAAATATCTGTTTCAAAATCATTGTTATTTAAAAATTTATTTATTGTAGAAAAATGTGCATTTCCAACTTTAATTCTCTTTTTTAAATTATTTTTTGCTGGATGTGTGGTTGCTAAAAGTGTTTGTTTTGAATCTTTATCCGCAAAGAAGTTTACAACGTGTTCTATCATGGTTGTTTTTCCTGTGCCTGCTGAGCCGTAAACCAATGCAACCTTAGAGTCCTCAAACATATTTATTAGAAATTCTTTTTTTACATCATCATCAATAATATGTTTAGTGTTTAATAACCATGATTTTACAGCCTTGGAATGACCTTTAAAACCAGTTTCAGATAAATCTATAATCTTTCTTATAATTTCGATTACATACTTTTCATACCCATGAATATAAATATGCCCCTTATTTTTTTCTAAACATGCTTTTGGCTTGTGGCCTGGCCATAATTTGTTATTATATTTTTCAATCAAATTATCAACTTCCTCAAAGCTTTTAATACTTTTTTCATCCGTATACAATTGCCCATTACTTTCAGAATTGTTTTTTATGAACCTAGCAAACAGTTCACACTCTCTATTTTCCAAACTAATACAATTAATTAAATCAAAGATTCTCGGATTATGATGAGGCAGTGAAAAACTATACGGAATCTTATCAAAAGGAATTGTTTTATTATGTAAATTTAAATTTGATAGATTCATATTTTGTTGACGCGGGATATTATATTGACTTTTTATAATATTATTATTCATTACATAAAGTAAATATCTCAAAATATTTGAACCTGAACTATTTTGTTTAACTACAACTCTTGCAAAACCTAATGTTTCTATAATTTTAAAAGATTTTACCCCATCTAGAATATAATTTTGAAACTCTTTGAATTTATCATCATTAAAATGTGCAATGTCCAGCAAATTCAAATAATATCTTTTCATAAATACCATCAAGTTATGGTATTCTTTTGTTCTTGTTATAGAATTAGAAACATTAAAAATTCTACCAAAATTGTTAATCTCACAAGGTCTAATCGACACTTCATAATCATTGATAATTACTGTCGATATCTCTCTGTCTAAAATATCAATAAAATCCTCTCTGACTCTGGTGAATTTAACTGCATAATTAGATAACAATTTTATTTTTGTAAATGCGATTTTCCTATCAAATTTACTTGTATAATCAGTTGCCAATTTAAAAGTGACTTCATAATATATTTCATACCCAACAGGAAATGGTTTTATTTTTTCTATGTAATAACTATCAGGATACTCGAGTAGCTTAGTTTTTGCAGATGGTTTATTTATTTTTTCTGCAATCTTTTCATAATACTCTTGCAAATCAGAATCAAATGTTATCGGATAATCATCAATATTTTCCAAGACATCTAAATTATATTTTTCTTTGAGAAGTTTTTTAATTTCCAATAAATAAACATAATATTTTAAAATTAATCTTTGTGCATTTTCTCCTATTTCTGAAAAATGAGAAGAGGATTTTTGAAGTAGTTGATGAAATTGACTTAAGAATTTATACTTCCCAATAACGTTACTCTTAATATTATTAAACATATCATGATTATATTCTGTCTCTCCAGATATTTTAACAGCAACAACTTCAACAAGAGTTCTTAACTCATTTAAAATATTTCCAGAATAAAAACCGATTTCATCAGGTGTTATTTTTTGAATATTTTTACAAATTAATTCATTACTAGTTTTAATTTGCTCATCTACTTTCTTGCTTCCTTTTTTCATATAAAACTTTTAAATTCTTTATCTGTCACTATCACATGGTCGACTACTTTAATATCCAAAATCTTTCCCGCGTGAACAAGTTTTTTAGTTATCTCGATATCATCTTGCGATGGCTCAGTGTCTCCTGATGGATGATTATGTGCGAGAATTATTGATGCCGCATTATGTTTTATCGCATTCTCAAATACCTCCCGAGGATGCACAAGACTTTCATTGAGAGTTCCAACTGAAATTATATCTCGCTTAATTTCTTGATTTCTACTATCAAGATAGAAAACAACAAAATGCTCTTTCTTACTTCCTCGAATGTCTTCCATTCTTTCCCAAACATCTTTCGGAGAAAGTAAAATAGAATTTTTCTTACCCTTTAATTTTCGCCTTCCCAATTCGAAACATGAAACTATTTCACACGCCTTCGCCACACCCAAGCCATGAACTTTTTTTAGTTCTTCAACTGAAGCTTCTGACACGCCCTCTTCCTTGAACTTTTGAAGTATCTTTTGTGACAACTTAATAACATTCAAGTCTTTTGTCCCAGTCCGCAAAAGTATTGCCAACAATTCGGCATCAGACAATTTTCCCGGACCATATTTTTCCATCTTCTCTCGAGGTCTGTCAATTTTTGGAATATCCTTTAATTTTGACATATTTTTTAATTAACCCCATTTATTTATATACAAACAAATACGCCTGAAACATTCTAAAATCACATAGGGCGTACCTATAACCTATATTACCCTTAAAAAGAGGATTAGTAAAGAAAATGAGTAAAATTACACAACAAAAAAACACTTCCTAAAAAGTGCTTTTTATAGGTGTCTCGGTCGCGAAACACCACTCACATGAGTGTTCGCTCTCTCGGTCTAGAACCAAAGTGAATCAATCAGTGTAAGGGTTTTCTAACGCTTTTATGACGATGCAAATGACGCGTCTCGGTCGGGGTTAAAAAGTGAGAAATGGGACAAATGGGACAGTATAAAAGGAAATCGTTCAATTCTGGTTTTAATCAACTAATATGTTAGATATTACTTTTAAATGAAACAACTCCCCCAATAAGCAGATAATAAGATATCTTTTTTGTACGATAAATATATCTTATACTCAATGTAAATAAAAATTATGCCAAAAAAAGTATAAATCTTAACTCAAATAAAAATAACTATTGATGCATACATATGAAAAGCTCTTATTAACTAATAAAATTATTCTTTTAGAATTTGTTTTTTAAGTTAAATCCTTGATTCCATTATTCGCAAGAATAACAATAACTTCGCTTTTCAAAAATTCCGATGCATTATAAAATTAAGTAACATTTTGAACATCTATTATATCAATAGGTGCCTATCCACAAACACCGTGCTAAATATAGCTAATAATAAATTTAACAATCTCCTTGATAAGTATTCGAATATAATTTATAATAGAATAAAGAATTAATTTAATAATATTACAATCATATGAATAGCCTGTACCTAGTTACAAAAAATCCAGGCAAATTAATGGCAGCAAAAAATGCTTTTACGAAATATAATATAAACGTTGTTTCCATAGATAGGAATTTTCCAGAAATACAAGCTGAAACAAGCTTAGAAATAGCACGCACTATCGCGATTCAGGTTTCAAGAGAAGTAAAGGTCCCAGTTGTTCATGAAGATCACAGTTTATTTATACATGCTTTGGGAATCCCAGGACCATATACTAACTATATTGAAAAGAAAATATCCAGTGAAAAACTCCTTGAAATTCTAAAAAATTTCAATGATAAGTCTGGACATTTTGAAATCGCGACAGTATATGCCGAGCCAGATGGAAAAATATTTGAATATGTATTTCAGGTCCCAATCACTTTTGGAGAAGAAGTAAAAGGAAATAATACTAAAGGATGGAATGGTTTGATAAGAATAGGAGATGAAACTCGAGCAATTACCGAATACCCAGAAAAAGAAAGGCTACATATTTGGAATGAAGGATACGAAGCTGTTGCTAGGCATATAGTTAAAAAATAAATTAATATATTATTTTTTCGATTCAGACAAAAAATATTAATCATTAAAAAATATCTATGGGTGAAATTAATCAAAGAGACTATTGGGAAATACAACATCAAAAAAAAGAAGGTGGCCACGAGAATATAATAGAAGAACCAAATATTTTCACAAAAGAATGTATTCATTATATCCCAGAGAATGGAAAGGTTCTAGAAATAGGATCAGCAAATGGAAGAGATGCGAGATATTTTGCACGCGAAAAAAATATACAAACAATCGCGATTGATTTTTCAACAGAAGTAATGAAACAACTTATAAAAACCTCGAAAGAAGATAATACTTCGGATTTAGTACTTCCTATATTAGCAGACACTAACCATTTACCACTAAACAGTTCTAATGTTTTTGATGCTATTTATTCAAGATCAGCCCTTCATTTATCAGATGAAGAGCTTGATATTTTTCTCGATCAAACAACAAAAATGTTAAAATCAAAAGGATACCTAATGATTGAAGGAAAAACAAAAGATGACTTCAAAATATCCAGAAGCGAAGAAATTTCTCCGAATCTATTCCGTGATAACGATGGACATTTAAGAAGAGCTTGGGATGAACAAACACTGGATGGCTTTCTAAAAAAGAATAAATTACAATTGATTAGTTCAAAAAAATCTGAGGAAACTTTAAAAAATAATAAAACTAATTTCATTAATTTCATTATTCAAAAAATGTGAACAACAAAAGGCCAATCGCAATAGTATCGGCCATACTACAAAAAAAAGACAAAGATGGAAAAACACAAATATATCTTCAGCAAAGATGGAAACCAAAAACCAGTCCGACCTATTCAGGGTTAATAGAAATACCGGCAGGAAAAATTGAAGAATATGAAAATGTTTATGATGCCTTAAGAAGAGAAGTAAAAGAAGAGTGTGGACTAGATATTATAAAAATTCATAATGATTTTCAAAGTGAAATCTACAAATACAATGAAAAAGATAAATCGTTCGCGTTTAAACCTTTTATTTGTCAACAAGTCTTAAGTACAAATAATGGATTACCTTGGATAGGATTCGTCTTTGTATGTGAAGCAAGTGGCGTAGTTAAAATAAATGAAGATGAAGCGAAAAATCCTCAATGGGTTAATATTGAAGAATTAAAAACATTAATTTATAACCATCCAGAAAAAATATTTCCCTTGCAAGTACCAATCTTAAAATATTATATTGAAAATTATTAAAATATCCTGTATTCCTAGAACAGAACAATTACAGAGATATTTTTTTGTTCCACAAAACCTTCAAAAGCACAATTATATTTCTCATGCTTACAGGATAACCTGTCCTAACAAAATATCAAAACAATCAAATTATAAGTAATTTTTACCAAAATCTTTTTCTATTATAAATATATTTTTTCTTAAGCATTTCTTATTTGAAAGATTTTATTAATCATCTATTTTTTTAAACACTCCCCTTAGAACAGAACGCCTTCCAGTACTTATTAAAACTTCAGTTTCTTTTATCTCACCAATAAGATAAAGATTATTTTTAATAAGAATATCTTCTATATATTCCTTCGTTGCCAAAATCATTGGCAGTTTTTGAGGAGTTATATACACAAATTTATCAAAACAACAAAGATTAGAATCTATTACTTGAGCAGAAAACATATTTAAAAGCAACTCTCCATTATTTTTTAAGACTCTTGAAGCCTCCTTTACTGTTGTATTTAATTCCTGCAATGAACTAGCATTATGAAAAACTCCATTTGAAACAACATAATCAAATTCTTTATCAGGGTAAGAAAGATGCAACATGGATGATATAATCACCTCTGCCTTTTTTTTAATACTTAATTTTTCTACTCTTTTTTTTGTAAAATTTACCATTTCTTCATGTAAATCACAAGAAAATACATCAAAACCAAGCTTAATCAACATAACAGTGTTTCTCCCTCCGCCACAACCTATGTCTAACACCTTTATATTCTTCTTTTCTGACAGCCCAGAGAAATAATTAAACAAAAACTTTGCAGGCTCTTTATTTCCAAAATCAGAAACATTGCTTAAATTATTCCAAAATTTTTTTACATCTTTTTTATACATTTATTTTTTTAATTATTTTATATTTATCATTTTCAATCTTAGTGGTAATAATTTTTAAATTATTACTTTTAAAACAACTCAAACAAGTTTTTGAATCAGTTGTAATTACAAAAACTCCTGGACCAACAGAAGAAAGAGACAAAACCTCTGTTATTTTTTTCTTTTTTAAAAAAGCAAGATTGTTTGTTAGATTTACAAGATTAGGATAAACAAACGAACAATTCTTTATGCTACCCATATTAAAGCGATAATCGAAAATAACATCACCAATTACTGTTAAATTATTTTGACACATTGCAGGTAAAAACTTATGAAATATATTATAAGCTATTTTAGGACCAAATATTTTACCACATTTTAAAAATTTATCTAAATTATCAATCTCTTTTTTTAACATAACATCTGAATCTTCTTCCTTGAAATCTTTTGGAATACCTATTATAACTTTATATTTAGAGGGTATATTCATTGTCTTTATAACGCAACTTTCCCCACCTAAAACTAATAGTCCACCTTCAAAAATTCCAGAAGCAGCTGACCCCCCTATACATTGAACTGGATTTATTAAATTTTCTTCCCCTTCAATTTCCTCACCATGATTTTGGGCCAAATATCTAACTAAAATATTACTTTCAATTGGGTTACCAAAAATCTCATTTATAGCACAAGCAACTCCTGCAATAAGAGAGCTACTCGATCCAAGACCACAATGTTTATATTCTTTCATATTATTAATTTCAATATAAAGACCATGTTTGAAATTTAAAGCCTTTTTCATTAACAGATAACTATGCCTTATCAAAGTTTTTCTTTTTGCCTTTGCTGAAATTATTAATTCATTGGGTCTGTCCATCAATAACCTAACTTTTATTGTTTTATATATTCCTACAGAGAATACCACTTCACCTGGAGTGTATACTAAATTATTGTTTGAAGCTATCTTACTAGGATCAATAGCCATCGCATTCAAACGACTAGGAAATTTAATTTGTACACTTTTATAAATAGGCTTTGCCTTCCCTTTTACCTTAATTGGATTAAATACTGTGCCAACTTTATAAGGAATAAAGTCTTTTTTCATAATATTACTATTCTAGTTAATAAATTTAGAAAGAGAAATAAATAAATTATTAAATGATTTTTCTGAACTATGTATGGTAATTCTAACAAAATTTTTTTCTTTTATTCCTTCGGTTTCATTCAATTTTAAACTGATTATACCTAACTTCAGAAATTCTTCAAAAATATCTAATTGATTAGATCCAAAAAATAAACAATTTGTTATTGATTCACTAAAATAAATATTAGGATTTTTTTCGAGAAGCCTCCTTATAATGTTTTTATTTTTTTCAATTTTTTCACAAATCTGACTAACAAGTTCTTTTTTTGCTAAAATATTAATAGCAAAATATTCAGCAATAGTACTCAAAGGAAAGGTTGGTCCTATTTTATTAACATCCCTTAAAAACCTAGATTTCCCAGTTGCAAATCCTATTCTTAATCCAGCAAGGCCAAATAACTTCGAAAAAGACCTCAACACTATTAAATTTTCTACTTGCTGTGATAAATCTAACAAAGAAAATGATTCACTATTTTTAATAAAATCAATAGCTGATTCATCTATAATAAAAAGTATATTATAATGATCTTTAATCATTTTTATTAAATCATTTTTATAAAACACCTTTCCTATCATTGGGTTCGGATTAGTAATCCACAAGCTTCTAATCTTATTGCTCCCGTCTAGATGTTTTTTTACTGTTTCTATATCGATGAATTGTGATTGCTTATTATATTCTGCAAATATTTTTATATGCGGACCCGCAGTTTCCATAATTCTATAAAAATTGGGATAAAGTATGCATATAGGTCCGATTTGTTTTAATATTAAATTTATACGTACAATCAAGTCTTCAGAGCCACTGCCATAAATAATATTTTCTATATTAAAGTTCTTTTGTAGCGCATCTGTTAATTTTTCATATTTATAATCTGGATAGATACTTGCCAATTCTAATACTTTTTCTAAGGTTATTGCTGGTAATGTTCCTAATTCATCAGAAATATTATTATTCGATAATGAATAATCTTTAACATCAAAACCTGAAAAGCACTGAAGCTCTTTTGCCTTTTTAAGATAATTTGACATAATAATATATATATATATTAAATCATATAGTAGAATTTTCTAAATCACCTTTAACTTCTGATTCGCTGCTGTTATTAAAAAATAAGCAATTATTACGAGAATACTTTAAATTAAAAAACAATATTCTTTCCAAGTTACTCCTAAGTTTAAATTCACTACCATCATTCCAAATAAAAAAATCAGCACTAGCAAAGATTGTTTCGATGCCAATCTGTCGATCTCCTTCAAGAAGAGAATTAAATTGCAAATCAGTTAATTGCTTATTTTCCCTCAAACAATATCTTTCTTTTAATATTTCATAAGGAGAGTCCAGGTATATAATAATATTATCACGCTTATTTATTGGCACAATTTTATTAATTATATACTCAATCCCCTGGAGAGAACGACTTCCCACAATAGCCAAATCCTGTATGCTTGATGATTCTGAAATATTTTTTATTTCTTCTTTAATTTTTTCAGCGATGACGTCATCTGTAAAATTTTTTCCATAAATTTTTTCCTCTTCTTGGCACCAAGATCCAAAATCAAGACGTGAATCAGTTTCTTTATGTTTTGCCCTTAAAGTTGTTCCAAGTTCTACACAAACAAAACCATACGCAAAAAGCATTTCACGAATCATCGTCTTTCCAGACGCATGAGGTCCGGTAATGAAAATCATATTTTTCTCTTATTTTCTATAGACAAAAGTGATAACACATTCTTACCATAGACATCGCAAACTAAAGATGATCTAGAATTAATACTATATTTAGTACCATCTTCTACTCTAAATTTTTTTTCGACATACAACCTAGAAATTATTTCTTCACAGTAAATATTCTCATCTTTTTCTCTCCCATTTTTCGGAAAGTTTTCTAAAAACTTTTCTAGAGCTTTATTATCTAAATAAATCCATTTTTCTAACTCCAACGAAGGATCCACTCCCAATAACCTTAATAAATTGCCAGAATAGCTTCTCTTAATATAAGCTTCAGCAACCTCCAAGATCCATATTGCAGGTTTTGATCTTCCTGTTATCTTGAATGAATCAATTCCCATTTTTTCATAGAAAATCAAGTCTTCTGGTCTTATAAAATTAGAATTAAGGATTTCAGATGGATGCATTATCCTTTTTGTATTACATATTGTGTGAAAAGGTTCATCAGAATTTCCAGTTCCCAAGTGACTATAATGAGCCTCCCTACTAGAACACCTTCTCAGGCAACTCTCTGTAACCATTAATTCAATTTCAATTTCCCATTCCCTTGCTTTCTGAATTAAATATTTTAAATCGCTGTAGTTTCTATTTACATCATGATGAGGTACGACACGAGTTGGCTTAATATCTAAATACTTTTCTAATTGACTTGCGTTTCTTACTCCTGCCACCGTAGATATATAAATGCGAATGTTGGAAGAATAATTTAAACGAATAAATTTCATTAACTCATAAGATGCAATCATCAAAGCATCAGGACTAAACTCATTTATCACCCAATCTAAATAACTCTTAACAGAATCCTTTTCGTGACAATTTTTAAAACTAAATGGTGCATTTAATAAATAAATAAAGTCTAAGCCTAAAGTTCTGGTATAATTTCTAAAATCTAAAGCGTTATCTTTACCCACATTAACAACTGAGCTTGGACTTCTACCATGACCAATCGGACTTTTAGCCAAAGATCCATATATCTCTTTAATTTTAATACTATCAGATTGTTTGTTTATCTGAACAATTTTCTTTAAAAGCTCTTTATTCCAATAACAAGGAATAATTATTTTTGACTTTTTCATACTATTATAGCTATTTTACCCGACAAAATCATATTTAGTCAAATTATGAACCAGAGTCTGTTTCTTGTCAATCTTTCTAGGCATTCTTATTGCAAGTAATCGAGTGCTAATTTTCAATTATCTATTTCTTTTCATTATTTTTAATATTTTTTATTGTAATATTTTATTATTGAAAAAGTTTCTATTTTTCTTTTTCCAGTAATATTAGATGTCTCATCCAGTGAATATTTTTCTAATGAAACTAATCCCCTCCCAGAATATTCGAGTGTTCGATATAGATATCCAATAAATGATCCTGCGTAACGAAATCTACGAATACAAACCTCTATGTGTTCAGTTATTAACTCGTTATATCCCCTCCAGACAAATAGACTTTTGTCATATTCTATCCACTGACTAACTAAGTTCTCTAATAAATTAATTGCCTCATCTCTGGCTAATAAATTTCCTTTTTGAGAAAGTCTCACTATCTTTATACTTATCCAGTCGCAGATTATTTTGTCCTCTTTGTCTGCTTGTCCCAGAAAGGTATAAAGCTTGTTTCTGTGATTCTTTAAAACTAGACTTAACTCTTTCTTGTTTTTATATTGCTCAACTTTCTTCTTCTTAATTCCTTTCATCCATAACCGCTGATTATGTCTTTCTAGCTTTGAGATTACTAAATCCCAATCAGGTTCATCAAATTCTGTTTTAATATTTTCAATGATAAATTGATATGAAACTTTACAACGATTTTTTATCCATTGAGAATTAAAAGCTTTAGGCTGTTTTTTATTTAGTGACCTGTTTATATTTCTAATGGATTTTTCAAAATTCATAGTAAATTTAATATCTGCTAATATTTTTGACTACAGACTATCAACTGACTCTAGAAGCCTTTCCGCATAAGCATCTGCAGTAATTTTTATCCAATTAGGTTTAATCCATAAAATCCAAATTGCAAGAATAACTAGATTAATCGACAAGGCGATTATCAATATAGGTTGTA
>Ga0075530_1001021_pt1 | contig 13333 bp, 16 predicted proteins | sample NGEPerD_2_FD_75101 | JGI IMG/M metagenome (GOLD analysis project Ga0075530, IMG submission 75101) | Arctic peat soil microbial communities from the Barrow Environmental Observatory site, Barrow, Alaska, USA - NGEE PermafrostL1-D | ecosystem: Environmental > Terrestrial > Soil > Wetlands > Peat ...
CGGGAGAGTTCCTGGCCCCGTCGTCTAGTGGCCCAGGACGCCGCCCTCTCAAGGCGGTAACGGCGGTTCGAATCCGCTCGGGGCTACCACTGCGAACGAGCCCGGGTCATGACCCGGGCTCGTCGTGCGCTCAGGACTCGGGTGGAGGCGATCGGTCGTGCTCAGCCCCTCGCCACCGTCGGGCGACCGTGTTCGACGCGGAGGGTGCAGGGAAGGCCGACGAGGGTGATCGGATCGTCGGAACCCAGCGCGGCGCGGGCGCTCGACGGCCGCGCGTTCAGCACGATGACCTCGCCTTTGTGCTCGCCGGCGGTGATCGTGATGTCGAACGTGAGTGCGCCGTCGTCGCGCGATTCAACCCACAAGATGAACGCGTCGTAGACGCCATCGCGCACGTGCGCACGCGGATCGCCGTCCTGCTCCGCGTCGAAGTCGCCGTGCGTCACACGAGATGTTCGCGCGCGCGGCGCGCGTCTTGCGGTGACCATCCGCGTTGTGTCGGATGAAATGTGCTCAACTCGCGCGTGATGAATACCGATAGGTGCGTATCTGGTTGTTTCGCGTCGCACTGTTGCGCGGTCGAAATGCTTGACCTGCACGCAGGAATAGGTTTCGATGCTGCATGACAGCGCAAGTGGAATGACCGGATCGCTAGACACAGGCGGAGGTTCGTGAGCGTGAACAAACAAGAGCTCGTCGATCAGATCGCTGATGGGGCGGGCATCAGCAAGAAGGATGCCGAGACCGCGTTGAGCTGCATGCTCGAGACTGTGAAGGGTGCAGTCGCACGCGGTGACAAGGTGACGATTCCCGGTTTCGGCGCTTGGTCACGTACCGAGCGCAAGGCCCGTATGGGGCGCAACCCGCGCACCGGCGAGCCGGTTCAGATCGCGGCTTCGAAGGGCGTGAAGTTCACCGTAGGTGCGAACTTCAAGTCCGCAGTCAAGTCGTGAAGTAAGGCGCTCCTCGACATTCGGGTTGCGTCGAACAGCTTGAACAATCCACACGAAAGGTGGTGACCGTGCCTCCCGCAAAGCGAAGGACGGCCAAGAAATCGGCCAAGAAGGCTCGCAAGCCGGCGAAGCGTCGTACGGCCAAGAAGGCGGTTCGCAAGCCCGCGAAGCGTCGTACGGCCAAGAAGACGGCCAAGAAGGCTCGCAAGCCGGCGAAGCGTCGTACTGCGAAGAAGACGGCACGGAAGCCCGCGAAGCGTCGTACGGCCAAGAAGACGGCCAAGAAGGCTCGCAAGCCGGCGAAGCGTCGTCCTGCGAAGAAGAAGGCAGCCAAGAAGGCTCGCAAGCCGGCGAAGCGTCGTCCTGCGAAGAAGAAGGCAGCCAAGAAGGCTCGCAAGCCGGCGAAGCGTCGTCCTGCGAAGAAGCGTCGCTAGCTCCACCAGGTACAAACAGCGACACGTGCGACAGCGATCGGGAGGGGCGCATGCCCCTCCCGATTCGCGTCCGGGTTCGACGGTCCTGTCGGTCCCTGCTCGTTCCGCAGACCTAGATGAGTAGTTCCAAGCCCTCGGTCGGGTCAGTGGTCGTAGGTGGTGAGTGATCGGAGTGGTCGGGTTCCGTTGTGTTCGTTGTGCCAGATGACGGCGGTGAGGGCGAGGAGTCGTTGTAGGACGCGGGCTGCGACTCCGGCGAGGCTGCGTGCGGCGTGTCGTTCGAGGTCGAGTTGGGCTTTGAGGGTCTGGTTGATCGACTCGATGATCTGGCGGAGCGGGCGTAGGAAGCGTTGTCCGGGTCGGGGTGGCTCGTTGGTGAACGCGGGTCGGATCAGCGTGGCGCCGTGGTCGGCGAGGTTCGCTTCGAGTTCAGCGGTCCGGTAGCCCTTGTCGGCGATGATGGTCTGGCCGTCGCGTTCGCCGAGCAGGTTGGGGTCGCTTTCGAACAGGTCGCGGGCGACGCCACGTTCGTCGTGTTCCGGGTTGGTCAACGCGTACGCGATGGGAAGACCTGCGGGTGTCGCGACGAGATGCAAGCGCAGTCCCCAGAAGTAGCGGGAGTGGCTGGCGCAGTATCCGTAGCCGGCGGTGCCGGCAAGGTCGGATCGTTTCGCAGTTTCGCGAGAACGCCCACATTCGACGGGGGTCGAGTCGATCAGCCACACGTCGTCGTGCCATGCGGTGCAACACGTCGCGAGGGCACGCATGACGCCTTGGAGCATGCCGACCGAGCGGCGGAGACGCTTGTTGTACGCGGGCCGCTGCGGAAGATAGGGGAACAGGCCACTGAGGTGGGCGTGGGCGTAGCGCACGAAACGGGCTTCGTCGCTGTCACCCAGCAGTGATTGCAAGACCGCGAGCGTCAACAATTCCGCGTCGGCGAGACGCGGGACGATCCCGACCTTCGGGCGGTAGGGGACAAGGCCCGGTTGCGCGATCAAGATGTCGTCGATCGCCACGTACAGTTCGGTTGCGAGAGCGTCCAGATCGGTGTTCATGCCACGGTCCTCCGGGATCAGGGTCTGTTCGACACGCTGATCCTGGACGCTTTCGCGCGCTACGTGGTGGACGGTCGCGCGGTCCGTGACCCCTTGGAACTAACCATCTAGAGGTCGGTGAGCAGCTTGAACCCCTCGGCCGGCGCGTTGAGCGCGCGACCGATGGTGTCGAGCTCCTCGAGGATTCGATGCTCGAACGCGGCTCGCTGTGTCGCCATGTGGGGACCGTCCTCGATACCCATCGTCGAATGCCACTGGCTGCGATGACATGCGAGTGCCGCGAGCTTGGCCGAGGCATCGATCGCTTCCACACGTTCGAGGTGGTCGACCTCGTCGGCTTCGAACAGCAGCAGCCGGTCCGGGCGATGCGGGCGTTCACCGTCAGCGGGAAAGAAGTGCGGGTCGCGCGCCGCGACGAGCGCGTCGACGGTCAGCCAGCCGGCGTTGCGATGGTCGGGATGAAGCCGGTATCGCTTCCAGGGGTCATGGCCGAGCATCACGGTCGGTCGGACTTGGCGGATCACGGCCACGACCGCTTCGATCGTCGTCCGGTCCACGGTCAGCTCTCCGTCCACGGCCCCGATGAATGAGACCTCGGTGGCGCCGAGGGCGTCGGCCGCGTCGCGCTGTTCCCTCTGGCGGGTCGCCGCCAGTCCGGCGAGGTCCGCGGTCTTGTCCCACGAGCCCTTCGAACCGTCGGTCAGCACCAGCAGATGGACCCGCGCGCCGGTACGACTCCAGCGGGCGAGCGTGGCGCCGCATCCGAACTCGATGTCGTCGGGGTGGGCGCCGACGGCCAACACCCGCTCGGGGGTGGTCGAGTCCCTCATAGGCTGATGAGACCCGCATCGAGGCGCGCCAGATCCTCGGGAAGGTCGATGTCGAAGCCGAGATCGGCATCGCGAATCACGCGGAATCCCAGCCCGCGCCGGCGCGCTTCTCGGGCGTGTCGCCGGAACGAATCCGGGCCGTAGGCGAAGTCGAAGGCCACGCCCGCCGGCACCGACAGCACGGGGGTTCCGTCGTCGCGGTGACAGGGCACCGCGGTGACCACCGGACGCGCGCCGTCTCGCATGACGGGAGCCAGGTCGGTGACAAGCGGCAGATCAGCATGTGCGATCACGACCCGGTCGACACCGAGGGACACGCCGCGGGCCACGCCGGCCGCGGCCGCTCCGTCGAGGCTTCCCGGGTCGGAAAGGACTGCTTCGACGTCCATGTCTCGCGCCCAGGTGTGGACCTCGGGGCTGTCCGACACCACGATGACGGGTTGCGGTCGGGCCGCATTGCGGACCCTGGTAGCGAGGTCTCGCCCGAGGCGGGCGCGCGCCTCAGTGCTGAGGAGGCTCGCGAGCCGGGCCTGGCCTCCGGTGAACGCCCGGATCGGGATGACGACAGCAGTGCGCGCCGACGACCGCTCAGTGATCATGCTCACTGCCTATGCTACCGAACGGTGCCTCGGTGGGGTTTTGGGTTCGCCGTCGGCAACCGGGGGAGTGTTCGTCGTGGAGCTCGTCTATCCCGTGGCCAAGGCTGCACTGCTGGGACCGCTGCACCTCGGCATGCGTTGGACGGTCCAGGGCGCGGCGCACATCCCCGAGCGCGGGCCCGTCATCCTGGCCTCGAACCACACGTCGTACCTCGACCCCCTCGTGCTCGCCTACGTGGCCGACCGTCGTCGTCGCCGCGTCCGGTTCCTCGCCAAGGCGGAGCTGTTCGACAAGTCGGGTCTCGGCCCGACCCTGCGAGCGATGCGCCAGATTCCCGTCTCGCGCGGGTCTGCCTCGGCCGCCGGCGCGCTCGACGCCGCCGTGGCGTCGCTGCATCGCGGCGAATGCGTCGCCGTGTTCCCGGAGGGCACGATCTCGCTCGACCTCGATCCGATGCCCGGCAAATCAGGCGCGGCCCGGCTCGCGCGCGAGAGCGGCGTACCGGTCGTCCCCGTCGGCTTGTGGGGTGCGCATCGCATCATGTTCAAGGGGCGCAAGCCCGACTGGCGATGGGGCGTGGCCGAGGTCGCGCAGATCGGGCCGCCGGTGATGATCGAACCGGGTGACGACATCCGAGAATCCACGGATCGGATCATGGCCGCGATCTGTGTCCAGGTCGGCCGCGCGCGGCAGTGCTATCCGCAGCGACCGCGGCCCGGTGAGGACGATTGGTGGGTGCGCGCTCCCGAACGCGCGGTGTTGCGCTCGGCGATTCGGTCACGTCGGGAGGCGTCGGGCTCGTGAAGATCGCAGTGATCGGCGCGGGCTCGTGGGGGACGACGGTTGCGGGGATCGCGGCGACGAACGCGCCGACGATCCTGTGGGCGCGCAACCCGAAGATTGCGGCTCGCATCGTGGCCGAGCACGCCAACGAGGACTACCTCCCGGGAATCGCGTTGCCGCCCGATCTGGCCGCGACGGCCTCGATCGAAGAGGCTGTGTCGGGCGCGGATGTCGTGGTGCTCGGTGTCCCGTCGCACGGACTGCGCGCGGTGCTCGACACCGCCCGCCCGTACCTGCAGCCGGCGACACCGATGTTGAGCCTCTCCAAGGGCGTGGAGCAGGAAACCCTGCTGCGGATGACCGAGGTCGTAGCCGACGTGTTGGGCGACCATCGGCGCGACCGCATCGGCGTGCTGACCGGTCCGAACCTGGCGAGCGAGGTGGCCGCCCGTCAACCCACCGCGTCGGTCATCGCCATCGGCGATGCGGATATCGCGTCCGAGCTCCAGCACGTGTTCATGACCGCCACGTTCCGTGTGTACACGAATCCGGACGTCGTGGGCTGTGAGATCGCCGGCGCGTTGAAGAACGTCATCGCGCTCGCCGCCGGGGTCGCCCACGGCCTCGGCTACGGCGACAACACCAAAGCCGCGCTCATCACGCGTGGGCTCGCCGAGCTGGCCCGACTCGGCATCGCGCTCGGGGGCGACCCCATGACGTTCTCGGGCCTCGCGGGCATGGGTGATCTCGTGGCCACGTGCACGAGCGAGAAGAGTCGGAATCGAACCGTCGGCGTCGCGCTCGGCGAGGGCCGCGCCCTCGACGAGATCGTCGCCGAGATGAAGATGGTCGCCGAGGGGGTCAAGTCGACGGCTGCGGTGCTCGCGCTGGCCGAACGCGTGGGTGTCGAGATGCCCATCGCCGAACAGGTCGGTGCCGTGCTCTACGAGGGACGTACGCCGGCAGAGATCGTGCCGGCATTGATGCTGCGCGAGGCGAAGCCCGAGCTCGGGGCATGACGGATGTGACCGAAGGGCGGTCGGGCCCGTCGGGGTCATCGGCGCCGGCCGGCCGGGGGCTCATCGGCGCGCTGGGTACCGGGCGGCTCGCCCGCATCGATGCTCGCGGTCGCCTGGGCTTCGACGGCAGCTCCGTGCAGCTGGGCTGGTGGATCGGCGCCGAGGATCGGTGGCATCGGTCCGAGGACGAGGTCGCGGTCCGTCAGCGTCGCATCGAGGCGGCACCGGCGTACGAGACCGCCATGCGGATCCCGAGCGGAGACGCCGTGGCGCGGGTATGGGCCATCGGGGCTCCGGGCGAGCCGGTCATCGTGGAGATCGAGAACCAGTCGCCCGCCCCGATGGTCGCCGCGCTCGTGCTCCATCCGATGGCATCGGGAGCGGACGTCGGCGCCGACGATGCAGTGCGGCTGGACCGGGGCACCGAGCTCGTGCTGCATCGGCCGGCGCGCGTGTCGGTTCGGGCCGCGGACCCCGTCGCGTTGGTGGGCGCGCTCGAGGCCGGAGCGCCGAGTGGTGGTTCCGGGCCGTACCTGGCCTTGCTCCAACCGGTCGCGCACCGCACGGTCATGCGCGCCGCGGTGTTCCTCAACCCACGGGCCCGGTCGGACCTCGACCTCGCGTCCGTGCCCGACGCCGATGCCGCCGGCGGTGGCTGGCGCGCCGTGGCCTCGGCCGCGATGCAGATCGTCGTCGCCGACCCCGCCCGACAGGAGGCGATCGATCGTGCCCGGGTGGACACATTGCTGCGCGCCGGCACCGCCGACGTCGACGGCGATGTGTTCGGCGCGCTCGAGGACTGGGGCTTCGACGACGAGGCCCGCACCGTCTGGCGACGACTGTCCTGGCGTGCGCGCCGGCGCGCCAGACACCGCGCCGCTCCCGACCCGACGACGGCGGCCGGGGTGCTACGGGCCGCCCGCGACTCGGTGATCATCGAACGTGACGACGCCACGGTCGAGTTGGTCCCAGCTCCACCACCCGCCGGGGCGGCAGTGGAGGTCCACGACGCTCCGCTGCGGACCGGGTCGGTGTCCTTCGCTCTGCGCTGGCACGGTGACCGGCCTGCCCTCCTGTGGGACGTCCGCGCTCCGACGCCGCGACGACTCGTCGCGCCGAGCCTCGATCCGGCGTGGTCGACCGACCAACCGTCAGGCGAGGCTCTGCTCGCTCCGGCCGGCGCGTCCGCCCGATGACCTCACCCGTGAACGTCGTGCTCGGTACCGACGTATCCACCACGCTCACTACCGCCGTGATCGCAGAGCTCCGAGGCCGCGGTCACGACGTGCGGCTCGTCGGCGCTGCGGCCGGTGGGGCCGAGGAGTGGGCCGAGGTCGGCCACCTCGTCGGCCGTGCCGTCGCGAATGGTGCGGCCGAGTCGGGCGTGCTGTTCTGCTGGACCGGCACGGGCGCGTCGATCGCCGCGAACAAGGTTCCCGGCGTGCGGGCCGCGCTCTGTACCGATGCCGTGACCGCGGCGGGGGCACGCCGCTGGAACGATGCCAACGTGCTCGTCATGAGCCTGCGGCTCACGAGCATCGAGGTGGCCCGCGAGATGCTCGATGCGTGGTTCGACACCGCGGTCGACCCCGGCGAGGCCGCCAACATCGCCCGGGTGGAACGACCGTCCTAGGATCGTCGGCGTGCCGACCTACGTGATGCTGTCCACCATCGGTCCGGACGGATGGGCAACGATCCGTGAGAAGCCTGAGCGGATCCGTGCAGTGACCGAGGAGGTCGAGTCGCTCGGCCTGCGGGTCGTCGCCCAGTACGCGCTGATGGGCCAGTACGACTTCGTCAACATCATCGCGGCGCCCGACGAAGCCGCCATGGCCCGAGCCGCGGTGATGCTCGCATCCCGGGGCACGATGCGCAGCACCACGATGCAAGCCCTCACCGTCGATGAGCTCATCGACTCCTTGGAGCCGGGCTCCGGCTAGCTCCGCCGTCGGGCTACATCCACCACATGGACTTGTGCTTCTCCTCGCGGACGTCGTCGTCGACGAAGAGCGCGGGGAACACGGAGTCGTCGGAGCGGCGTCGCAACCGGTACTGCGGGCTCACACCGCCGAGGACGGTCTCCTCGATCTGGAAACCACGGGCCCAGCGCTGATCGAACCGTGACCGAACTTCGACGCGAGTGCCATGTTCCACGAGGGGATCGTACCGCCGAGGACGAGCGGCGAGGGACTAGTTTCGGTTCCGATGGTCGCCCCCACGCTCCGATTCGAGCGCCGCTGCTGGAAGGCAGGCGAGAAGTTGGTCTGTGGGATCGACGAGGTGGGTCGCGGCGCATGGGCGGGGCCGGCCACCGTTGCCGCGGTCATTCCGGCGCCGCAACATCTCCGCGGCGTGCGCGATTCCAAGATGCTGTCGCGGTCCCAGCGCGAGCGGGCCGCGACCGACATCAGGTCGTGGGCCGTCGCGATCGGGATCGGCCACGCCGACCACGACGAGTGTGACGGGCTCGGCATGACCGCGGCGTTGCGCCAGGCCGGCCTGCGGGCGTTGGCCCAGCTCGAGGACCAGGGCTACGCGCCGGACCGCGTGATCCTCGACGGCAACCACGACTACCTGCGTCTGGGTGATCGGGTCACGACGATCGTGAAGGGTGACGCCACGTCACTGGCAGTGGCGGCCGCGTCGGTCGTGGCCAAGGTGACCCGCGACCGGATGATGGTCGCCGAAGCGGAACACTTCCCCGCGTACGGCTTCGAGTCCAACGTCGGCTACCCGGCGCCCGTGCATCGGGCCGCGCTCGCGGCCCACGGGCCGACCTCGATCCACCGTCGTTCGTGGGTGTTCATGGACTCGTTGTGCTGGGGTGGTCTTCCTCCGGCACCGGGTCGGTTGTTCTAGGACATCGGCGCCGAGCCAGCCGCCGAGTGGTGCTCGCGCGGCGCGGCAGCGGTCAGGGTGCGCACGGCACCGATCGCGACCTGGTCGACGAGGGCGTGGAGCTGGGTACCGCCGGGGTCCTCGTCGGCGTGGCGGTAGAGCGCCACGCCGAGCTCGTGCACGACGAGTGAGGCCGCGGCCTGGGCCAACAGCAGACGGGCTCTCGACAGGGTGGCGGCCAGATCCGGGTTGTCAGCTCCGGACGCCCACAGGTGTTGCATGAACCTGTCGACCACGGTCCGGGCGATGTCGGCGGCTCCCGAACGGATCGCCGAGGCGATCTCGATCGCGGCATCGGTCGGCATGCCCGCCTGAGTGGCGAGCCCGACAAGGCCGAGCGCGGCGACGCTGCGAACCATGATCCGAGCATCGTCTCCCACCTGGATGAGCCCGGCGTCGATCGCCTCTTCGAAGCCCGCCGGATCGGCAAGACCGGCGACGGCCGCGTTGAGCTGTTCGCGCGTGATCTCGGTGGGGGTCTCGTCGAGTACCGCCGGGCTGGGGTCGACGCCCAGCACGGAACCGAGACCGCGTCCCTGTTCCCAGGAATGGATCAGGTCTCCGATGGCCGCGAGGGAGTAGCCGCGGTCCTGGAGGCGAGCGATGATCGCGAGGCGGGCCTGGTGGTCGGTGCCGTACTTGCCGACCCGGCCGTCCCGACGGGGTGGGTTGAGCAGTCCGAGCCGCTGGTACTCCCGGATCGTGCGAGTTGGCACACCAGCTGCGTCGCCCAGCTCGTCGATGGTCAGCTCGTCGGCCTGCCGATCATCAGGGTTCGTGGTCTTGGAAGACTCCATATCTTATCTTGACATCAAATACTGTCTCGGTCAATACTGCTACTCATGACGGATTCGAACCCGACCCTCGCCCACCTGCTCGCGGCCATGCGCGTTGCCGACAGCACCCCTGACCTGGAATGGGCGGTCGTCCCTGCGCCGCTGAGCGGGGGGTTCTGGGCGCAGATGTGGCGCATCCGACTCGCCGGTGCACGGCCCGAGCTGTCCCGCGAGCTCGTGGCCCGGGTGATGCCCAGTGCTCGGGTCGCGGCCCGCGAGACCCTCGTCCAGGACCAACTCGCCCGGGTCGGTTTCGCCACCCCGGCGGTTCGCCTCGCCGGCGAACCCGGCCCTCAGCTCGACCGGGCCTGGATGGTCATGGACCTCGCGCCGGGCCGGACACTGCTCGCCGGCCTCTCCGGACCCTCGGCGCTGTTGCGACTTCCTCGCATCGCCCGCGACATGCCCGACCGGCTCGCCACGCTCGCCGCGGCGCTCCACACCATCGACGCGGACGACATCGCTCGGGCGCTCGACGCCGATGACGAGGTGGGCGACCTTCTGGCCCGGCTCGACGACCAGACCACCAGCTTGGGCTTCACTGATCTCGCGTTGCTCGCGCGGTGGCTCCGCCGTCACCGGCCGGCCGGTCACCGTCGGGCCGTCTGTCACGGGGACCTGCACCCCTTCAACGTCCTGAGCGCACCGAGCGGCGACACGGTGGTGGATTGGTCCTCCGCGCTGATCGCGGACCCGGCGTTCGACCTCGCGTTCACCAGCCTCTTGCTGGCGCACCCGCCCCTGGCTGCCCCACGACCGGTCCAGCCGGTCGTCAACCTGGCCGGCCGGGCCCTCTCCCGCAGGTTCCTGCGCACCTACGCCGCCCGGTCGACAACGGCGATCAATGCCGACCAGCTCGAGTGGTTCACCCTCCTGCATGCCCTGCGCGTGCTCACCGAGGTCGCGACCTGGGAGGACCAGGATGAGCTCGGCGACCATGCCGGCCACCCGTTTCTCACCCTGCGCGCCCCGCTGGCCGGGCGCGTGAACGCCGCGACCGACGTCGTCCTCCGCCCGGTCGCCGTCGCGTGAACGCTCGCTGCGGCCCGGTTGCCGGCTGCCGTCCGATGAGCGGTCACGATGGTGATTGACGACTTGGAGGGCTGATCGAGATGGGCGAGGACACGCCGTTCGCCGAGGCGGCTGCTCGCGTGGCCGGGGGCGCTGATCACCGAGCCGAGGCCCGGGTCTTGGTGCAGCGCATGACCCGCGACGAGAAGCTCGACTGCCTCGACGGCGATACCGACTTCGGATTCGACGCGCTCGTCGGTGACTACTTCAAGCGTCCGTTTCCCGCCGCGGCGGTCGAACGGCTCGGGATCCCCGGGATCCAGTTCACCGACGGGCCCCGCGGTTGTGTGATCGCGCCGGCTACCGCGTTTCCGGTGTCGATGGCTCGAGGGGCGACGTTCGATCCTGATCTCGAGGAACGGATCGGCGAGGCCATCGGCGCTGAGTCCCGAGCGCGCGGGGCGACCTTCAGTGGGGCTGTGTGCATGAACCTCCTGCATCACCTGGCGTGGGGCCGCGCGCAGGAAACCTACGGCGAAGACCCTCATCACATCGGTGAGATGGCTGCCGCGTTTGCCCGGGGTCTCCAACGTCACGTGCTCGCCTGCATGAAGCACTTCGCCTGCAACTCGATGGAGAACGCACGCTTCGCGGTCGACGTGACGTGCGACGAGCGCCCGTTGCACGAGGTCTACCTGGCGCACTTCCGCCGGGTCGCCGACGAGGGTGTGGCATCGACGATGTCGGCCTACAACTCGCTGAACGGCACCTGGTGCGGTGACAACACCGCGTTGCTGACCGACATCCTGCGTACGGAGTGGGGATGGGACGGCTTCGTCATCACCGACTTCGTGTTCGGGCTGCGAGACCCCGTCGGATCGGTCGCGGCCGGATGCGACATCGAGATGCCCTTCCGCCAACAGCGGGCCGACTGCCTCGCCGCGGCCCTCGAGGACGGTGAGCTCCGCGAGGCCGACGTCGACGCCGCGGTGACCAACATCGTCGCGACCTTGCTTCGATTCGCCGACCGCATCGAACGGACCGTCGACGCCTCGGTGATCGAGTGCGACGCGCACCGAGCACTGGCGTATGAGGCATCGGTCGCCTCGACCGTGCTGCTCCGCAACAACGGCCTGCTCCCCGTGGAGCCGTCGTCGTCTCGCCGAGTGGCCGTCCTCGGCCGTCTCGCCGCGGTGGCCAACCTCGGCGACCACGGATCCAGCACGGTACGGCCCACGTCGACGGTGACGCCGCTCGACGGGCTCCGCACCGTCTTCACCGACGCGAGCGTCGAGCACCACGACACCGACGCGGCGATCGCCGAGGGGGCCGACCTCGTCGTGGTGGTCGTCGGTACGACCTTCGCCGACGAAGGTGAGTACCTGGGCGCGATCTCCAAAGCGACCCTGGCCCTGATCCCTGCACTGCGCGACCCGGGCCGCGACTCGCGCGCCGCCAGGGCCGGCGCCGGTGACCCCGAGGCGCCACCGCCCGCACCACCGTCTGCGCCGCCGCCCGCACCACCGTCTGCACCACCGTCTGGCGACGTCGATACGCCATCGGATTCCGGAGGCGCCATGGGCATCTCAGGAGCCCAGGGCGGTGATCGCCGGTCGCTGCTGGTCTCGTCCGAGGACCAGGCACTCATCGCCGAGGCCACCGTACGAAACGACCGCGTCGTGGTCGTCGTCATGGGCGGCAGCGGGTTCGTCATGCCCTGGCTGGAGACGGTCCCGGCGACCCTGCAGATCTGGTATCCGGGACTGGAAGGCGGCACCGCGCTGGCCGACATGATGGCCGGCGACGCCGAACCCGCCGGTCGCCTGCCTTTCGCCATGCCCCACGACGAGGCCGACCTGGTCGACTTCGATCCGGACGCCACCGAGGTCACCTACGGCTTGTTCCACGGCCAGTGGTTCCTCGACCGCAACGGCGTCGAACCGGCCCGCCCGTTCGGCTTCGGGCTCGGCTACACGACCTTCGAGCTGGAGGCCGACCTTTCCGAGGGCCTGCGGACCGGCAACGTGACGGTGACCGCCACCAACACCGGGACTCGTGTCGGCTCCACCGTGATCCAGGTCTACGGAAGCGTCGTCGGCTCCGGCTACGAGCGCCCGGCTCGACGGCTCATCGGGTTCCGGCGGGTGTACGCGAACCCGGGCGAGTCGCGCACCGTCGACGTGTCGCTCGACCTCCATGTGCTCGACATCCGAGACCGGGGCACGTGGCTCACCGAGCCCGGCACCTACCGGATCGAGATCGGCCAATCCGCCGCCGATTTGCCACTGCGCTCTGAGACCTCCATCGACGACCCCTGGTGGTGAACCCGTTCGCCTGCGAGGTCCGGCAGTCGCAGCGCCGGAGAGGCATAATCCGGTCCGTCCAAGAAGCGGGGGAAAGAGGGCGCTGTGGCGAACGGCGAAGCAGACGACGTGGTGTGGGAACGGGCGCGACTGATACCTGTCTCGGGGATCCGGGGTGCGGAGGAGCAGGAACGCCGCGCGACATCGGCGCTGTTGGCGGTCCTTTCGGCAGTCGATGAGTTCGGGATGACGCTTACCAAGCCCTATGGCGCCCCCAGGGCCCGCTTGGAGACGTTCATCGAGGTGCCGTTCGAAACCGAGGACGGGCGCACCGTCTTCCCCGACGGGTTGATACGAGCCAAGCGTGGCAAGCGGGAATGGTCCGCGCTCGTCGAGGTGAAGACTGGGAGCAACGACCTTTCCCGCGACCAGATCGAGACCTATCTGGACGTGGCTCACGACAACAAAGCCGATTGTGTCATCACGATCGGCGGGTTCAGGCGGTGGCCGCAACGACCTGTGCGTAGGCCTCTGATGGTGTCATGTAGCCGAGGGTCTTGCGAGGACGATTGTTGAGGCTGCGCTGGATGCGCTTCAGGTCGACGGCC
>Ga0075530_1001022_pt1 | contig 13328 bp, 12 predicted proteins | sample NGEPerD_2_FD_75101 | JGI IMG/M metagenome (GOLD analysis project Ga0075530, IMG submission 75101) | Arctic peat soil microbial communities from the Barrow Environmental Observatory site, Barrow, Alaska, USA - NGEE PermafrostL1-D | ecosystem: Environmental > Terrestrial > Soil > Wetlands > Peat ...
CTCGCCCGCGACGGCCGCGCCGCCGGCGTCGCCGCGGTCGAGGCGGAGTCGGGCGAGCGCTTCGAGGTCGAGGCCGGCAACGTCGTCAACGCGACCGGGGTCTGGGCCGACCGGGTCGGACCCGAGGTGGCCGAGGAGGAGGACGTGCCGCGGATCTCGCCCAGCCGCGGCACCCACGTCCTGCTCGACCGCGATGACCTCTCCACCGGCTCGGCGGCCTGCATCATCCCCGCCGGCGAAGGCCGCCACATCTTCGCCCTGCCCTGGTATGGCCGCACCCTGATCGGCACCACCGACAACGACTACGAGGGCGATATCGACCACCCCCACCCCGGAGAGGCCGAAGTCGAGTACCTGCTCAACGCGGTCAACGCCTTCTTCGGTGTTTCGCTGGGCGCCTCCGACCTGGTCGGCGCCTTCGCCGGTGTGCGGCCGCTGATCTCCAGCGGCGACCCGAAGAAGTCGGTCGACATCTCGCGCAGAGCCGAGCTGTATGAGACCTCGTCGGGGATGGTGACGATCACCGGCGGGAAGCTCACCACCTGGCGCCGGATGGCGAAGCAGACGGTCGACAGGCTGGTCGAGCGGGAGGGCCGCGAGGCGCCCTCTCACACGGCCGAGATCCCGCTCGGGATGGAGGCGCGGCCGGAGGATCTGGAGGCGCCGGAGGGGGTGGGGGAGGAGGCGCTTGCCCAGCTCGCCTTCCGCTACGGGCACGCGGCGCGCAACGTCCTGCGGCTGGCGCGCGAGGATCCGAAGCTGGCGCAGCCGATCGTCCCCGGCCGCCCCGATCTGCTCGCCGAGGCGGCGATCGCGGCGCAGCAGCACGTCGGCGACGCAGCGGGCCTGCTCGCCGCGCCGCGGCTGCGCGGCGCCGATGCCGCCCGCCCGGTCGCCGAGGTGCTCGGCGCCGAGCTCGGCTGGTCGCGGCGGCAGGTCAAGCGCGAGGCAGAGGCCTGGCCGGCGGCGGTCGCCGAGGCCGGCGTCGATCCTGCCGCCGCAGCCGGGATCGCCTCCCGACTGCCAGGTTGAATAGCCTGCCGTCCGTGAACAAGTCAGAGCTGGATTCCAAGCACCTCGCCGAACTGCACGAGCTCGCCGCTGGCGCGGGCATCGAGCGCTACCGGATGCTGTCCCGCGCCGAGCTGATCGAGAAGCTCGCGGGTGGCAAAGGCAAAGCCGCGTCGAAGCCGCAAGGCGAAGGTCGGGGAGGAGATTCGCGGCGGCGCCAGCCACGCGATCGCAAACCTCGCGAGCAGCGCAAACCGCGCGAGCAGGGCGGGCAGCGCGACGAACCACGTCGCAAGCCCGGCCCGGCCGCCTCCGCGCCGGATGCGCCCGCCGCGCAGGATGCCCGGTCCCCGGAGCGTCCGAAGCGCAAACGCCGCCGCCGCTGGGGCCGTCGCAGTAAGGGCGTTCGGGTTCACGATCTGCTTCTGCCGGCCGCCTCCGGCCGCCAGGCGATCGTCTACGCCGAGAGCCGCGCCGCCTGCACCGCGCTGCTGCGCGAGGTCGCGGCGGAGTTGTCTGACGCTGCCAACGGCCCGGATCCGATCGCCCTGCTGATCGACCCCACACCGGAGGAGCTCGCCGAGTGGAAGCGCGAGGCGCCCAAGGCCGAGATCGTCTCCGCCGGCAAGGCCAACCACGCCGGCGACGCCCTCGCCCAGGCGAAGTCCCGCGCCGGCGCGGGCGAGGACGTGATCGTCCTGATCGACTCTCTGACCCGCTTCGCCGAGACCTTCGCCGGCGCCGACGAGGCCCGCGAGCTCTTCGACGCGGGCCTCGGCGCAACCGGCGGCTCGCTCACCGTGGTAGCTGCCGTAGAGCGCTCTTAACTTAACCGGCGCCGGTTTTACCCGTGGTAGGCGATGCGGCGCCAGGAAGGCTCTTTGGAGAGCTCGATCGGCTCGTTGCTGCGGTCGGGCTGGACGTAGCCGAAGGTCTGGGTGCCGCCGTCGAAGACGATGTCGAGCTCGCCCTCCTTGACCCGCTGGTCGAGCCAGGCGCCGCGGAAGACGAGGCGGCGCAGCCAGTGGACGAGGCTGCGGTTGGCGGGACCGACAAGGTCCTCCCAGTTGGAGTTGATGTGCTCACCGAGCTGCGAGGTGGGCTCGGAGATCTCGCCGTTGACGGCCAGATCGAGCAGATCGTCGAGCTCCTCGCGGCTCAACCCCTGCTTGACGAAGCCGAGCTTGACCGCGGCCTGCTCGGCGCGCTGGCCGAAGTCCTCCTCGTTGAAGGCGAAGCGGAGCTCGCCGTACTCGAGCACGTAGTCGCAGCCCGACTCGTAATTTCCCCTACGGGTTGTCTTCTTATTCATGGAGTTGAAGCCAATCCACCGTCGCAAGCCCAGCGAACGGCAGATCTTGGATCATGCCTGTCATCGTAGCCCGGTGCCGGTACGCGGCGACCGCTGAACGAGGTTTTGCGCTTTGGCCTGAGATGATCGACCTGCACTGCCACATCCTCCCCGGCGTCGACGACGGGGCGCTCGACATCCGCGACAGCGCCGGTCTGGCCCGGCAGGCGGCCGCCGACGGGATCGAGGCGATCTGCGCCACGCCGCACATCCGCCACGACCACGATGTCCGCATCGATGAGGTTGCGAGCCGGGTCGAGTCGCTGGGCCGCCACCTGCGCGACGAGGGGATTCCGGTCGTGGTGCTGCCGGGCGGCGAGGTGGCGGAGACGGCGGTCGAGGGTCTGAGCGAGGAGGAGCTGGCGCGGGTGGCGCTTGGCGGCGGCCGCTGGGTGCTGCTGGAGCCGGCGCCGGGGCCGCTTGGCGACAGCCTGCAGCGCTGTGTCGAGCACCTCTCCGAGCGCGGCCACCGGGCGCTGATCGCCCACCCCGAGCGCCACCTCTCCGACGACATGTATGAGCGGATCGCGGGCCTTGTCGTCGCCGGGGCGCTGGTCCAGGCGACGGCCGACTTCTTCCTACGCGAGCAGATGGCGGCCGGGATGCTGGCTCTGGCCGAGGCCGGGTTGGTTCACGTCCTCAGCAGCGACGCCCACTCCTCCCACGGCGGCCGGCCGGCGAAGATGGCCGCCGCCTTCGAGCGCCTCGCCGAGGTCGAGCCCGCGGCCACCCACCTCGAGTGGATGCGCGAGACCGCCCCCAGGGCCATCGTCGAGGGAGGAAGGCTGAACGTCCCGTTCGACCCAGCTCCATGACCGCCACCTCAGGCCAAAGGTCTCAGCTCGACCCGGCGGGCGAGGTCGTCGACGACGGCGCGGTCGGCGCTGCCGAGGCCGTGGCGGAGGAAGTTGGCGGCGCCCGCGGCGGCGCCGATCCGCAGCGTCTCCTCCCACTCGCGACCGGCGGCCATGCAGGCTGCCAGCCCGCCCATCATCGAGTCGCCGCAGCCCTCGCGGGCGCCGCGCTCGAAGCGCGGCGGGACCAGCTCCCAAGCCTGCTCGCCGCGCAGCACGAGGGCCGGCTGCTCGGCGCGGGTGACGATCGCCGCCGCCGCGCCGGCCTCGAGCAGCCGCTGCGCGGCGACGCGCATCCTGGCGTCGGTGTCGACCGGTGCCTCGACGAAGCGGGCCAGCTCCCAGTCGTTGATCTTGACCAGGTCGGGCTTGCCCTCCAGGGCGCTGTCGAGCCGCGGCGGTGAGAGGTCGACGATGACCGGGGTGCCGTTGTCGCGCACGTCGGCGACCAGATTGCCGTAGATCTCCAGTGGCAGCGCCTCGCTCGGGTATGGGTTGCAGACGGCGAGCACGCCGGCGTCGAGAGCCGCCGCGCAGGCGGCTGAGAAGAGGTCGTCGATCTCGTGGCGCGAGGGCGGCAGGCTGGCACTCTGTGCGAGCGGCACCCGCTCGCCGCTGCGGCGGTCGTGGATGTAGGCGCCGCTGGCGGCGGTGGTCTCGATCAGCCGCAGCTCGATCGGCATCTGCTCGAGCAGTGGGCGCAGGGCGACCCCGGGCTCGCCGCCGATGAAGCCGCAGAGCATCGCCTCGGCGTCGAGCTCGGCCGCCATCCGCGCCACCCAGACACCCTGGCCGGCGGCGTGGAGGTGGATGTCGTCGCCGCCGTCGGCGGTCAGCGGCTCGACCGTGATCGAGAGCATCGGGTGCGGGCCGAAGATCGCGACCTTGCCGTTTGAGGTCATGGCCGCAGGTTAGATGGTTGATTCCACGACCCCGCACGCCTGGGTGACGCGCGTCGCACTGCGCATCTCTGCGTCTTCGGGCTTGCTTTTGGCACCGCCAAAGGCTGCGCCCTCATCCTTGATCTGCTTGGCCACGCACGCCCCCACTCACACGCGGCCGTGGAATCAACCATCTACTCATCTGGATCACCGCGCAGGCGCCTTGGGGGGAGAATCGCCGCCGCTGTGGCCTTGGTCATGTATGAGCCCACTCGCCCGGCGGCTGAGTCGCCTCCCGATTGCCGACGTTCTGGGTCATGAGGCGCCCGTCGCCACCGGCCTCCGCTCCCGCCTGCTCGGCCTCTCCCACCTCGACCGCGAGCAGGCAGGGCCGGGGCTGCTGATCCCGCGCTGCTCCAGCGTCCACACCTTCGGCATGCGCTTCGCCCTCGATCTCGTCTTCCTCGACCGGCGGGGCGTGCCCGTGGCAGTTCGCCGTGGGGTCCCGCCGCGGCGGGTCGCCTCCCACCGCGCCGCCGCCGCGGTGCTCGAGCTTCCCGCTCGGATACCCTCCAGCAAGGAGACATATCGTTGCCGAAAGGGCAGCCAGTGCCAAAGACCATGACCGCCAGGGAGGTAAATGTCCCATCGCTCTCGCTCGAGCGAATGCGCGGCTTGATCGATCTCGATGACTGGAGCCGGCTTGAAGAAGGGCTGGCCAAGGCGCAGGTGATGCTGGCGGGGCGTCAGCTCTGGAACGTCAACTCGACCTCAACCGGCGGCGGCGTCGCCGAGATGCTCTGGTCCTGGGTCGGGCTGGCGCGGGGCCTCGGCGTCGGCATGCGCTGGCTGACGATCGACGGCGCCCCGGAGTTCTTCGCCCTGACCAAGCGGCTGCACAACCTCCTGCACGGCGAGCTGGGCGACGGCGGCGAGCTGGGGGAGGAGGAGCGCTCCGTCTACGAGCGAGTCAGCGGCGCCAACGCCGATGCCGTGATCGAGCGCCTCGGCGAGCGTGACGTCGTCTTCCTGCACGACCCGCAGACCGCCGGCCTCATCCCCCGGATCGCCGCGACGGGCCGCACCGTGGTCTGGCGCTGCCACATCGGCGCCGACGACGGCAACGGCTACAGCGGCAGCGGCTGGGAGTTCCTCGAGCCCTACGTGACCCAGGCCGACGCCTGCGTGTTCTCGCGTGACGCCTACGTCCCGGACTACTGCAGGGGCATGGTGACCGCGATCATCCCCCCCTCGATCGACGCGATGTCGCCAAAGAACCAGGAGATGGAGCCGACTCAGGTGCGGGCGATCCTGCGGCACGTCGGGCTGCTCGCCGGCGAGCAGGATGGCGGCGAGCCGTCCTACAAGCACGCCGACGGCACACCGCGACAGGTGGAGCGCGGATGCGAGGTGATCAGCTTCGGCGAGCTCCCGGACGTCGATACTCCGCTGGTCGTGCAGGTGTCACGCTGGGACCGGCTCAAGGACCCGGTGGGGGTGATGCGCGGCTTCGTCGAGATGGCGCCCCGCGACGGCGGGGCTCACCTGATTCTGGCCGGACCCAGCGTCGGCTCGGTGGGCGACGACCCCGATGGCGTCGTCGTCCTCGCCGAAGTGAGGGACGAGTGGCGGCGGCTGCCGCCCAAGTTGCGGGCGCAGGTGCATCTTGCCTGCCTGCCGATGGAGGATCTCGATGAGAACGCGGCGATCGTCAACGCGCTGCAGCGCCAGGCGACGGTGATCGTGCAGAAGAGCCTCAAGGAGGGGTTCGGGCTGACCGTGACCGAGGCGATGTGGAAGGGCCGGCCGGTCGTCGCCAGCGCCACCGGCGGCATCCTCGATCAGATCGAAGACGGCGTCACCGGCGTGCTGCTGAAGAACCCGCTCGACCTGAGGGCGTTCGGCGCGGCGATCCTGAAACTGCTCGGCGCGCCGGAGCGGGCAGAGCAGATCGGCCTCGCCGCGCACGAGCGGGTGCGCAAGGGGTTCCTCGAGGACCGCCACACCCTGCAGTACGTGGACCTGCTCGGACGACTGCTCGTCTAGTGGTTGAGCCGAAATACGTGTACCGGTTCTCCGAGGGCTCGCGGGAGATGCGCGACCTGCTCGGGGGCAAGGGCGCCAACCTCGCGGAGATGGCGCGGCTGGGGCCGCCAATCAGGGTCCCGGCCGGCTTCACCGTGACCACCGCGGCCTGCGTCGCCTTCCTCGACGCCGGCGGCGTCTCCCCGCCCGGGCTGGAGCGCCAGCTCGACCTCTCTCTGGCCGGGCTGGAGGAGGAGGCGGGCAGACGGCTCGGCGATCCTTCCGACCCGCTGCTCGTCTCGGTCCGCTCGGGCGCTCGCGAGTCGATGCCGGGGATGATGGACACGGTCCTCAACCTCGGCCTCGGCGACGAGGCGGTCGGCGGCCTCGCCGCGCGGACCGGCAACGAGCGCTTCGCCTGGGACTCCTACCGGCGCTTCGGGCAGATGTTCGGCAACGTGGTCGCGGGGATCGACGGGATGCTCTTCGAGGAGGCGATCCGCGCGGTGAAGTCCGAGCGCGGAGTCTCGCTGGACACCGAGCTGGGCCCGGCCGAGCTGCGCCGCCTGGTCGAGGACTTCAAGCGGATCTACGGTGAGCAGACCGGGCGCGAGTTCCCGCAGGCCCCGCGCGAGCAGCTGATCGAGGCGGTGGCGGCGGTCTTCGGCTCCTGGAACGGGGCGCGTGCGGTCGAGTACCGGCGCCTCAACCGCATCCCCGACGAGTGGGGCACCGCCGTCAACGTGCAGCAGATGGTCTTCGGCAACAAGGGCGATGACTCGGGGTCCGGGGTCGCCTTCAGCCGCGACGAGATCAGCGGCGAGCCGCGTCCCTCCGGCGACTTCCTGCTCAACGCCCAGGGTGAGGACGTGGTCTCCGGCACCCGCGACACCACCGACCTGGCGGAGATGGCGAGGATGCTGCCGCAGGCGCACGCCCAGCTGCTGGAGATCGTCGCGGCGCTGGAGCGGCACTTCGGCGATATGCAGGACGTCGAGTTCACGGTCGAGGAGGGAACCCTCTACATGCTGCAGACGCGCGCCGCCAAGCGCCCGCCGCACGCGGCGGTGCGGGTGGCGGTGGACATGGCGAACGAGGGGACTCTCAGCCGCGCCGAGGCGATCGCCAAGCTCGACCCGTCGAAGCTGGAGGCGCTCCTGCACCCCTCCTTCGATCCGGATTTCGCCCTGGAGCCGCTGGCGACGGGCGTGCCCGCCTCTCCGGGGGCCGCCAAGGGCGCCGTCGTCTTTGACGCCGAGCGAGCGGTCGAGCGGGCGCAGCGGGGTGAGGCGGTGATCCTGGTGCGTCCTTTCACCGAGGCCGACGACGTGGCCGGCTTCGACGCCGCCCGCGGCATCCTCACTTCGGAGGGCGGCAAGGCCTCGCACGCGGCGCTGGTCGCGCGCGGCATGGGGCGGCCCTGCGTCTGCGGGGCCTCGGCCCTGGAGATCGACCTCGAGGCACGCCGGGTGCAGGTCGGAGACACGGTCCTGAGCGAGGGTGACGCGCTCGCGATCGACGGCGGCAGCGGCGTCGTCACGGCGCAGGACGTGCCCCTGGTCGAGGCCGAAGTGGACGAGCACTTCCAGACCGTGCTGGAATGGTCGGACGAGCTGCGCCGGCTCGGGGTGCGCGCCAACGCCGACCGGCCCGAGGACGCGGTGACGGCGCGCCGTTTCGGCGCCGAAGGGATCGGCCTCTGCCGCACCGAGCACATGTTCCTCGGTGAGCGGCAGGAGCTGATGCAGCGGATGATCATGGCGGAGGGAGAGGAGGCGCGCCGCGCCGCGCTGGCCGAGCTGGAGCCGCTGCAGCGGGCCGACTTCGAAGGCCTGTTCGCCGAGATGACCGGCCTGCCGGTGACGATCAGGCTGCTCGACCCGCCGCTGCACGAGTTCCTGCCCCGCGCCGAGGACCTGGTGGCGGAGATCGAGCGGCACCTGGTGAGCGGGCGCGAACCCGTGGTCGAGCGACTCGAGCGCCAGCTGGCGCGAGTCAGGCAACTGGAGGAGACCAACCCGATGCTCGGCACGCGCGGCTGCCGGCTCGGCCTCGAGTTCCCGGCGATCTACGAAACGCAGGTGAGGGCGATCGTGGCGGCCGCGGCCGCGGTGCGGGAGCGGCAGGGAAGCGCGCCGCGGTTGGAGATCATGATCCCGCTGGTCGACTACGAGCGCGAGCTGGTCGAGCTGCGCGAGCTGGTCGAGCGAACCGCGGCCGCCGCGGCCGAGCGGGTCGGCGCCGAGCCCGTGTCCTTCACGGTCGGCACGATGATCGAGCTGCCCCGCGCCTGCCTGATCGCCGACCGCCTCGCCGCCCACGCCGAGTTCTTCAGCTTTGGCACCAACGACCTCACCCAGACCACGCTTGGCTTCTCCCGCGACGATTCGGAGGGCCGCTTCCTGAGCGAGTATCTGCGCCGCAAGATCGTCGCCCGCAGCCCCTTCGAAACGATCGACGTCGAGGGCGTCGGCCGGCTGGTGGAAATGGCGGTCAAGCGCGGCCGGGGCACCCGCGCCGAGCTCGGGCTCGGCATCTGCGGCGAGCACGGCGGCGACCCGGACAGCATCGCCTTCTTCCACCGTGCCGGGCTCGACTACGTCAGCTGCTCCCCGTTCCGGCTGCCGATCGCCCGCGTCGCGGCGGCCCAAGCCGCGCTCGCAGCGGAGTAATCGCCCGGCGAGGGGGGAGAGTTTCGGCGGCTGTGCCCTTAAGAGGGGTGCATGTTGCCGCAGAGACGAGAAATCGCCAGCGTCGTCGTATGTGAGGACGACACGCCGACGCTCGAGCTGCTCTGCGACAACCTGATCGCCGACCGCTTCGGTGTGCTGCCGGCGCCGAGCGCCTCCGACGCGCTGCGGCTCTGTCGCTACAAGCAGCCTGACCTGATGCTGTTGGATCTGACCCTTCCAGACGCTTCGGGGCTCGACGTGCTGCAGGAGATCCGCGAGGCCGACGGGATCGCCTCGCGCTTCGACCCGCGCCTGCCGGTGATCGTCCTCAGCGGGCGCGGCGCCGATGAAGACCGGGTGCGCGGCCTCGAGTTCGGCGCCGACGATTACGTGGTGAAGCCGTACGTCTATTCGGAACTGCGGGCGCGGATCGCCGCGGTGCTGCGGCGGGTGGAGCAGCGGCGCGGCGGGTCGCTGCGGGTGGGCGACATCGTCGTCGATCCCGGGCGGCGCCGGGCCTGGGTCGAGGGGCGCGAGGTGCGGCTCTCCAAGAAAGAGTTCTCGCTGCTGCGCATCCTGGCGACCGATCCGCACCGGGTCTTCTCCAAGCGCGAGCTGCTGGGCGAGGTCTGGGGCTACCGGACGCCGACCAAGACGCGCACGCTCGACTCGCACGCGAGCCGGCTGCGGCGCAAACTGGATCCGCGAGGCGCCCGCTTCGTGATCAACTGCTGGGGCGTCGGCTACAGGTTGCTCGACGGATGATCGAGCTCGCCGCGATCGTCGCCGGATGGCCGCTCGCCGCGACGATGGCGGCGGTGATCGCGGCGCAGGGACTACGCGCCGGCCGCCGCCGCGGTTCCCTCAACGAGGCGCTGCACGAGCTGCGCCGGCCGCTGCAGGCGATCGCCCTCGCCGATGGCGCCGGCACCGGCTCGCCGCCGGTGCTGGAAAGCTCGGTGCGGCTTGCCGCGGCGGCCCTGGAACGGCTCGACCGCGAGGTCAACGGCGGCGCCCTGCAGCGCCCGGCGGAGGCGGTCGAGATCCGGCCGCTGCTGGAAGCGGCGGTGCGGCGCTGGCGGGCGCGGGCGAGCCTCGGCGGCGGCTCGCTGAGCCTGCGCTGGCGCGCCGGGCGGGCGGTCGTGATCGGCGACCGGGTCGAGCTCGCGCAGGCGCTCGACAACCTGATCGTCAACGCGATCGAGCACGGCGGACCGGCGATCACCGTCGACGCCCGGCCGCACAGGGGCCGGGTGCGGATCGTGATCGCCGATTCCGGACGTGCCTCGCGTCCGGCCGAGCGCCGGGACACGCCTGGCGAGGTGATCACCCGCCTCTCCGGCCGGCGCCGTCACGGCCACGGCCTGGCCGTGGTGAGGCAGGTGGCGGCCGGTCACCAGGGCCGCTTCGCCCTGCGACGCTCCGAGCGCGGCTCGCTGGCCATGTTCGAGCTCCCGCTGGCGGACGAGCGCGGCTCGCCGGCAGCATGACCCGGCGCAGGCGGGCACTCGGATTCCTGCTGCTGGCGCTGCTCGCCGCGGCTGGGGCGGCGGCGATCGCCGCCGGTTACGGGGCGAGCGCGGTCCGCGGCTACGGCCCGTTACGGCCGGTCGTCGTCCTCACCGCGGACATCGCTGCCGGGCGGCGGATCGGCCCGCGGGAGGTCGGCTCGGCCCTCTTGGTGCGGCGCGTGCCCGAGCGGTTCGCGCCGGCGGGCGCGCTGGCCGCTCCGGAGGAGGCGCTGGGTCTGGTTTCGCGCGCGCTGCTGCCAGCCGGCTCATACCTGCTCGGCGCACAGCTGGAGCTTCCGCGAAAGGGGGGAGCGGGGGCGCATCGTCGCCTTGGCGCAGGCAGGCGGCCGGTCGAGATCGCCGTCAGCGGCGCCGACGCCCTGCTGTCCGCCGGCCCGGCATCCGGATCGAGGGTGGACGTGGTGGTGACGAGCGAACCGGCCGGCGCCGGGCCGGGCCGCACCTACGTCGCCGCCGCGCAGGTGCCACTGCTGGCGCTGAGGTCGGGTGCCGAAGGGCCGGGCCCCGGCGCCACCGCCGCGGCCACCTTGGGGCTGAGCAAGCGCCAGGCGCTGCGGCTGATCGCCGCTGAGAGCTTCGCCCGCAAGGTCACGCTGCTGCCGGACGGTTGAGCCGATGGAGGCGAGGCAGCGGCACCTGGAGGAGCTCGCGGACTCGCTGCGCGCCCGGCTGATCGAGGCCCGCCGCGAAGCGGCCGCGAGCGGCGCCCGGCCTGGCGCCGAGCTGGCCGAGCAGGTCCGCGACCTGGTCGAAGAGGAGGCGGCGCTGCTCGGCGCCGATGACCGCGAGGCGCTCCTCGCGCGGGTGCTGCGCGACACGGTCGGGCTCGGGCCGCTGGAGGACCTGCTGGCCGACCCTGCGGTCGAGGAGGTGATGGTGAACGGTCCGCACCAGGTCTACGTCGAGCGCGGCGGGAGGATCGAGGCGGTCGAGGCCGGCTTCGCCGACGAGGAGGAGTTGCGCAACGCGATCGAGCGGATCCTCGCCCCGCTCGGCCGCCGCATCGACGAGCTCAGCCCGATGGTCGACGCGCGCCTCGCCGACGGCTCACGGGTCAACGCGGTGATCCCACCGCTGGCGATCGACGGGCCGGTGCTCTCGATCCGTCGCTTCGGCGCCAGCCGGCCGGGACCGCGGGAGCTGCTCGAGCTGGGCACACTCACCGAGCCCCAGCTCGAGCAGCTCGAGGAGGCCGTCGGCGCTCGGCGCAGCGTCCTGGTCAGCGGCGGCACCGGATCCGGCAAGACGACCCTGCTCAACGCGCTCTCGGGCTTCGTCGCGCCGGGCGAGCGGCTGGTGACGATCGAGGACGCGGCCGAGCTGCGCCTGCAGCGGCGCCATGTGGTGCGGCTGGAGAGCCGGCCGGCGGGAGTCGAGGGCAGGGGCGAGGTGACGATCCGCGACCTGCTTCGCAACGCCCTGCGGATGCGGCCCGACCGGATCGTGATCGGCGAGGTGCGCGGCGCCGAGGCGCTGGATCTGCTCACCGCGCTCAACACCGGGCACCGCGGCGCGCTCTCGACCGTGCACGCCAACTCGCCGGCCGATGCCCTCGCCCGGCTGGAGACGCTGGCGCTGATGGCGGGCTTGGGATTGCCGCACGAGGCGATCGCCGCGCAGGTCCGGCGCGGCATCGATCTCGTCGTCCATCTCGAGCGTCTGGAGGACGGCTCTCGCCGCGTAACCGAGATCGCCGACCTTGCCGCGGCGCGATGAGCGGCGCTCCCGGATTGCTGCTGCCGCTGACCGGCGCCGCCGCCGGGGGATTGACGGCGCTCGCTGTTCGCGAAGCCCTGCTGGCCAGCCCCGCCGTCGCAGGCTGGCTGCGGCTGGCGCTGGAGCCGCTGCGCAAGGCCGGGGAGGAAGGCTATGCGCCCTCGAGCGTGGAGCGGCGCCGGCTCGCCGCGGTCGGCGCCGGGGCGGCGTTGCTCGGTGGCTGGTTCCTGGCCGGGGCGGCGGCCGCGGCGCCGCTGGCGATCGCCGGCCCCGCGCTGGCCGGCTGGGCGGTATCGAGCCGCCGCCGTCGCTATCGCCGAGCGGTCGAGCGCGCCCTGCCCGAGGTCGCGGCGGCGGTCGCCGACTCGCTTGCGGCCGGCCGCTCGCTGCGCGCCTCGCTGCCGGCCGCGACATCCGCGGTCGACGGCCCGGCCGCGGTCGAGCTGGCCCGGCTCGGGGCGGAGCTGGAGCTGGGGGCGCCGACGGTCGAGGCGATCGGGGGATGGCGACGGCGGATGCGCTCGGCCAGGGTCGACGCCTTCGCCGCGGCGCTGCTCAGCCAGCGGCGGGCGGGCGGCGACCTGGCCGGGCTGCTGCGCCGCTTCGCCGATGGCGCCGCCGAGCGCGACCGTGCCGCCGACGACGCCAAGTCGGCGACCGCCCAGGCGCGGTTCACGGGCCTGCTCGTGGTCGCGATGCCGAGCGGCGGCGCCCTCTTCGCCGAGCTGATCCAACCCGGCTTCCTCGCCAAGGTGCTGGGCGCGCCGGCATCGGCACTGCCGCTGGCGCTGGCCGCCGCCCTGCAGGTCGCCGGCTTCGTCGCGATCCGGCGCTTCGCGCGGGTGGTCGAGTGAACGCCGCCCTGCTGCTCGCGGCGCGGCGGCTGGGCCTGCCGGCGCGCCTGCGCCGCGCCGGCCAGGAGTCGCGATTCCGACTGGAGGCGGTGCTGGTCGCGAAGCTGGCCACGGCGGTCGCGGGCGGGATCGTGGCACTCGCAGCCGCCCCCGCGGCGCCGGGTCGGACCTCGCTCCTGGTCGCGGTCGCGATGCCGGCGGCGGGCTTCGTCCTGCCCGACGCCTTGCTGGAGCGCGAGGCGCGCCACCGGCATCGCCGCCTGATCGCCGCCCTCCCCGACGCCCTCGACCTGCTCGCGATCGGCTCCGCCGCCGGCCGCGGTCCGGCCACCGGGTTCGCCGAGATCGCCCGCGCCGGCAGCGGCCCACTGGCCGAGGAGCTGCGCATCGCCGTCGCTGAGCTCGAGTGCGGGCAGCCTCTGGCGGAGGCTC
>Ga0075530_1001023_pt1 | contig 13321 bp, 19 predicted proteins | sample NGEPerD_2_FD_75101 | JGI IMG/M metagenome (GOLD analysis project Ga0075530, IMG submission 75101) | Arctic peat soil microbial communities from the Barrow Environmental Observatory site, Barrow, Alaska, USA - NGEE PermafrostL1-D | ecosystem: Environmental > Terrestrial > Soil > Wetlands > Peat ...
AGATGAAAGAAGGACTAGCAGGTAATATTGCCAAAGGTTTTATCAGTTCAAAACTTACGGTACTCCTCATGATCGTGTTCATGGTGGTGGGGGTATACACTTCGTTTTTAATTCCACGCGAGGAAGAACCTCAAATAGACGTTCCCATGGCCGACATATTTGTCGGGTATCCGGGGGCCAGCCCTACCGAAGTAGAGTCACGGGTCATCAAGCCCTTGGAAAAAATAATTTCCAATATCACAGGAGTAGAATTTGTGTATTCTACTTCCATGAAGGAACAGGGGATGGTTATTGTCCAGTTTTATGTGGGCGAGGATATTGAGCGTTCCTATGTGAAGCTTTATAACGAGCTGATGAAAAACATGGCACAAATGCCACCCAATGTTACGCAGCCCCTTGTTAAAACCAGGGCCATTGATGATGTCCCCGTTTTGGGGCTCACCCTTTGGAGTGAGAACTATAACGACTACCAGCTTAAGCAAATAGCAAACGAACTCAATCATGAAATTGAAAAAGTACCGGATGTTTCCGTTACCCAAAAAATAGGGGGCCGAAACCGTCAGGTAAGGGTGGTGCTCGATAAAGATAAAATGGCTTCCAGCGGAGTCGATTTTTTAGGCATTACCGAAAAAATCAAAGCGAACAATCAGCAATTATCTTCGGGAAGCTTTGATTCCCGTGATACAGAATTCCTTGTAACCACAGGCAGTTTCCTGGAATCGGCAAAAGACGTCGAGAATCTTATCGTGGGGGTGCAGGGCAACCAGCCAATTTACCTAAAGCAGGTTGCCAGGGTAGTGGACGGGCCTGAAATACCCAAGGAATATGTGAATTTTGGATATGGCCAGGCCGAAGGGCAGGCTGCAGATCACTCCTCGGAATACCCGGCGGTGACCATTTCGGTAGCTAAAAGAAAAGGGGCCGATGCCATGAAAATTGCCGATGTGATCCTTGAAAAAGTGGAGCATCTAAAAACCTCCTTGATCCCCGATGATGTTCATGTCGAGGTTACCCGAAATTATGGGGAGACCGCTTCCCAGAAGGTATCGGAACTGTTGATGCACCTTATTGGGGCGATTATTGCGGTAACCCTGTTGGTAATGCTTGCCATGGGATGGCGGGGCGGTCTGGTAGTGTTCCTCTCGGTCCCCATTACCTTTGCCCTTACCCTGCTTAGTTACTATATGCTGGATTATACCCTTAACAGGATTACCCTTTTTGCCCTGATATTTGTAACCGGGATCGTGGTAGATGATTCCATTATTATAGCCGAGAATATGCACCGGCATTTCAAGATGAAACGCCTGCCATTTAAACAGGCCGCTATTTATGCCATCAATGAAGTTGGGAACCCTACTATTCTGGCCACCTTTACGGTAATCGCTTCGGTGCTGCCCATGGCCTTTGTAAGTGGACTCATGGGGCCTTATATGAGCCCAATGCCGATCGGTGCTTCCATTGCGATGATCTTATCCTTGTTTGTCGCCCTCACCATTACTCCGTATCTGGGGTATATCTTTCTGCGCAAAAATGCTAAAAAAGGCCAAAAACAAGAGGAAGAAAAAGAGGTACGCCTAGAAGACAATTTTATATACAGGCTATATGCCAGGTTAGAAACGCCATTGATCGAGAATCCTAAAAAACGATGGGCCTTTTTAGGGATTACCATTGTGCTTTTATTGGGATCTGTAGCCCTGTTCTTTACGGAGAGCGTCGTGGTAAAAATGCTGCCTTTTGATAATAAAAATGAATTTCAGCTTATAATAGATATGCCCGAAGGCACTACCCTGGAACGAACAGCGGTAGTAACCAAAGAGATTGGCCAGTACCTCTCCCAACGTCCTGAAATCGTGAATTACCAAAGTTATGTGGGTGCTTCGGCCCCAATCACCTTTAACGGTCTGGTTAGGCATTACGATTTACGCGGCGCCAGTAATACGGCCGATATTCAGGTAAACCTTACCGACAAAGGGGATCGCAGTGCCCAAAGCCATGATATTGCCAAATTGCTTAGACCTGACATTCAAAAAATAGCAGGAAAGTATGGCGCCAATGTGAAAGTTGTAGAAGTACCGCCGGGACCACCCGTGCTCTCTACTATTGTAGCCGAAATTTATGGACCAGATTATGAGAAACAAATCGAAGTCGCCAATGAAGTAAAGACTATCCTGAACAATACAGAAGATGTGGTAGATGTGGACTGGAGGGTAGAGACCGATCAAACCGAGTATGATTTTGAAATAGACAAAGAAAAGGCAATGTTGTATGGTATCGCGCCCCAGCAAATTGTATATACCTTAAAAGCCGCTCTGGGTGAAAGGGCAATCACCTTTCTTTACGATGAAGATGCTACCCAACCGGTAGGCATTGTTTTGGCCCTGGATGAAAAAGAAAAATCTTCGGTAAGCGCTATTTCCCAGATACAGATGGTTTCAAAAAATGGCCAAATGGTTTCGGTCGGCGATTTGGTTGAAGTGAATGAAAGGACGCTTGATAAAAGCATCTACCGTAAAAACCAGAAACGCGTGGTTTATGTAATGGCCGATATGGCCGGGGAACTGGAAAGCCCCGTTTATGCCATCCTTGGAATGGAAGAAAAACTTAAGGAAATTGAACTTCCGAAGGGTTACGGCATGAACGAACTTTATCTGGAACAACCCCGGTATGAAGACGATTATACCGTGAAATGGGACGGGGAATGGCAAATTACCCTTGAAGTATTCAGGGACCTGGGAATAGCCTTTCTTGGGGTAATCATAATCATCTACATTCTTATTGTAGGCTGGTTCCAGAGCTTCAAAGCCCCAATAGTAATGATGGTAGCGATTCCGTTATCATTAGTAGGGATTATACTGGGCCACTGGATCATGGGGGCATACTTTACGGCCACCTCCTTTATTGGAATGATAGCACTGGCAGGGATCATGGTAAGGAACTCGGTACTGTTAATAGATTTCGTGAATTTAAGGCTTGAAGATGGCATCCCGCTTAAGCAGGCGATAATAGAAGCCGGGGCAGTACGGACCACTCCCATTTTGCTTACCGCAGGAACTGTGGTAATCGGGGCTTTTGTAATCCTTTTTGACCCTATTTTTCAGGGGCTTGCCATCTCCCTTATGGGCGGGTCCATTGTTTCTACCATACTCACGTTACTAGTAGTGCCCCTTGTATATTATATGATTGAAAAGAAAAACTATAAATAAGATGCCAGTTTATAAAAAACCCGAAATCCTTTAAGGTTAAATATAAAACATTATGAAATTATTAATTATAACTGCCCTTGCTGAATTTCAAAAGGATGTATTAAGAATATTGAAAGATGCCGAAATTGAAGCTTTCAGTAGCTCTGAAATTGACGGCTATAAAAATGCAGGTTCCTTTATTGCAGCTCAAAGTTGGTTTCCAGGAGAACGGAGAGGCAATGAATCCATGCTCTTCTTTTCTTTTACAAAAGAGGACCTTATAGCCCCGGTTTTTGAACTTATTAAAGAATATAATAAGAACCTCCCTACAAATAATCCTGTTAGGGTTGCTGTTGTGGGGATCGAGCAATATGTTTAACCCATAAAATCAAAAAAGATGATGAATAGACTAGTACGTGGAATAGCTGGAAGTTTTATCCTTATCAGCCTACTTTTAGCCATATACATAAATTTAAACTGGCTTTGGTTCACAGCTTTTGTAGGAGCTAATTTATTACAATCTTCCCTCACAAAATGGTGTTTGATGGAAGATATCCTTAAAAAGCTAGGAGTAAAACAGATTTCTGAAAAAAAATAATAAGATGATGATAATAAATATTACTGTGATCTAGGAAGTTGCCGCTCTCATTTGCGGAAAGTCAGGGAAAAGCAGGGCATTGTATGCAAGAAATGTAGTGGGAAGAAGCACTATTGGCTCAAGGCCAAGGGACAATGGCAATGTTCGGGCTGTAGTTTCAGGACGACCCTGCGTAGCGGCACGATGATGGAGAATACCAAACTGCCGGTCAGGACATGGTACATTGCCATGGCCTTTATGACCTACAGCAAAAAGGGCATTTCCGCCGTGGAACTGCAACGGCAGTTGGGACATTCGCGCTACGATACGATCTGGTCGCTCATGCACAGGATACGCGGGGCCATGGGCAAGCGGGACGCCCTTTACGGGCTGGAGGGGGAAATCGGGTTCGACGAGGGATATTTCGAGGTCGCCACCAAGGACAGCGAAAAGAAGAAGCTCAAAAGGGGCCGGGGCAGCCAAGGACAGTGCAATGTTGCGGTCATGGCCGAATCCACCCCTTTGGAAGACCCCGATACGGGGGAGAAGAGCAGCCACTGCCGATATTTCAAAATGAAGGTGCTGGATTCGCACAGATCGGAAGAGATCGACGGAACGGTCGAGGAGAACTTCGACAAAAGAAGCATAGTCTTCAGCGACAAAAGTACTTCTTATGTGAACATATCGGACTACGTGGAGATGCATATCATGGAAAAGTCCGGCAAGCAAACCACGGCCACGACCCTGAAATGGATACACATTATCATCAACTACGCCAATAGAAACCTATTGGGGAACTTTCACGAAATAAAGGGCGAATACCTTCAACTCTACCTGAACGAGTTTGTATACAAACTCAATAGAAGATACTTTGGAGAAAAACTCTTGACAGACTCGTATTCGCCAACATAACAGGATTATGAGTGAAAACGGATATTCAAAAAATAATTAATTCACATTCGTCCTTTAAAAAACTGTAAAGGGAATGTCGATGACCGAATATAAAAGATTGCAACAATGGAGCAGAAAACACTTGACAAAAATTGTATAAATAATGGATAGAATTATGTAATAGGGAATAACATAAAATGCCTTAATTTTTGGATTGGAGTAGAATCTAAATTAAAGCACAATATAAAACAGTAATCAATAAAATTAAATATTATGAAAACATTAGTAACGCTTTTAACAGTAATTGGTCTTTTTACATTAACAAGTTGTACACAAGATTCAGATGTAAACACAATGATGCACAATAATGGAGGTTACAATTACTGGGGAATGCATATGGGCTGGTGGGTTTTCATACTTCTGATTGTAATAGTATTGATGGTGTTATTTTTCAATTCCAAAAAAAGAAAATGACCAATAGCGTTTGACATTGTCAAAGCATTTCAAGGGTTCAGTTGTCTCAAAAATTTTGTTATAGCTGAAAACCCGAAACTATGGGATAATTAAAGGAATTGACATAAAAACACCTATTGAAGAAATGGGGGAAATCGGTTTTTATAACGATATAATTCTTGAGAGCCAAAACCCACCATTAGTATAGATATCAGGTTTAGAACATTTTTTAACGTTAAAATTAATTAAAGAAAAATTTATGGAAATATTAATAGCAGCAACCAAAACTTGTCAACACAGACCTGCACTTGAGAAAGTGCTTCAAGAGGTTTGGTTGCCCTATAAGGTAATTTATTTTGAGGACCATCCTGAATTATTTGAAAAATATCAATTGAAACACTCGCCTTTATTGATTGTAGATGAAAAAGTGGAATCTGTTGGTATGCCTGAAATGGATAAAATAAATGAACTAAAGGAAAGAAATAAGGATATATCCCAGATTAGAACCCCTAAAAGAGATGAGAACCATATGATTCCCAAAAATTTAGGAACAGAACCTGGTTTAGTCGAAGTTGACATAACATGGGGCAGTATTCAATCGATAAAGGCCGCACAACAAGTGCACACGGTGGGGGAGCTAGAAGTATATAATCACCACAATAAGAGTTTGTCCATTATCGATGCACGAAAGCCTGATACCTCCGGTACAGTAACTATTCCCGGCTCAAAAAATATTCCTTATGACGAGTTGGTGGAAAGAATGGATGAATTGGACGAAAACAACCCCAGTATATTTTTTTGTAATGGCCCACAATGCCCGCAATCATCAACAGCTATAAAGAACCTCGTGGATGCAGGTTATCCAGCTGATAGAATTTTATACTACAGGGGAGGAATGCACGACTGGATCACATTAGGTCTTCCAGTACAAAAAATATGAAAGTAGTAATTACCATTTCCAGTTGGGTAATGAATTTTATGAACCATCGGGAATAGGTTGAAATGGCTTGAGAAATATGAACTAAAAATCAAATAGTATGAGAACAACAATGATTATTTTATTGGCAATTGGCTTGGTAAGTCTATCCGGTTGCGAGCAGAAAACAGATCCTAACGCAATGCTTGAAAACTCTGAAACGCGGAGTCAAATTTTCAATTCCATTTCGGCCAATCAAGAATATATGTCAGAACTTATGGCAACCATGCAAAACAGTCAGCAGTCCATGCAAATGATGCAGGGCAACCAAAAAATGATGGGTGCTATGATGCAGGGCAATGGTATGCAGGGGATGATGAAGGATAGTATGATGATGAAAAACATGATGCGGTCCATGATGGGAGATGGAAAGATGATGGGCAATATGATGACTATGATGCATGAAAAGGGCATGATGAGCAATGATTGTATGCAGTCCTCAATGAAAATGATGGGCGATAAAGGAATGAATAATAATCGTAATTAACACAAACATTAAAGCCAAGAAATCATGATGTATTTTGGATTATTCCACTAGTAATAGCCCTTATGGAGATTTTGCGGTATGCTAAAAAAGAAAAATAAATTGATATGACACAGGAATCATCGATAAATTAAAACTGACAACAAAATTTTATTAATTCTAAAACAAAGTAAAATGAAAACAATTGTAAAAACATTACTCATTTTTGGTGTAATTGGCTCATTGGTGAGCTGTAAATCCACCTTTAATGCTTCCGAAACGATGGAAAATCAGGAAAACAGAAATGCGCTCTATCAAGAGATCATTTCAAACCAGAGCCAATTCAGCGAATTTATCGACTTGGCACAACAGAATGAAGGGGCACAAAAGATAATGATGCAGAACCATATGCAAATGATGGAATCCGGGAAGATGAAAACAATGATGGAGAAAAATCCGGAAATGAAACAGAAGATGAAATCGCATATGCAGAAAATGACGGAAGAGAATCCTGAAATGAAAGAAAAAATGCAGACGATGATACTCGATAAAATGCTGGGGAGTCCCCAAGGAAGAAAGATGCTGATGCAGAAAATGCATGAAAACAAAGAGATGCAAGGAGAAATGAAAGAAAAAATGATGCAAAAAATGAAGGAAAACCCCAAAATGATGGAAGAGATGATGGAAAAAATGATGGGGAACCCCGAAATGAAAGAGAAAATGAAAGAGAAAATGAAGAATAAGAAAGAAGGTTCCAAAGAACATAAACAAAATAGGTAAAACTATGGGCCTGTTTTGAAATATTTCAAAACAGGCTCATTTAACCAGAAATTAAAATTATGATGATGTACTTGTGGGCCATAGTCGTGGCCGTAATAGCAATTGGAATATTTTTATATGCGGAAAAAAACGGAAATAAGCAAAAAAAAGAGAGTCCCGAAGATATTTGGGACAACCGTTTCGCCAAGGTTGAAATTTCCAAGGAAGAACACGAACAACAATAACGAAAAATTGATTCTAAAAACTAATACCATGAAATATTATTTCAACAAAATTCTGAAAGAAGATTTTAACAATGTAATTAAAAGGGTTACTGAAGAACTAAAAAATGAAGGGTTTGGTATCCTGACCGAAATCGATGTCAAAGAAACCTTAAAGAAGAAACTCGATGTAGATTTCAAGAAGTACAAAATACTGGGTGCATGTAATCCGCCCTACGCCCATGAAGCGTTGGAGGCGGAGGATAAGATTGGAACCATGTTACCGTGTAATGTAATTGTTCAGGAAATTTCAAAGGGAACCGTAGAGGTGGCAGCCATAAATCCCATGGCTTCTATGCAATCGGTCGAAAACGAAACATTGAAGAAAATTGCACAGGAAATAACCGTAAAATTAGAAAAGGTAATTGGAAAACTATAATTGTCTTAGGCATCCTTAAGTACATAATTATATAAAACATAAAGTTATCAATAAACATAAAAATTAATATCATGAAAAAAATAAGAATTTTGACAGGAATTTTGACAATAGCATTGATAACTCTAATGGCAACGTCATGCAGGGACACAAAAAAAGAAAATAACAACGAAGATGCACACCATTCCGAAATGGAGAGTGAAGATGGGCAGCACGATGAAGAAGGGGAAATGCATCATGATTCAATCATGTAATCCTCAAATAATATGATGATGGATGAAGGGTAAAGGACATCGAAATCGATAATGCGAGTTGCCAATTATCTGGAATTGAAAGATGCTTTGGTTTTGGATAATAAAGACGATGCCGCGAAGTCAGGAGGAATGATTGTTTCGGCTTTTAACAGTTTTGATGCTAATTCTTATACCTCCGAAGAACAGAATGAATTGACGGACATTATTGAGGATGCCAAAGAACATGTCGAGCATATCGCGAAGAGCCCTGTCGATCATCAAGATGAGCACTTTGATGTTTTGAGCCAAGACCTAATAGATATGATTGCCATTACAGGAACCGAAAAAACTTTGTATCAAGATTTTTGTCCCATGTACAATAATAACAAGGGAGCACCATGGTTAAGCGCCACCAAAGAAATCAAGAACCCCTACAGTGGCAGCAAAATGTGGGACATATAGACTGAAAATACTATAATCCATAAAATAAACTTTATCCATCGAATATTCTGACGTGATTTTGGCCCATGACCTATATCCCAAAGGAACATTTCGTCCCATTTTTGAGATAAGGCCTAGTTTCATAAAACGGCCGATTTACGGGACGACCCGATTGCAGGGAAAACATATCCGTTTCCAGTTCCATTTGTCGTTCTTTTTAATAGTTTCGTTAATTGACCTTTTACGGAACTGTTTTCTACTGCCTATTTTTCTGAAAAATTGTCACTTCAATTAACTTTTAGTTTTGGAGAATCATTCTTTTTTTCTTCTCTATCACGAATTTTAAATATTTATTAAAGCGAGTATAGCTTTATTGCCATAGAACTCAGTGCCCTATCGGGCACTTTTTTGTGGATAGGGAGAAGGAAGTCAAGGGTGGCATTTTATCCAATTTTGAAGGGATCCTCAAAGGTTTGGGTGTATCTTGAAAGTAGTTAAATGACTGTTTAACAAGCTAATACCTATTCAAAATTAACAATTTTTTTACGACCCTAAAGCAGACGGGTATCGAACGGTACGGCATCAGTATTTCGTTCGATGGAGATACGGTAAGTGTATCCGTTCTGCCCAAATCAAGTGCAAAGGATAAGGCACTCCAATCCCTAAAACCGTTAACCTTGCAAGGAAATGTGCAGGAAGTTGACGAACAGTTCTTTCAAATTCTCCAAAAACCGTTGGATCACACCGAAATCCAGTTCAGGAATACCGTTGCTTTTGAACAAGCTTTTAGGGAAACCGAACAAAACACCCAATGGGCAAAAAAGAAAAAGGAATCCACCATATCGAAGTTTTAAAAGGCGACGGACGGTTACGTTTGATATTGAAAAGATTTATCTGTAATCGCAGTACCGTCTATTTAATACCCATCCGCCCTGTTATCGAAATGAAGCAGCGAAACCAAGTATTGTATCACATCCTGTTATCCTTTGTCAAAAGCCTGCCCTTTGCGGGTCTGTTCCGCACGACCGAATCGAGGATCGATTGGCTATGGGAATATCTTTTTGAGGATGTGGAGTATTACACAAGGACAGCAAGAACGCCATGAAAAACCACTCGACCAGATTTTATACACGCTACAAAACCTTTTTGGAAACCTACGAAATACAGGATTGGAAAACCTTATTGGACGGATACCGATCCCGAAAACCGATTTATAGGCAAATCAAAGAACTCTTGCTAAGGGCGGAAACCATCGATTTTGAAGTGCCGTTTCGGCTGAGTTCCAAGGATGGTTACAATTGTATGTTCGAGCATTGTGAATCCTTCCTTGTGGTCGATCGTACCGATAGCGCATTCGTCAATGGGTACATCCAAATGCTCAACGATTGCTCCAACGACTACGATATAAAATCCGCCTATCAACATACCGTTGCGGAACAGGGCAATATTGAACTTTTCGACGAGGGAATCCCCCACAGATTGAACCGATTGGAAGAATTTGTAAGCGATCTCAACGAACTTTTAACCGAACTCTTGAACATGGAAAAAATAGCCGTATTACAGGCCAAAGACCACTATCTGCCAAAATTTGCCATAATCGGGTATGCACAGGAAGATAATGACTATCGGAATGAACATTACTTTTCATACCACGAAGTAGCTGGAACCAAGTTAACGGCAGGTATGCCTTTGACCAAGGGCACCGCAAGAAACATCTTTACCTGTTTGGAAGACGATCTGATAAAGTTCCGATTGAAGGGAATGCTGCCGAAGAATCTGATACACTTCGATTTTAAGGGCAGTTTTCAATTGATATGGTATGCACACCCCAAATAGCGGATGTTATACTTTGATACAAAAACGGGCATTCCATCTGGAAAATATCCCTTGCCCAAACTGGTTTTCAAGCTTGAGGGCAGTTCGTTAAAAGTTTTTGCCCTAAAGCGAAATGACACCCTTACCGACCATGCCCTGTTATACCACGCCCTGTTGTTGAATATCGGTCGGCAAGGGAATGTTTGTACGGGAAACGCTTCAATGGATTATGACGGATTTGAATTTTATGAGGACATCAAGGGGTTTGTAGAACAGCAATTTTTCCGTTCCGTTTTTACCGAAACGCATCATAACCAATTGGTCAATGGCAACCTTGTAAATGTGATGCGCAACAATCTTGAAAAACTATCCTTCGATGATGGACTGTTGATTTCGAATAAAATGACCTTAAACCAACTCTATGAAAGCTAGAATACATTTTGCACCAAACTATTTTTATAACCCTACGCATCCTATTACTGTTGCTTTAATTGGAGTAGGGGAACGGGGTCGCTCATGTTAGCTAGGTTGGCACGTATCGACTATGCGCTTCGCCAATCAGGACACCCGGGACTACATGTAATCGCCTATGATTCGGATATTGTGGAAGCCAACAATGTGGGTCGCCAACTTTATACCTTATGCGATGTGGGGGAATACAAGGTCGTCAACGCGGTAAACAAAGTCAACATGGCGTTCGGTCTGCAATGGCAGGGAATACCGATGGATGAGCTTCCCGATGGCGAGGATGTTCGGGCAAACGTCATAATTACCTGTGTTGACAGGGCCAGTTTTCGGGTGCAATTGGGACGATCACTCCAATATCCCTATAAAGGTTTTGAATACAATACCATGTTCTATTGGTTGGACATGGGAAATAGCAGGAACACGGGACAATTCGTTTTAGGTACGCTGTTTGACCAGGAACGGAAAATTCAAAGGGAAGATTTTGAAATGGTGGATAAATTGAAGAACATCATCGACTTTTTCCCCGAATTGGATGCCCTTGACACACCCGTTTTGCAGGGAACGGGATGTGCCTATTCCGATAAACTGAACGAACAGTCATTGTTTATCAACGATGTGTTGGTCGCCCATGCTTCAGATTGTCTTTTCAGATTGTTGTACCACAAACAGATCCGTGAACATGGGGCGTTCGTGAATCTTGAACCGGGAAGGGTAAACCCGATTTTGGTTTAAACATTAGAATTATGAACAATACTAGGGGAGAAAGGGTATTTATGAGCGAACAGAACTATAGGGCAATTCACGATTTCGCCTATCATAATGGTTACAAAAGAATTTACGGAACTAAACTAGAGGCCCTTTATCGACTTTTCCAACGGAAAGGAAAAGTGATCGGGTTTCCAAAAGACCGTATATATCATAACATAAAAATTTTGGAATATGGCGATGGGGACTTTATTGGTCTTGTCACGACTGGGTATTGCAAAACCTCGTTTTTCCCGTGCAAGTTGAAAATAGTACTATTAAGGGCATTGGGGACCGTTGGGAATTCGGCCCCAAAATCCTTGTAATAAAAACTCTACACGCTCATTTTGTAACGATTTTCAGAAAAATTAATCCTAAAAAAATCTATTAGGAGTTTTCGTATAATGATGAAAATTCTTTTCAATCGGCTGCTTTTGGGGCTAAGAAAGATGATATTTTTAAAATAGATGGAATTTACTACCGGATTGAAATGTTAGCGAAAATAAGTTCATTGGAGAAAATTCCAAATTTGTTGGTCAAACATGATAGGCATAAGAATCTCCAAAGCTATTTGGATTGATCATGAAAAAACTCAAAATTGTTGTACCTATGTTGTACCTAGAAAAAAACAAGGGCCTCCAATTACTTGAAAGCCCTGTGTTTATGGGTAGCGTGAGGGGGACTTGAACCCCCGGCCTCCGGGTTATGAATCCGACGCTCTAACCAGCTGAGCTACCACGCCATGGCATTGTTTTCGTAAACGGCTGCAAATATAGAGTTAAATTTTATGTCCGTCAACCTTACCCAGCTAAAAATATTACTTCGCTTTTGTTTTTTTATCATGGGGAAATCTATATATTGCCCGAAAGAAAATATCCCAAATGGACGATAAAATAAAATATCAACTTGAATTCGTAATACAATCCTCACCTCAGTTGTTGTACCAATATTTGTCCACCCCATCTGGACTTTCAGAATGGTTCGCCGATAACGTGAACTCCCGAGGCGAAAAGTTTACTTTCATTTGGGACGGTTCTGAAGAGGAAGCAAAATTGCTTAAGCGCAAAAGCGATGAATTTGTAAAATTCGCTTGGGAAGAATCCGAGGATGGCTCTTTTTTTGAAATGAAAATTATCGTAGACGAAATTACGAAAGATGTATCCCTTTTTATTACCGATTTCGCGGACGAAGACGAGGTAGAGGAATCGAAAATGTTATGGACCAACCAAGTTTCGGATTTGAAGCAGGTGTTGGGGTCGAAGTGATATTTTTTTCTGCATCTGCAACCGCCCATTAATCTATGGTCAATTTCAACGGGGAGCTTCTCCCCAACACCAGTAAATTCCTAAATCACCAAAACAGAGGATTGCGTTATGGCGATTCCCTTTTCGAATCCATGCGGGCGGTCAATGGAAAGCTATTTTTCTGGGAAGACCATTACCTGCGCCTGATGGCTTCCATGCGCATATTGCGGATGGAAATTCCGATGGATTTCACGATGGAATTCCTCGAAGAAAAAATTCTTGGGGTCATCGTCGCCAATGATTTAAACAAAAGCGCGGCCCGCATCCGCCTTACTGTGTTCAGAAATGAGGGTGGACTTTATCTGCCCAAAACCAATGCGATATCATATACCATCGAGGCCAAACCCTTACAAAATCC